>Ga0129302_1002960_pt1 | contig 11873 bp, 8 predicted proteins | sample BlaSprsedimmetaG_FD_94476 | JGI IMG/M metagenome (GOLD analysis project Ga0129302, IMG submission 94476) | Hot spring sediment bacterial and archeal communities from California, USA to study Microbial Dark Matter (Phase II) - Blank Spring... | ecosystem: Environmental > Aquatic > Thermal springs... | reverse complement strand
TTGAAAACCTTGCCGGTGGCGACGGCGATGTTCACCACCTGGTCAAGGTGCTCGGCGTAGAATTCGGCGCTGCGTTTGCCCAAGACCTGGGCGAGTTTGTCTTTGGTCATGAGGATGCCTCCTTGAAATGTCAGCCGAATATACCATGTGTGTCACAAAGCACATGCGAGTACATTGGTTTCACCACCAAACGTATCTTACGTTAGGATATGAGCACTAATTCCCATACATTAAGCCTTCGCTGTCGCCCATTCTCGATTGCAGTTAGCTGAAAGCCCACCCTCCCATAAAAATCATTGGATTCTAAATCTTCAGGACACTTTAATAGAATGTGGCTTTTCCCGTATTCTTTGGCTTCCTCTTTTAACGCCTCGACCAACAGCCTCCCGACACCTTGTCTTCGCAACTGCGGCGCTACTACAAAGTGATAGATTGTGGTTTGTTGATCAAGTCGGTGATGATAATCCAAAACTCCGACTATAGTTTTCCCACCATTAGCTACAAAAACTTCACTTCTATCAATACTTTTCATTAGCGCAGGTCGGAGAACAAAGCCAAGTTCATGCTTGTGCGAATCTACCAGTGACTTGATAGCATCCAAATCAACAGGCTTCGCTTTGCGGATTTTTATCACTAAGCTTCTCCTCCACCATGATAGCTCTTTCTTGGTCGTACCTGAAGCATCATAACTTTTTCCTGTTCATCGTCAACAAGTACGGCTTCGCCACGCCTATTCAACTTGCGAATATAGGTCTTTAATTCCCCACCCATATAGTCTTGGCTGAGTGCATTAACAGCCTGTATATCTGCACGGTTAGTGAGTTTTTGAGCGACAATAATGTCACATTGCGAGATAATTTCACTATCTATAGCTGAAGGTTGTTGACTCGCCACCACTAAAGACAGTCCTGGCTGCCTCCCTTCCTTGGCCCATCTGATGAGGGCTTCTTTTGCTAGAGTCGTTTTGCCCGAAGGTACAAACTGATGGGCTTCATCAATGAGTACCCACACTCGTGGAAGTTCTCCAATCAGGCCTAGTCCTTCTTTTCGTCTTGCTATGGTACGACGCTTGAACATATCCCGAGCCAGTACATCTACAATTAGATTGCGTCTACCTTTAGGGCCAGGGTCCAAAGTACTCAAGTCAATGATGTTCACTGCTTGGTGATCGAAGACTTCCCATAATTCTTGGTAACGAGTGCTGAAAATTCCCCAGTCTTGAGCCATTTCCAGACGGTTGAGTAAAGCTTGACGAGTACGATCATTCGCCAACTCATCCATTTCAATAGCTTCAATGATATCGGGAATGAAAAAGTGTTCTTTTCGACGACGTTTTAAGTGTTGGACCGCGCGGAAGAGCGCAATACCCATAACATCAGAGATACTCAGATCAAATAATTCGCACCAGGCGTCAGGGGACAAATCAGCCGGATTGATTTTGAATTGGCGAAATCGAACTCCCTTACTTTCGATCACTTGAACAACTTCGCGCCCTCCATAAAGTAACTCTGGATCGCCAGGTACAAGAAGTAATGTCGGTACACCTTTTGGGGTTAGGCCAGAGTCCCAAAGTAAGCGCTCTTGTGCCTGGTTAGGTTGTGCCATAGGATAATAAATCCCCATAGGGTCAACAATGACAACCAGAGTGTCACCTGCGTCTAGCAATTCTTCAACAATAACACCTAAGGTGTATGATTTACCAGAACCACGTTTCCCACACACAAGCACAGCGCGAGAACGCGAATCGTCAAGATAGACGAATTCTTGATTTTTCAAATCTTTGCCAATGTTAAGCATAGTTCACCAACCTCATTGTTACGAATGGTACGATGGATTCTTGAAATGAGATCCCTCCATGAACACCTTGCTCATCTATGTGTAGAGGGCGACGTAGTTTTGGGAAACCGAGACAGTAATACTCTTGCTGGTTTATAACGAATCGTTTACCTGATTCATTTTGTTGATACAATTCTTTCCAAGTACACCATCGAGTACTGGCTTTGCCTGGCGCGTTGCCAATAACCACCTCGTCAAATTCACCTCGCCATAAAATACCATGATCGGAAGTCAAGTACAAGCGCGTGATAAGGTTCAAACTGGCACACAATTCTGCTAAAGACTCGAATTCTTGATAAATTTGGCGTACAATCACATCAATGGGAGGTTGTCTTTTTTGATGATGCACATAACCATCCAAACCCGTTCTCAAAATCTGTATGTAGACTCTCTGTTCTCGGTGTGCTGCTAAGAAACTTTGCATAACAGCTAGAATGTGTTGAAAGTCACCAATTTTCTCGACTTGGGGGATAGTGCGGAACAGCGAATTTGTAAGATCATTATCATTGCGTGTCCAATAGGAAATACCTAGCCTATTTTGATAACCCATATCGAATAATCTCAAGGCTAAGGGTGGATCATTGACAATGTTAGGGAACGCTAATGAAGTGAAAGTCGGAACATCAACCAGGCAAGGTTGAACATCAACTCTTGACTTTTCTATATCAATGTATTGAGTCAAGCGATAATAAGAAAGACCGTCAACCAAAAAGAGAATAACCACTTCAGTTTCTTGACTACTACGAATGTCATTTGTAATACGCTCTGCTATCTGGCTTTGACGCAACATCCTTCTGGCGATGCAATCATATTGGTCCAAGATGATATCATTAAGTTTGAGTGTAAAAGGATTATGGCCACATACAACCCGTGGGAACCGCTCTGTATGAGTATCATCAGAATGCACTATGAGCATTTTTGTTGGCAACATAGAAGACGGCATATCTATCTGAGCAAAGAGCTCTTTGGTTGTTTCAATGACCACAACATCATCAGGCAGGTAACACATTGAAACAGGGTGTATCTCGGCGATAACAGGTGTCTGATCAGTCAAACTTATTATCTCATCTAATTGCATCATATTATCCCCGGCGCCGGATCCTAATAAGAACTCGGTTTTTACGATACAATCCTTCTAATACGTCCAACAAATCATTGAGTGTTATGTCCTTGCCAGCTTGACGCAAATCCACAAAGAGATCGGTTAGATCTAGGTCGGGGTTACTTTCCATAACTGTCAAAGTCTCTAATTCTTGTTCACTTAAGGAGTGGTCTTGAAAAATAAGTGGCCCTAGTTGCTGGCGAGCATCTTCAATCGCTTTTACAACGGCCTTGACTTCAGCGATCAATGCATCGAGTTCCTCGCCAGCATTGCGTATCATTGCAACAGTCAAAGCCTTGCGTAGCTGATGCAGCTTTGTTTCTGCACTATGTATACAGTGTTCTATTTTTTGAACAAGCGCTTGATTATCGGGCGCAATATTGTGAATATATTTGGCTTTAAGTAAATCGGTTTGTTCTCTTTGAAGATCAACTCTTATCTCCTGTAAGCGTTCCTCTATTTTGCCTCGCACATCTTCATACAAATCTTGATATGATTCTTGATCTTCACCGTAAGTATAGCGCGCGCGAGGGCGATAATCACGCACGGAAAGCTCACGCAAGTAAGCCTCGTAACTCTCCTTTACTTGACCAAAGTGTTCATTACCATGACGCCGATGGCTTTCCAGCTCGTCTGCAATAGTTTGGATTTTGGTTGCAAAAGTTTCCCATTGCGCTAATCCTTTCTCCCTATTCTTTGTGAAAAAAGCTTGGATTTCTGGTATAACTTGTTGTGTCAGGTGCCCACGAAGTTCTGGAAGGCGATCTAAAGCATTGAAGAGTTGATCTGTATCTCTCAAAATCTTGATCCACCGTTTGAGGTCATCCACAAAACCGAATAATGTCTCACGCTGCTTTGCTAATGCTGCGGCTTGCGTCTGCCCCGTTCTTTGTGCCGCATACAAGTTGAGGATTTGCTCAACAGGATCTCCATCCCCGGCCTTTTCTAAGGCCGTCGTTAAGTTATCTTTTAGTGTTTCATAATCTTTGGCTAATGCACGTCGTCTTTTATCCAAGAGTTGCCGTAACTCGTTCAGATGCATTACAAAAGCAACTTGTCCTTGTATTTGCTGATCCAGTGCCCCAGACTGTCGGAGAGATATCAAGGCACGTTCAACTTCTAAGATGCTCTCGTTCAGTTGGCGTTGCAATGTTACTCGTTGTTTGGCTAGAGTTTGACTCAGACGTTGCTCCAAATCGTTAATGCGCGTCTGTAGTTCGTCTAATTCCTCTTCATCTTCAAGAGCTACATCCAACAATGATTGGGCTTCGGTTAAACTGGTTTGCAATTCGTTGAGTTGATCGGAAGACAGTAATTCCGGTTGAATTTGGGCAATCTGCGAAACTAGATTTTCGAGATGTGCACGTAATTCCGCTGGATCAGGGCCTACTTGAGCCAGATAAATGATTTTTTCTTGTGGGTCAAATCGTGTATAACCACGAGCTGCAAGTAGTTGAAGGGCTAACAAGGTTTCTTCATCACGGTAGCCTAACTCACGAGCAGTATCAACGGCCACATTGGCCTCTAGTATTGATACTAACTTATTCCCCACATTTTTTTTCTTGGTGCTGCTACGTAATTTTGCCAAAACGGTATTTTCTAATGGGTGAAGTTTCAGCCGTAGTTCACCAATACTTTGATCTCCACGGCCTTTCCATTGACCTTTTTCCATTAACTCGGCATATTCATTTTCAATCCGATTCTCAAAAGTTGCCACGCTCCCCAAACCAAAGCGTCGAGCTAATGACTCCTTTGTGCTTTCAATTGTTGTGTGGCCACGTCGTTCTTTAAGCGTCATATCTCGCATTGCATTGATATAATCGTTGAGCACCGATTCGTACTGCGCTTGAACAAAGAAGGTACGATAGTTTGGATAAAGTGTTCCACACTGTCTATTAAATAACTCCTCAATCATATGCAAGCCCACACGCCTAAGCGGAGGGGTAATACTATTGCTGAGCTCCCGATCAAATAGCGTTTGAATGATGTGCCCAACCAAGCGACCAGTAAGATGTTCTATTTCACCCCGGTCACTCTCAGGAATGATGCGATCTTCAGTTTCCTCCCAGCGTTCAAAATAGTCTATCAGGCTGAGCATCAGCAGTGGAGTTACAAACTCAGGCAAAACATATTCTTGTAGTTTGCGGATGTCATCAGGCAGTCCGCCACTAATTTTTTGTTGAACGTTTAGCGTAAACCTGACCAACTGTTCGGAAATTATAGTTAATTGTCCCGATGCGATTTCCCCTCTTGCTATAAACAGAAAATCGAGTTGTAAATCTGCTATGGAGTTCAATGGTTCCATTTGAGCTTCGTCATAAGCAACCTGCAACGATACTCGCCGACGTGGATATTGTGGATTAAATGAGCCTTCAACTAATGCGGTATAACTTCCACGGGCTGAAGGCCCAAACTTTAGTTCGCCCCAACCAATCGTGGCAGCACCCCTGCGCTGCTGGAAAAAGCGTGGTAACAGATGCCGTGTAAAGGCACGCATTGCAGCTTCTTTATGCAATTCATCTTCTTCGTAAGTTTGCCAGAACCGAGTGATAATCATATCTACAGTACGTGTAGGAACCTCAGAGCGTGTTAGCCCTAACAGGGTGTCGCCCTCAGCCGTCCGTACCATAATTTCACCGTGCGATTGCTTAGATAATGCCACAACGGCATCATAAAGCTGGTGATATTTTTGGATTTCAACTGGACAGCCGCGCGGAAAAGCTGCAATGAGTTTGATTGCCTGTGCTTTAGCTGGCGTGTCCATGATAGACGAACTGAGTACTTGCCGCACCACAGATTTCAATTTATTGGTTTGTGCTTGAAATCGGATGTTGGATTCCAAAAAATCGTCAATTAGTTCGATAGGAGTATACGCTGTTTTATGATCTTCGTAGTGAAGAATTGCGCGTTTAAAACTGTCAATAACTGTGCGCGGGCCTTCTCCTAAGTCACGCCGTTCTGTGATTTGCCCAATAGCGCGCAATGTGTGCGGATGCATAACTTGTGCTGTCACATCGTCGAGCTCAAAAATCTCGACATAGCGTTGCCATAGTTGGGCGGGGAATTCAACAGTGTAAACATCCTGTAGCCGGTAATACAGGTTGTCCTTCTTGAGTCGATGTAATACATCCCTGCCTTGTTCTTGAATTACCGATTCCGCATAGTCGGGGATACTGAGCACAACACCTAATGTATTAGAACGCGTGTCCAGCCCCCACACGAACTCGCGGAATTCCTGAATGATTCGACGCAAGTTAGCGCCCTTGCTAAAGTATTGTTGAAACTCGTCAGGGAATAGCACTAACCCCTTAAATCCGGCCCGTAAAGTGAGTGCTGCCGCCGCATCTAAGAAGAACAATAGATTGGATGGTGTTAATTCCAAGATCAAGCTTCCACCGTCCAACATATCGTTTAACATACCCACAGCGGTCACTTTAGCAATGCCATGTTCACGCATGTAGCGTTCTGCCATTTCTTCGACTGTTGCTGCTGTGTATTTTTGGTACACTTCATCTAGATCATCAACCAATTCCGGTTGCCTTCTTTCCAAACGGAATTTCACCCAACCATAGGTTGCCTTCAACATGTCTAACAGCGAAGCGCAATAAAATGGTGGAACAGCCACAATATCCTGTTGTTCACACTCGTGCCATAGAAAAGCCAATGTGCTGGTCTTCCCATATCCATAATCTGCGACAACCAGGCCCTTGGGAGTCTTCGCATTGGTTGTTAATTTGATAATGCGTCTGCTAAAGTTGCTGGTATCACCCATTGGAATAAAGGTCGCAACATGTCTGGCATAATCTGCTTCTACTTTGGCTGTGTGGTGTAATAAATCATCAGCATTGACGGTGGAAAGTACCACCTCTTTGTCCAGAATTGCTTGTAAACCTGTTAGCATATTCATACTCCTTGCGATAGATACGGATTTAGCAATTGCCATAGGTTAGAGGCAGATGATGGATCCCGGAATACCTTGATACTCTTTAGGTTCTCAACAACTCTATCCCAATCTTGTGCTTCCAATTCGAGCTCCACATACGATGTATAATCACCGATCATCTGTTGTGTAATCAGTACGGCGTAACGGATTTTCCGAAAACTGAGGTGTTTGAGAATATTTCGGTGTGATTCGCGGTCAGGAGCACAATTATCGACAATGAGTCCTATGATTTCCTGATCCTGCAAATCAGCAAGACAATCTATGTGCGCCAAGTAAACGTATCGCATTTCCTCTGCCAAACTCCAACCGAGAAACGTTTTACCCACACCAACGGAACCAAATAGATTGACAGTTCCGGGAATTCGCAAGGTCTTCTGCAAAGCACGCATTGCATTAACCTGGCTAGGCGTTAACCAAGCCCGGTTTCGATGGGTTTTGATTTGATTAAGCAACCGGATAAATTCACTCATCTCAGTTAAACGAAATCTTCAACTACTGGTGCGCGATACAGCGTTAAATACTGCCCCCAACCGCCACCAATGCCCTTTTCAAGATAATCAAATTGGGCAGTTGCATAGTCTAGTACACGATCGAAACCATCGGGTTCCAATAGGCAAATCTGGCAAATCGTGTTACGCGGTTCTTCGCCCAATAGAAGATTGGTACCGTAATCCATTTCATTGCCCCGATATACAAAATTAACTCCCAGAATAAAGAGTTCTGGTGGACAAAATGTGCGGCGGGCAAACAATTCAGAAGGTTGGTTGATTACACCAGGCACCAATTCTTCAATCCAAAGAAATGCACCCCCAACACTTTTGGCGCTTAGCGCAATGTCAGAACGTTCAAAATGCGTTCGTGCCAATCCTTCGATCTCAGATGTTAAATCTTTCTTGCCTTGGGAATCCATGTGATAAGACCCCAATTGCCAAAGATGTTTACATATCTCGCGATATGTCCAAGAAAAACAATGAATAGAAGGTTTCTTCTTGTCCCAAAGAGTATATTGATAGCCATGAACAATATCTGGGAATAAGTCGGGTTTATTCATTTCCAGCCTAACTAGGGCTTTCCCCTTATCCGTGAGTAAATTTTTGTCCATTTCTACAAAATCTAGTTCGCGTGCTGTCATCAATGCTTCTAAGCGAGCTCGATCTCGGATTGTGAAACCAAGAGTATCTGCTTGATCAACAATTTCAGCAATAGTACTCAGACCAGGGTAATCTTCTAATGTGGCGAGTATTGCTATCATATCACCGGGCTGAGCATTGCGAACATGAAAAACGAAATCACTAGACAATGTAAATCTCCTTAAACAATTGATAATAACGCGGGGATTTCCAAGCAATCAATGATGCTATAGATGTCTCGTCAAGATGGGTATTGATGTCTATTGTTTCCATTACTACTGCTAGATTATGCAGACTGCGATATAATCTTCTTTCACTAAGTAATCGAAAATCTTCACAGAAAGGACAAGTATGCTTTGTGCGTTGCTTTATCTGTTCAAATTCTACCTGACTCAAAGCGGAATTTTTAGTGCTTCGATGAGAAACATTGTAAGCTCGTGTGAAGGGCATATAAGCTTTTCCATAGCCAGCGGACCGTTGCCAAGCCAAGCTGTCAAAGCTGTATATCCCCAATTTCTTAAATGCATAAATCAAGGGAGGTGTTGAAACTCCAAAAGTATGCAGGTTTATACCACCCCGAGCTAATTCTGAAGCAATATGGATAACATTTTGGGCAGAACGTCTATCAGCCACGTTTATGCTGCTATTTGATCCACTTGTACCAAAACTTCCAAAGCCTATGTATCTCACTCCCATCTCTCGATAGGCCAAGATACAACGATTTACTTGCTCAAAAGTATGGCCTTGGATTACGGGCATTGAACACTCCTGAACATTTGAGGGCATTTCAGCAAAGAACATCTTTGACGCGGTTATCGTGTCATTGACTTTAGCAGCTACGATCTCTGCCGTGTCGCTGGATGTAGGCACATGATCTGGCAATACATACCAATCAGCCCATTGATTCTCAGGATTGCGATAATAATCGCGCAATCTTACGTATAAATCATCAAAAGTGATTTTTCCCTGTTGCGCATAGTAGCCTCCAGAATCAAAATATACCATTGCCCCACGTTTTTCTTTAAGCTCTTCTCGAACAATCCTTAAGGTCGATGAAGAAGCAAAAAGAGGTGTAACTAATACTCTTGAAAAAGGATTACGTGGATCTCCTCCTTCATCCCACAAATGTAATAACTTGCGTAGCAAACTAGCATCTACGGTCAAGGATGTGACTAATTCCAAGAGATCTCCTTCACATTATCCACCAAAGAAATCAGTTCCCATATCTCGTAAAAGATCTACTTCATCATGAGTATCGTATTCCACTCCGTTGTCCCAATGCTCAATTTCTTTCTGTCGTTGGACCAACTTTGTACCAAATAAATCCCCAAAATCCCTACTTGCTTCTGGTAAGTCTATATCACGAATCCAATAGATGCCGTTGCCTATGTTAATGAAGCGTTCATCAAGCGATAATGCAGCATACACTGATCCAGGGCTTACCCTCCAAGTCTCCAGTACACTATCAGTGATTACTTCGTGATGTAGTGGCTTGCCAGCTTCAATTAAGATACGGTAGGCTGCATTTGCTACACAGCCATCATCTGAAAGCCCCCATTCTACTAAACCAAAGATGCCTTGGCCTACTCTAACGAAAATATCGGGCCTTCTGCCCAACTCAGCATGTATGTTGTGTGGTATTCTATGGAGATTTGCGGGCAACAAAGCATTGGTTTGTTCGGTTATCGTTTTATAATGTGCTGGTTCACCGATTTGGCGTAAGGCTTGGATAATGCCAGATAAACTTAACCATCCTCGCTTTTTTAGATACCATAATTCTCCCTTTAATCTTAGCTTAGGATGGGATTCTAAACAAGCCTCTATAGTGGCATCATCGAACTCATCTGCATGTTCCTGATAAAACCTCATACCCTTAAACTTTGTTATTAGTCGAGAGGTGATCAAAGGAGCTCTTTCTTGCTCCAACGCAACCGCAAGATATTTTTGAATTCCCTTAATTTGCGTCAAGGATAGGTCTTTATCTTCACGTCCATACAAACCTTTCAAGTGTTCGCTACTATTATCCAACTCAAATATCAAGTTAGCAACACCAAGGGGATCAACTTCACCTACCCATAAAATCTTACACAAACGTTCTTTCAATTGTTGAGCATTTATAAACCCACCGGCCCCCACTAATTCATAATGGAATAGTTCAGTTAGAGGTCTGATTTTCTGAAAGTTTATTGGTTTCTTGAGTTTGCCTTCGGCTCTTTTTTGAATTTGTCTTATGCGTTCACGGGTTACACCAAATTGATCCCCTAATTGTTCTAAGGTCAGTACCTTCCCCCGTAGTAATCCATAACGTCCATAGATGATTTGCTGTTCGCGATAAGTCAGCACAGCAAACCAATCGGCAACAAATCCATCCAAAGGTGTTTCTTCAAGTGCGACCGTGTAAACAGGGCTAAGATTATCTCCTTTGATTTCTTCTTCCCAAACTATTTCAGGTTGAGTTAGCAACCAATCTATGTACCAGCGTACTCGCTTCTGGATTGGTTTAGCGTCTTTGAATTTGTCAACTGGTATCTGAATCAAATCACTTACAGATTCGATTTTATAAGAAAATGACTCATGGTGTAGATATTCAGATATAGCTAATCGAGCAATTGAAATACTATCAAGCGGCAAACAGGAGGCCCGGTCTAATAATGTTGGTTCAATTAATAAGGTGGATTGTACCGCTTGAACAGTATTGGAAGTGTCTGCCAATGGAAGCTTTACTAACTGTGAAGATTTATATTGGTCAACTAGATCAGCATATTCTTTTGGTAGAGGATGATGTTCTAAATACATTCTTAGCTCATCCTGAATGATTCTTAGTGATTTCTCACCCAGGTTTCTTACTTCAAGTAGTCCGTCTTCATTCATTAGCACAAGATGTTCGATCGTATCTATTCCTGCCCGTCTCAATGCATTGTAGGGGCGAATGGGAAGTTCTAATAGTTCAAGGGGATGTTGTGCGGAAAGTATTGCAAGAATATCTTCTATTGAAGGTCTTGTAATTTTTTTTGGGGGTTGATCTTTTTGAGATACAATGTCTTCTTCACCTATATGCTCTCGGTTTTGAATAAGGTAAGGGTGAAGTTCAAGATATTTAGTCAGCTTGTCACTGATTTCCGCCAGCCCTTTTTCTCCCAAGCCTTTGATTTTCAATAATTCTTCACTATCCAAAGCTGCCAAAAACCCTATCGAGTCAATACCATTACGCCAGATCGCATTATAAACTCTCTTAGAGAGGCCTAATTGCAATAAATCTGAGATATCATCGGTTATCATGGTATCTTCTCTCCGAGTCCATACGTAAAACTGGTTACAAATTTAAAAAAATAGCTCACAGAAATTGACGTCTGCGGGCTATAGTGTATTCTACTCCCGCCAGGGCGTCTACTCCGCCGTTGGCCGCGCCCCGAGCTGGTTGAGAGCTGCGGGGCTTCTTTTGTGCTTCTGATTTAGTATAGGTGGAATTGGAAGATGTGTCAAATTTTGTAGCGGCGGAGCTTTCGCAGTAAAGCCCCTGGTTTTTAAGCGGGAACAGGGCAAAAAGACAGGTTGAATGACTTTGCAGAAACTAGGTTGGGAGTATTTTCCCCACTAGCGCCCACATTTTAAGGCTGCGAAAGCATTATTCTCCCCATCGGGATACTCTTTTGAAGGTTGAAGCTCCCTACTAGACTTACTGCAGAATTCCCAGTCCTGAGAGGATAGCTTACCGCATGCCAGCCGTTTCAATCAGGGTGATGGTCAAACCCCCAATCCGTGCTACACTCTTCAACAACGGAAGGAGAGCACCCCCATGACCTGGTTTGAAGCCTTGACCGGCTTTGCCGAGACGTCGCCCCAGCAAGTGCGGCAGCGTCTC
>Ga0129302_1002954_pt1 | contig 11888 bp, 6 predicted proteins | sample BlaSprsedimmetaG_FD_94476 | JGI IMG/M metagenome (GOLD analysis project Ga0129302, IMG submission 94476) | Hot spring sediment bacterial and archeal communities from California, USA to study Microbial Dark Matter (Phase II) - Blank Spring... | ecosystem: Environmental > Aquatic > Thermal springs... | reverse complement strand
GTCTGTTCCCGACAAATCCCTGACCGCAGCGACCTGCGCAAAGCCTTGTTTGCGCATCAGCGCCGCAGCAGCAGGAAATTGCCCGTCGCCCAGCTCCATCGCGAGCATTCCGCCGATGCGCAGCCTTGAAAATGCCGCCGGTATGATCCGGCGAATGACCTCCAGCCCGTCTTTGCCCGCAAGCAACGCGCCAGGGTCCTCGTGTTTCGTAATCACCGGCGCCAAGTCCTGCCACTCCCCCGCCGGCACGTAGGGCGGGTTCGAGACGACAACATCAAAACAGTCGCATACATTGTCCAACGGCGCGAACAAGTCGCCCTGGACGCAATGAATCCGCACCCGGTGACGGGCAGCGTTGCGCAGGGTCGTTTCCACCGCATCAGCGCGGACATCACACGCGCACAGGGAGGCGTCGGCGCGGTGTTTTCCAATTGAGACGGCGACGCATCCGACACCGCAGCACAGGTCGGCCACGCGCGGGCAATCGGGAGAAGCGGCGCGCCCGACGGCAAGGTATTTCAGCGCAGCCTCAACAAGATGTTCCGTTTCCGGACGGGGCGTCAGCAGCGGCGGCGGCACAAGAAAGGAAAGACCGAAGAACTCCCACTCGCCAAAAATGTACGCAAGCGGTTCATGATCAAGGCGTCGCGCCAACAGACGCGCCGCGGCGCGGGCGTCCACCGGCTCGCGCAATCGCGCCAATAGTGAAGCGCGCGAAACGCCCAGCGCATGGGCAAGCAACATCTCCGCCTCCAACCGCGGCGTGTCCGTAATCGGCGCAAGCCGCGCGCTCATGCGCGCAATGCAATCGGCAACGGTATCGTGTTTTTCCATGAAATACCACCCCGGAAACGAAAAACCCAACAGGCCGCAACACCGTTGGCGCCGCCGGATAAGAAAAGCGCCGCCACTTCAGCAACCCGCGGTTGTGCGCCGCTATTCCGAGTCGTCTTCAAAGTCTTCTTCCATTTCGAGTTGTTCCGGCTCGTGAGGGTCGGAACCGTTTCCATTTGCGCCGCCGTCCACTTCCGCGGGCGCGCTTTCAGTGGCCACTTCTTCTTTGCGTTCGCCGAGCGCGCGCGCGACGGCGCTGACGACCGCGCCGGACTGGGGTGTCATAATTTTCACGCCCTGGGTGTTTCGCCCGATGGTGCGGATGCCTATGACGCCGGTGCGTATAACCACGCCGTCCGTGGCCACCAGCACAATCTCGTCATCATCATCCACGGTAAGCATCGCCACGACATTGCCGTTGCGCTCGGTGGTCTTGATGTTGATGATGCCCTGTCCGCCACGATGTTGCAAGCGGTATTCGCCCACCTTGGTGCGCTTGCCATAACCGTTCTCCGTGACGCTGAGCACGGTTTTTTCGTCCTCCGCCAGCGACACGCCCACCACATAGTCGTCATCTTGGAGTCTGATTCCGATGACGCCGCGCGCGGTGCGCCCCATGGAGCGCACGTCCTTTTCGGGGAACCGGATGGCAAGTCCCTTGTTTGTGGCGATGAGGATGTTGTCGTTGCCGAAGGTGAGCAGCGCATCCCAAAGTTCATCGCCCTTGTCCAAATCCAGCGCAATAATGCCGGCGGCCCGGGGGTTGCTGAACGCTTTCAGCGCGGTCTTCTTGACAATACCCCGTTTGGTGACCATGAACACGAACCGCCCTTCCTCATTCAAGTCGCGCACGGGCAGAAACGCCGTCACCACTTCTTCAGCGCTCAGGTTTAGCACGTTCACAATGGCGCGGCCCCGCGCGGTTCGACTCGCCTTGGGCAATTCATGCACCTTGCGCCAGTAGACCCTCCCAAGATTGGTAAAGAAGAGCATGTACTGGTGCGCCGACGCGATGAACAGGTCGCGCACAAAGTCGTCGTCTTTCGTTTCCATGCCGGTTACGCCGCGTCCGCCGCGCCGCTGCTTGCGGTAGGTGGTGACGGGCAGCCGCTTGATATAGCCTTGGTTCGACACGGTGACGACCATATTCTCGTCCGCGATGAGGTCTTCCACGCGGAACTCGCCCAGTTCGTCGAGTATTTCCGTGCGGCGCGCGTCGCCGTAGGTGTCGCGCACCTTGATGATTTCCTTGCGCACTTCAACGAGGATTGTCTTTTCGCTTGACAGGATGTTGCGCAACCGTTCGATTTCCTTTAGCAGATCACGGTATTCCTGCTCGAGCTCCGAGCGTTCAAGTCCGGTAAGGCGGCGCAGGCGCATGGCGAGGATGGCGTTGGCCTGCGCCTCACTGAACTCGAACCGTTCCATGAGTTTCTTTTGCGCCTCTTCGGTGTCGCTGCTGCCTCGGATAATCGCGATGACCTCGTCAATATTGTCTATCGCCTTGAGCAATCCTTCCACAATGTGGGCGCGCGCTTCGGCCTGGGCGAGTTCAAAGCGGGTGCGCCGCTCAATGATCTCGGCGCGGTGCTGTATGTAGCAGAACACGATGTCGCGCAGATTGAGAACGCGCGGCGTGTTGTTCACCAGCGCGAGCATGATGATGCTGGCCGTGACCTGCAATTGGGTGTGCTTGTACAACTGATTGAGAATGACTTCCGGCTCTTCGCCCTTGCGCACTTCGATAACGATGCGCATGCCGTCCTTGTCCGATTCGTCGCGCAGGTCGGTAATTCCCTCGACGGTCTTGTTTTGCACGAGCGAGGCGATGTTTTCGATCAGTCTCGTTTTGTTGACTTGATAAGGAATCTCCTGAATGATGATTCTTTCTTTGCTGCCGTCTTTGCGCGATTCCACGGCGACCTTTGCGCGCACTGTGGCGCGTCCCCGGCCGGTGAGGTAGGCGTCGCGAATGCCGGCGCGTCCGCAAATGATGCCTCCCGTGGGGAAATCCGGCCCTTTAATGAAGCGCATAAGGTCCTTCGAGGTCGCCTCAGGATGATCGATAAGATGAACGATGGCGTCGCAGACTTCGGTGAGATTATGCGGCGGGCAGCTGGTGGCCATGCCCACGGCAATGCCGTACGAGCCGTTGACCAGCAGGTTGGGGATGGCGGAGGGCAAAACGGTGGGCTCTTTTTCGCGCCCGTCGTAATTGTCCGCCATATTCACTGTCTGCTTTTCAATATCCGCGAGCATCAGCGCCGTAATGCTTTCCATGCGCGATTCCGTGTACCGCATGGCCGCGGCGCTGTCGCCGTCAATGGAACCGAAGTTGCCCTGTCCGTCCACAAGCGGATAACGCATGTTCCATTCCTGCGCCATGCGCACCAGCGTGTCGTAAATGGCGGAATCGCCGTGGGGATGATATTTCCCCATGGTTTCACCGACAATGGCCGCCGATTTCCGATAAGGTCTGCCCTTGGACAGGTTCAGTTCGTGCATGGCGTAAAGGATGCGCCGATGCACCGGCTTCAATCCGTCTCGAACGTCAGGCAACGCGCGACTTACGATAACGCTCATGGAATAATCAAGAAACGAGGTTTTGAGTTCCTGTTCGATTGCTACGGGTTTTATCCGTTCGTTTGCGTCCATGTGTTTTCAACTCTTTCTATCGTTACTGCCGCAACTTGTTGCTGCAAGCGCGTACGTCCGTTGACGCGGACGTCGCGGGACATTCCTATATATCCAGGTTTTGCACTTCCGCAGCGTGTTTCTCGATGAACTCCTTGCGCGGTTCGACCAAGTCGCCCATCAGCATGGTGAACATATCGTCCGCCACCGCCTCGTCCTCGGCGCTTATCGCCAGCAGCACCCGGTTCTGCGGGTCCATGGTGGTCTCCAGCAACTGGTCGGCGTTCATCTCACCAAGCCCTTTGTACCGCTGCACGGAAAGCCCCTTGCGCCCTGTCTCAAGCAGGAAATCGCGCAGCGTCAGCAGGTCGTCCGTTTCAAGCAGCGCCGTCGCATCCTTCCCGCCCGACGCAACCACCAAATACGGCGGCGCGCCCGCCGCCGCCAACGGTTCGTTGTGGCCCAGCAACGCCGAGAACTCGTGGCTCTTGAAGAACGCCAAATCCACTTGGTTTTTCTGCCGCACCAGCGCGGGTTTGTGGCGGCCGTTGCCGTTGCCGTTGCCGTTTTCGTCCAGCTCGGTTTGCGTCTCCAGCGTGTTGATTGTTTCCACATTGTCGCCGAACAACGCCACCAGTTCGCTAAAACTCAGCACGCCGGGATTCATGTATTTCTCGCGCGGCAGTTCTAAACATTTCAGCAGCGCATCCCTTTCAACGCCATACACACGCTGCGCCCGGCTGATCATGCGTTCCCTGTCCTGGGCGGCGCGAATGGCGCGGGAAAGGTTTTTTAATGAAATGGCTTTGCCTGAGGGATCGCCCTCAGAGGTGACATTCATGGCGTCCAATGCCACCTCAAAGAGAAAGTCCTCATACTCCTGTTCGGTGTTCACGTACCGCGATTTTTTGCCCTTGCGAATTTGATACAGCGGCGGCTGGGCAATGTACAAATGACCGCGGCGTATCAATTCCGGCATCTGGCGAAAAAAGAACGTGAGCAAAAGCGTCCGTATATGCGCGCCGTCCACGTCGGCGTCGGTCATGATAATCACCTTGTGATAGCGAAGTTTGCTGATGTCAAAATCGTCTTTGCCGAATCCAACGCCCAGCGCCGTGATCAAAGAACGGATTTCATTGTTGCTCAGCATCTTGTCTTCCCGCGCCTTTTCGACATTCAGCACCTTGCCGCGAAGAGGAAGAATCGCTTGGAAACGACGGTCCCGCCCCTGTTTGGCGGAACCGCCCGCGCTGTCGCCCTCGACGATGAAAATTTCGCAACTGGCCGGGTCGCGTTCGGAACAATCCGCCAGCTTCGCCGCCTGTCCCAGGCTGTCCAACGCGCCTTTGCGCCGGGTAAGCTCGCGTGCCTTGCGCGCCGCCTCGCGCGCGCGGGCCGCTTCAATGGTCTTGTTGATAATGCGGTTGGCAACGCTCGGGTTCTCCTCGAAGAACGTCTGCAAGCCCTCGTACACCAGCGAACTTACAATGCCCTGCACATCGCTGTTGCCCAACTTCATTTTGGTTTGACCTTCAAACTGGGGATTGCGCAGGCGAACGGAAATAATGGCGGTCAGTCCTTCCCGGGCGTCGTCGCCGGAAATTGCCGCGTTGGTCTTCTTAAACATGTTGTTTTTCCGCGCATAATCATTCAGGCTTTTGGTCAACGCGGCGCGGAAACCGCTCAGATGCGTGCCGCCTTCATGGGTATTTATGTTGTTGGCGAAGCTCGAAAGCACCTCCGAGTAGGCAGTGGTATATTGCAGCGCGACCTCGACCTCGACATCGTCGCGCGCCAGTTCCATGTATATGGGTGAACGGTGCAACGGCTCCTTATTGCGGTTCAGATATTTCACATACTCGACAATGCCGCCCTTGTACTGCATGACCAACGGCTCTTCCTCGGTGCGCTCGTCTTCAAATATGATTTTAACGCCTTTGTTCAGGAAGGCCAGCTCGCGCAGACGCGCCAACAAGATTTCACTGTTGAAAACCGTTTCTTCGAATATGTCCGGGTCGGGCAGAAAAGTTATGCGGGTTCCGGTGGCCTTGGTGCGACCCCGTTTCTCGATGGGTCCTTTCGGGACGCCCCGCTCGAAGGCCATGTGATGAATAAAGCCATCCCGCTTTACCTCGGCCTCGAGCCATTTTGCCAGCGCATTCACACAAGACACGCCGACGCCATGCAAACCGCCGGACACCTTGTAACTGGCGTTGTCAAACTTGCCGCCGGCATGCAATACGGTCAGCACCACCTCCAGCGCCGTCTTCTTGCGATACTTGGGATCGCGATGCAGATCAACAGGGACGCCGCGGCCGTTGTCTTCCACAGACACGCTGTTGTCAACGTGAATGGTTACACTTATTTGCGAGCAGTACCCCGCAAGCGCCTCATCAATGCTGTTGTCCACCACCTCGTACACCAAGTGATGCAGCCCACGGGTTCCCGTGTCGCCTATATACATGGCGGGGCGTTTTCGCACCGCCTGCAAACCTTCAAGCACCTGTATTGAACCGGCGCCATATTCATTTTGTGCCATACGTTTTTACCTCAAAAAATTACCTTGTGCGGGGCTGAAACAGGAAGTGTTTTAAGTATATCAAAATCGCCGACTCAATACAACTAAAAACCCCCATATTTTGCGTATTTTGGCGCGGTTTTATACGTTATGTTGTGGATTATGGCGCGTTACGCCTGTGGATAAAACAAATGGTGTTTATTATCGCGCCACGCGGCGGTCGCGGGCTTTCCCTGCCGACTCAATTTCTTCTGAAAAAGTTCCTTTCTGTTGCCGTCGTATTTGTTTCGCGCCACAGCGCGACGCTGTGCTATACTCGTGTATGAAGCATGGGCCGCGCGGGCGTTTCCCGCGGCCAATAAGAATTTTTCCGGATGCGTTTCGTTTGCCTGTCAGGGAAGGCAACAGCCGAATCATTCCCGTTGCGAGGCCGCATGAATCCAAACCATGACAACCTTCAAAAGACGCCGTTCCCGTATGCCCTTGCCGTGCAGCGGCATGCGTCGGCGTTGGGTTTCGATTGGCCGGATGTTTCCGGCGTGTTGGACAAACTGGAAGAGGAATTGGCCGAGTTGCGTGAGGCGGTAAAACAGTGCGACACGCCGCATGCGCAAAGGGAGTTGGGCGATGTGCTGTTTGCCGCCGTAAGCGCGGCGCGGTTTTTGGATATTGACCCCGAGTTGTGCCTTGCCGCGGCCACGCGGCGGTTTGAGGATCGCCTCGCCGTGGTGAAAACAATAGCGGCGAACAAGGACATTGTGTTGCCAAGTTGCACGGCGGACAGGCTGGACGCGCTTTGGGAGCAGGCAAAAAGGCTTATGCGCCAACAACTTGAAAAATGCCTTGACAATGACCCCGCGCATGATGCAGACTAGGGTATCAGGTTCGGGGGATTCACAGCGATTTAATCAAAAGTGAATCCGATCGAAATATAGCGTCAACACGGTTTGAAAAAGCACGCAATGCGTCTGTAATGGCTCAGTCCTGCTTCGTGTGGAGGGGCCGGAACAAGCGCGGGAAACAATGTTTTGCGGGCTGGAGGATTCTTTTTGTTTTGCGGGCGGACGCGCGTCTGCCGGATGCGCGCGAGAACATTAAAAATTTAATCGAAACAATTGCGGGCGGTATGATAATGGCTAGCGATAAACAAGATGGACACACGTCAATGTTGGAAATCGGAAGCAATCCTTGGGAACAGGCGCAGCCCCATCTGCGTGAAGCATTGGACGAATACAGTTATAAAAACTGGTTTTCCCAGACCGGTTTTGATTCTTTTCAGAACGGCGTTTTAACGATACGGGTTCCCAGTCAGTTTTTTGCCAACTGGCTGGAGGAACATTATCAGGACGCCGTTTCCGAAGCCGTGCAAAAGGTATTGCCCGAATTTAAGGCCATACGTTATCTGTCGTGCCCCGACGCCGCTTCAGCGCAGGAAACGACGCCCGCTGCTGTTGCGCCACAGACCCCGCCGGCGCGTCAGCGCATTGTCAAACCCCGGCAGAATTTCAACGGCTTCAACCCGCGTTATACCTTTGACCGCTTTGTGGTGGGCGCGGGCAATCGCTTTGCCCATGCCGCCGCGCGCGCCGTTGAACAATCCCCGGGACGCGCCTATAATCCGCTTTTCCTGTACGGCGGCACGGGCCTGGGCAAGACGCATCTGATGCAGGCGGTGGGACAGGGGCTGCTCGCGGTTGATCCAAGCCTGCGGGTGGTGTTCATCTCTTCCGAGGAATTCACCAATCAGCTGATCCAAAGCATCGCCGACAAGGATACACAGCGCTTTCGCGCCAAATACCGCCGGGTGGACATGCTTCTCATTGACGATATTCATTTCATTTCGGGCAAAGAAGCCACGCAGGAGGAATTCTTTCACACCTTCAACGCCCTTTTTGACGGCCATAAGCAAATTGTGTTGTCCAGCGACCGAAGCCCCAAGGAGATCAAAGGCATTGAGGAAAGGCTTGTGTCGCGTTTCGAGTGGGGGCTGGTGACGGACATACAGCCGCCTGACTTGGAAACGCGCGTGGCCATCCTCCAGAACAAGGCGAAACAGGACAACATCACGGCGCCCACGGAAGTGTTGCGCTACATCGCCACATACATCACATCGAATATCCGCGAGCTCGAGGGCGCGCTTATCACGCTCATGGCTTTCAGCCGTCTTACCGAACAAAAAATATCTCTTGCCATGGCGGAAAACGTATTGCGCGATCTCATCGGCAGCGAAAAGATAAAGCCCATTACCATTGAACAGGTGCAACGCGCCGTGGCGGAGCATTTCGATGTGCGCATCGCCGACCTGCGCGGACGCAGCAGACAACGCCAAGTGGTGCAGCCGCGCCAGCTGGCAATGTATCTGTGCAAAACCCTCATCCCCAGCCTGTCCCTCAATGACATTGGCGAACATTTCGGAGGCAAAGACCATACTACGGTCTTGTACGCCTGCGACAAAGTGGCGCGGGACGCCGAAACCAATTCCAACACGCGCCAAACCATCGAGCAGCTCACAAAGGCAATTCGCTCCTGACACCCATCGGCGTCGAAACAATCATCCTGGAAAAAGCGGTTGAACGGGACTGACGCCGTATTTTTTCCGCTTATGTGTGAGGCAAGGCCTCATGAGCGGCGCGGCTGACGCATGGCCATTTCCGTTTCAAACGGCGTCCGGCTGCAAGAGAGGCAGCGCCACATCAGCAAAATTGTCCATGACGCGCTCCGTCCGCATTTTCCGCAACATGTCAAGAGCGGCGCGGCGTGGGACGGTCTGCTGTTCTTTCACCGCATACCGACGCCACGCCACGCAATCATCTACCTTTTCTTTCTCGCCCAGAATCCAGATATTGGGTATCTTGCGCGTTACCGCGTTGCGGATTTTCTTATTGAAGCTTTCGCCGCTGTCGTCCACTTCCGCGCGGAAAAACTCCCCGCGCAGTTCCCGCTCAATCTCACGGGCATACGCCAGTAATGCCGCGTTCACAGGAACAAGCCGTACCTGCACGGGCGCCATCCATGTGGGAAACGCGCCGCCGTAGAACTCGATGAGGAACGAGATCATGCGTTCGTGGGTGCTGAGCGGCGCGCGATGAAGGATGTAGGGGCGCTTGCGCTCACCGTCGGCGTCCACATAGGTGAGATCGAAACGCTCCGGCATGACAAAATCGAGTTGACAGGTGGACACGGTTTCCTCGCGCCCCATCAGGTTTTTTACCTGAATGTCCACCTTGGGTCCGTAAAACGCCGCCTCGCCGGTTTCCTCTTCGTACTCAACGCCAAGGCTGTCCAATACGCCGCGCACGATGTCTTCGTTGCGCTCCCATTCATCATATCTGTCCACAAACTTATCGCTGTTTTTGTCGTGAAGCGACAGGCGCACCCGGAAATTACCCATGCGCAGATGCCCATAATACATCTGATACATGGTGATGACATTGTGAAACTCCGACTCGATCTGTTCCGGCGCACAGTAGATGTGCGCGTCATTCATACACATGGCGCGCACGCGCAGCAGGCCGGAAAGCGAGCCGTGCTTTTCGTAGCGGAACACGTCGCCATACTCGCACAGACGCAACGGCAGGTCGCGGTAGCTGCGCAGACGCGACGCGTAAATTTTATGATGGTGCGGGCAGCACATGGGCCGCAGGTAGTATTCGTCATTCTCGTCCACCGGCATGGACGGGTACATGCTGTCCTCGTAATACGGCACATGGCCGGAACGAATATACAGTTCCTTGCGCGTCACCGACGGCGTGGTTACGCGCTGATACCCCGCAAGGAACTCCGTTTCCCGCGCCCATTTCTCCAACTCGTCGCGCAATACCGTGCCATTGGGCGTCCACAAGGGCAGTCCCACGCCCACCTCCGTGTCCTGAATGAACAAATCCAGCTCTTCGCCCAGTTTGCGATGGTCCCGTTCCATGGCGCGCTTGCGCATCTCAACATATTCCTTGAGCTCATCGGCGGAGGCAAATGCCAATCCGTATATGCGGGTGAGCATGGGGCGCTTTTCGTCGCCGCGCCAGTAGCTGCCGGAAATCCGGTCAAGTTTGAAGCAATTCTTCGGAACCTGTCCGGTGTGTTCCAAATGTGGCCCTTCGCACATGTCGGTAAAATCGCCGCTGGTGTAAAACGAGAGCATGCCGTTTGCCGCCTTGCCTTGTTCCATAAGCTCTTTGGCATACTCAAGTTTGTACACTTCGCCCTGCTCCTCCAAATAACGCAGCGCAGCGTCGCAAGGCTTCTCTTCGCGCGTGAAAGGCTCGCGCGCCTTGATAATGGAGCGCATGACCTGTTCCACTTGCTGCAATTCGCCCTCGCCGATGGGATTGCCCGCAAAATCAAAGTCGTAGTAGAAGCCGTTTTCAACGGGCGGACCGAAGGCCAGCTTCGCGTCCGGACGCAGCCGGCGCACCGCCGCGGCCATAATATGGGAAAGTGAATGGCGCAGCGTGTGCAGCGCAATGCGCTTTTCGTCTTCAATAACCGTTGCTTGTTTGTTCATGAATGTATGACCTCATGCGCCGCAGAAACCGGCGCGGAATTGTTGCATCAAAAAGTCACGTTTTACGAAATAACGCGGCGAACGAAACGCCGCGGAACAACAGGGGTCGAAACCATCACCATCCACACCGGCTAATTGATGGTGATGGGGATGGTAGTTCGCTGTCCGTTACGTATAATTTCCACGTTGAACTGTTTGACCCCTTCAAACTGCGGCGCCATTTGCATAATCTGCGGTATGCTTTGCACCGGTATTCCGTTGACGTTGCTTATGATGTCGCCGTCACGCAGGCCGAATTCCGCCGCGAACGGAATCTGACTGATATTGGTCGCGGTAAGCCCGAGCGGATTGCCGGCGTCATCCTCGGCAATATACGGTTGATGCTTCCCCATCAAGTCCATGACGTTGATGTCTTTTTCAACGCCCTTTGGAATGCTTACCTGCCGTCTGGGCAGATTCTCTGTCATGGTTCCCTTTGCGCTGATGGAACGCGTCTCTTGCTGCGCGGGCTTCTCGGGCGCGCGCGCCGGTGGCGGTTGCGGCGCATTTTCCTCGACAAGCGTATAGGTAAATTGAGCCATGCCGCGGCTGTCCCGGTAGTCCCACGGGGCAAGCGCCGTCGCATCGGAATACAGCCCCACGCCGTTGGTGATCGCTTCCGCATTCAGCCGGCGCAGCAGCGCGTCCTTTGACGCGTTGCGCCGATCCCACCAGCCCATGCCTTCCGCCACAAGAAGATGGCTCAGGCTTTCGCCGTTTGTATTGAATACCAGCGCCACCGGGTTTTGCTGGGAATCAATGGCAAATACGCTGACATTGACGGTCTGACCCTTGAACTTTTCCGAAACGTACTGTTTGGCTTCCTCATGAAACGGCTGTCCCGGTTCCGGACAGTCCACCCCGTATAACCGCACTTTCATGGTTGCGCCGTTCCGTTCCATAATAAGCATGTCGCCGGTGATGATATCAGCGACTACGCCGCGATAGGTTTCTCGGGAGGGCGCATTCACCGACTTCAGCATGGCATCCACAGTCATGCCCGCCAGCAGCAAAACAGGCGTCTCCGCCGTCTCCGCCGCGTCGGAGGATTCGGACGCAGAGTCAGGTTCGGCGGCGGTTTCCGCTGAAACAGGCATTCCAACCGCAACAGAAATTGAAAGGATTGCGATAATTCGCGCTAAATTCATAACACTTCTCCTTGTAACATTGTTATGAAGATTCATTTTCAGCATACTATACCACGAAAACACCGCAAGTTAGTAACTGCCACTATTTTTTAGAACGGAAATCTCCATGCATTTTGATACGGAAGTTTTGATAATAGGCGGGGGGGTGTCGGGATTGTGCGCGGCGGGTTTGTTGACGAAAGCGCTGGGACGCGACAGCGTGCTGGTGCTGGAG
>Ga0129302_1002950_pt1 | contig 11895 bp, 13 predicted proteins | sample BlaSprsedimmetaG_FD_94476 | JGI IMG/M metagenome (GOLD analysis project Ga0129302, IMG submission 94476) | Hot spring sediment bacterial and archeal communities from California, USA to study Microbial Dark Matter (Phase II) - Blank Spring... | ecosystem: Environmental > Aquatic > Thermal springs... | reverse complement strand
GTTTTTGAAGTTAGCCTTGCATTTCAATGCTGAACATCTCAAGTCCTCTGCTTAAAAGCAGGGGCATGCGCGGTTAACAATCAAAAGCGCCGGCGAAAATTCAGGCCAGCCCCAAATTCAATATGACTTTTGCCTTGTCAAACTCCTCAAGGTCGTCATAGCCCTGGCCTGTCCCGATGAAAATAACAGGCTTTTTGGTGACATAAGCTGCAGATATTGTCGCGCCGCCCTTTTCATCAACATCCGCCTTTGCCAGAATGATGCCGTCAATCCCTGTTGTCTCTGCGTATTTCTGCGCCTGCTCAACCATGTCATTTCCTGTCAGGGAGTCGCCGACAAATATCTTCATGTCAGGATTCGCAACCCTTATTATCTTTTTCAGCTCGTCCATGAGGTTGACATTTGAATGGCTCCTTCCGGCGGTGTCAATCAGCACAACGTCAACCCTTTTTGCTTTTGCATACTCAATAGCGTCGTAAGCCACAGCAGCAGCGTCGGCGCCGTACTCCTGCCTGATTACCTTGACCCCTATTCTGTCGCCGTGCTTCTGAAGCTGGTCTATCGCTGCTGCCCTGAAAGTGTCGGCCGCCGCGAGCACGCACGAAAACCCCTTTTTCTTCAGGATGTTTGCGAGCTTTGCTATTGAAGTTGTCTTGCCGCTCCCGTTTATCCCGAAAAAGCAGATTACGAAAGGCTGCTTCTTTTTTATTTCGCTGAAAAAATCAAGCTGCTCCTGCGAGAGAACGTCATCAATCCCTTTTCTCAGCGAGCTGGCGACTGTTTCAGCGAGGGCTGAGCGCCTCAGCTTTTTCTCTACAAGCTCGGCTTTCATATCCTCCTTTATCTTTTCAATCACTGACAGCGCAACGTTGCTCTCAAGCAGCGCGACCTCCAGCTCCCAGAATATCTCCTCAAATTTTGATTCAGAAAGCGTTTTTGTCGTGAACGCATCGCTTACTTTTTTGAAAAAGCCCTTTTTCTCCTCTTCATCCTCACCTTTCTCCCCAGCTTTTTCTTCAACCTGCTCTTCTATTTCTTCCTCGAGCTCTTCTGCTTTTTCCTCTGCCTTTTTCTCCTCTTTCGGCTTTGAAAAAGCCTCCTTCAGCTTCCCGAAAAAAGACTTTTTTTCCTTTCTGCCCTCGAACTCCCCCTTAATATCCTCTTTCTCCTCGTCGAGAACCTGCTCCTGCTTTTCAGCCTCTTTTTTTCCTGCCTCTTCAGCGGCCTTTTCACCTTTTTCCTTTGCGCGCCTTTCTGCTTCTGCCTGCGGCTTATCTTTCCTGGCAGGCTTTTTTGGCTCTTTTTTCTTTCCGGCTTTTTCTTTTGCCGGCTTCCCGCGCTTTTCCTTGGCAGGCTTTTTCTCTTTTGCCTCCTTTTTTTTCCCCGGCTTCGCCTCTTTTGGCTCTTCAGCGACTTCTTCCTCAACCTTCCTGGAAAAAACAGAAACCGCGCTTTTCAGCTTTTCTTTAAGGAACTTGAACATTTTCAGACCTTTATCAAACCTTTAATTCTGGCACACCATCCTTTCTATCTCCTCAGCCCTCGCGCTGAGCAGCTGCATGCCTTTCATCATCTGCTCCCTGTACTTTTTCATCTCTTCAACCTGCTTTTCAATTATTTTCATTGTCTCTTCGCCGGACTTTTCCACTGCAACGTTTGCGCCCACATTGACAACAAAGCTTTCAGTGTCCCCGATTGTTGACTTGGCATATATTCCCGCGCTCACCGGAACAAACGCCTCCTCCCCTGACTTGCCTTTCAGCTCTTCAACGCTTTTAATGGCGTTTTCAAACTCTGCTATTCCCGCTTCAATCTGCGCGAGCTGGCGCTGAAGCTGCTTCATCTGCTCCTCTATAATCTTAAGCTCAAAATAAGCTTCCCTTGCTTCCTCTTCCTTCATTTTCCTGCCTTTATCTCAAAATCATCAAAGTGCGTTTCCTGATGCAAAACTACCTTGCCCTGGTTGCTCAGATGGAGCAGCGGCATAAGAGTCGCTATTTGGTCATCCTTTCTGTCCGAGCCTGAAAGCTCAGAGAAAGTCAGCCTGTCCTTTTCAGAAAGCGCCTGCCTGATTTTCCTGTTTAAATCCGTGATGAGCTTTGTTATGTCAACCCCCCTCTCTATCACAGGCAAATCTTCTATGTCAACATTGTCCCTTAATATCCTTCTTCTTTTGACTTCCAGCGCCTTTTGAAGCGCCTCGACAAGGTCAAAGACAGATATCTTCCTCTTTCTCGGCTGGGGAGTCCTCGGTATCAAAGTTATCTTGTCAGCAGGGAGGCCTGCAAGCGAAAACCTCCTGTACCCTATGTCCCCGTAATCATCGTCCTCCTCAGCCGCGGGAGGGTTGAGCATTTCATCAAGCCTTGACTCCTCGTCAAGAAGCCTTGTCGACTTTATGTTGAGCAGCATTGCCGCGGCAAGCACGACCTTTCCTGAAACCCTGACGTCAAAAGACTGCAGATGCTTAAGCGTTTCAATAAACTTTTTTGAAAGCGAGGAAAGGTCTATGTCCCAGGGGTCCATCTCATCTGTCTTGACAAGCTCGTAGATTATGGACTGCCATGTAATCTCATCCTCGTTGAACAAAATTTCAAAAATCCTGTCAGTGCTGCTGTTTTCCATTAATGCCGTTTTTGAAATGGCTCTTTATAAATTTATGCCTCTCCCAGCCTGTTTTCCATGATTTTGAAAAAATGAAAAAGCGATAAATTTAAATATAACTGAAAGTTTAAAACCCTTAAAAACGCGGGAAAACGCGACTTTTGTTAAAAAAAATAAAAGAGGGGTTTAATGATGGCAAAGAAGAAATCAAAAGCAAAAGCTCAAGCCGAGCCGAAAAAGGCTCCGAAAAAAAAAGAGACTAGTTCTTCAAGCTGGATTGTCGGAGTGATTATTGTCATTGCAGTAATCGTCCTGCTGATCCTGCTTATGAAGGGGTGCGAAAAAGAGCCCGAAGTGACACCGGCACCGGCAGTTGATGAAAAACCGAAAGAAGTAAAAGAAGAGCCTGGGCTGCAGGAAGTTTTAAAAGCTCCTGAATTAGAATTAAAGTGCCCTGAAGAGTACACAATCGGATGGCCTAAAAGAGAGGTAGTAGAGCCTTGCAAAGTGCAGGGCAATGTTGCAAGCGTTAAATTAATGTACTCTGGCAGAGGAGATTCATTGAGCGGCATCTGGTTTGAAGTGACAGCTACAGACGGAGAGGTAAAATACTTTAAGGACTCTAAGCCTGTTGAGCAGGACGAGATCAGGGAGTACACGCTTGATCTGGGAAAGAAAATAGACACCATACTTGCCATGCCGATGATTGTTGAAGGCGGGGTTGAAAAGGCCTGCAAGAACCAGAGATTGCTTATAATAAAAGCAACAAGCTGCATTGGTCAATAAATTTTATTTTTTATTTCTTTTTAATTTTTTTATGTTTCTTTGATTATTAAGATGTTCTATTAATGACGTGAAACAAGGGGGTCATTATTGGTTTAAACAGCCATCAATAAAGGTATATCTCATAAAACAATCCTCTTTCTTTCAAAACATTTTTAAAATAGCCATTAAAACAGGCTTTGTAAGGGCCCGTGGTCTAGCGGCTATGACATCTCCCTTACAGCCGGCCTTTTTGCCAAGGCAAAAATCCCGGGGAAATGCGGCGAAATTCATTTCGTGCGTTCGCCTCAGGCTTGCTTACGCAAACAAAAAGGATGGACAGAAAGGAGAAGATCGCCGGTTCAAAAGCCAGGCGCTAAAAGCGCCTTGTTCCTGAAAGTCCGGCCGGGCCCATCAAGCAATGCCAATTTTTTTGGCATTGTTAATCTCACAGGCTAACATCCATGCGCCGGTAGTATAGTGGTCAGTATACGGCCTTGCCACGCTTGTTCGCAAACAGGCTGTGACCCGGGTTCGAGTCCCGGCCGGCGCATTTTTATATTTTATCTGCTTTGTCTATATGCACTATTTTGCTTTTTTCTGCCTGCTTTTTTTAATTGGAATTGTTAAACAGCATTTAGAAAAGTTTAAAAACTGCGGGGGCATTTCAGACTGAAAATGAGGTATTTTTTCACGATACCAATAATTCTGCTGATTGCCTCTTGCGGTTTCTGCAACAGAAATGGGGGGGCCATATCCAAAATGCCATCAATAACATCAATCCTGCACAACCCGGCGCTTTTGCAGCTCTTGTCAATGAAACAATCATTGTTGAAGGAACATTAGATGCCGGCCTGATTACTCCTGAAGAAGCAGAGAGTTTCAGAAAGCAGCTTTCCAACCTGTCAAAACAATGGCTGAATGCCACTCTTAACAGAACGCTTAACCCAAGCAATTACAGCTTTCTTCCTTATGTTCAAATACAATGGGTGCTGGAGCTTGTTGAAGACGACAACACTTTCGAGCCATGGGACTGGGATGAAGGGGTTATTGACGACGCGCACGGCGAAATAGAAAAGTCAGCAAGCGAGTGGCTGAAAAACAGGGTGGATGAGCTTGACCCCAACAATCCTGATTTCAAGCCATGGATGGACATGCTAACGATTCAGCAGGTGCCTGAAATATGGAATGTAAAGTTTACCATTGAAGCGATGAACTACAAAAAAGAGCATTTTTATGACAAGTATGATGAGTGGCTCAAAAAAAGGGCTGATGCGATTATGACCCTTGGGGACTTGGAAAATATGAGCATTTTTCAGGACGCATTTTATGAAGATGAATATTACGGCAAGTTCAGTGATGAAGCAAAAAAGTACAAAGAAGAGCAGATGAGGAAAAAGTTTGCCTCAATAATGGCAAAAGAAATTCAGAAACCAAATGCGGATATTGAGAAACTGGCCCATAGATGTGAAATAATAATCAATCATACTGCCGGAAACCCGAGGCAAGAATTGAGTGATGTCAACATTTGCCGCGAGCTGAGAGACGGGGATTCCGAAGGCGCGCTTGAGAAGCTCAAGCTGCACAAGGAAGGGCTTTTTGGCTCACTTGTCCGATGGGTTGTTGGAATATTCACAAGGAACCCTGAACCTGTTGAAGTCAACCCCCCTGAAGATTTCGGAAACCAACACGGAATGCCCCGTGTCCTGGATGAGGAACTGGTTGCTCCTTACAAAGATGAGTGGGTTACTGAAACGTGCAACCCAAACAAGGTTGTTGAAAAAGCGCAGGGAGAAGAGTGCGACCCTTGGGCAGACCCTGACGGGTGCACTGAAACCGGATACCACTGCGAGTTTGACTGTTCATGCGTTTTTGCGCCTGCAGGAATCCCGAGCGTTCTTGAATGGACCGGAAAGGAGGATATTCCCGCAAGAGAGCCGAAAAATGAAACTTCTGCTGAAGATGCTGCAGATAAAGGTGCAGAATGCAAGGCAGAGGATGATGCTTATTATTCAGAATCGCTTTGCAAGCTGAGATGCGATGAAAGCGGCGGAGCGTTCCAGTGCATGAAAAATTACAAGACCGGCTGCTGGGACTGCGTTTACCAGGATATTCCCCAACTAACATTTCCCGAAGGAAAAACAGAATGCGGATTAAGCGTTGACTGCCCTCCTCCCCAGCCGGGATGCAGGCTCGTCGGTTTTATCTATGTGAAAAACCACGCTGTCGAAAGCATGTGGGGGCAGGGCAAGCCTTCCAACAAGAACGGCTATGTTTACATAAACTCCTTGAGAAAGGTCGAAAATGGAAATGTTGTCTGCGATGAGATAGTTTCGTGCATCTATGACTGCGACGAAGAAACCTGCCCTGCCGCTTACAGAATTGCAGCGTGCGGGCAGGGTGCAACGTGCACTGTTGAGTGCGCTGAGGAAGAGGATGGCGGGCACGTCTGCGGCGACGGCGTTTGCGGAAGGGGAGAGCTTTGCAGCGAATGCCACGAGGACTGCAGGTGCTCCCCTGGCCATGTCTGCATGCCTGACCATCCGGACTCTGACTCACATGGATGCTACAAGGCAGTGTGCGGCGACGGCCTTTGCATGCCCGAAGCAGGCGAAAGGTGCAGCTGCCACGACTGCGAATGCCCTCTCGGAATGGTTTGCGACCCAAGCCATCCTTTTGCGGACAATCTGAGATGCTCCCCTGAAATGCCCGGCACGGGCGCTGTGTGCGGCAACGGAATATGCGAAGAAACAGAGTACTGCTACACCTGCCAGCAGGACTGCAAGTGCGGGCCTGAAGAATTCTGCTCGCCGGACAATCCCGGAATCGGGTGCATGCTTATGCAATGATTATTTCTTTACAGCGAATATGTTCAGCCATTCCATAACGACATTGACTTCTCCCGGCGAAGGGTAAGTTTCAATTATCTCAAATCCGTTTTCAGCCAGCAGGCGCTCAATTTCCTCTTTCTCGTAATACGCAAAAAACCTTCCGTTGCCGAACTCGAGCTCAGTGTATTTCTCGCCCCTGCCTTTAAGCAGGGAGATGTAAATCACTCCGCCCTGCTTCAGAATTTTTGCCATTTCCTTTATGGCGCTTATTGCCTCTTTTTTGGGTATGTGAAGAATTGAAGCAGCCGCCCAGACTCCGTCAAAGGAGCTTTCAGGAAAGCTTATGTTTCTCAGGTCCATTTTCCTGAACTCTGCCTTCGGCGCGTTTAGCCTTGCCATCTCAAGAAACCTTTCGCACAGGTCAACTCCAACAACGCTGAATCCCTTTTCAGACAAATATTTTGCATCCCTGCCGGGGCCGCAGCCGAGGTCAAGCACTTTTTTGCCCTTCAGGTTTTCTATGAATATGTCTGCAAAATCCCTCATAAAAGAAAGCCTGCCATACATGGCATGCCACTCTTCAGCGATGCTGTCATAAACCCTTATCGTATCATCAACAGCATTTTTCATGTTTAATGAATAAGCATAATCTTTATAAATAAATCGCTTAATTTCAATTGCACGGGCCCGTAGCTTAGTCTGGAAGCTAAACCCTGCTTGCGCCGCAAGCAAAGGCTGGACAATTAGAGCGCTGGTCTTATATGCCCTGCGTTCGCGCAACACTAAGACAGCCAGAGGTCGTGAGTTCAAATCTCGCCGGGCCCACTCTTTAAATTCTTTTGGCTAATGGCTGTCAGTCATCTCTCTTGCCGCTTTCCCACGCAGAAGGCCACTTTCTGAACAAAGATTCCAGACTCTTTTTGGACGGAAGCTTTGCCCCGCAAAGATATTCAATTTCCCGCTCATAAATGATTTCTTGCCCCGCGGATATTTTAACACTCATAACTGCAGGAAAAGATTGGATAATGGGGAGCATGCTGTGAATCAAACCTCACGCGATTCTCTCCAGTTCATTTTCAGGCAATTCTTCAGAAAGCCCTTCAGGCAGGTTCAATATGCAATTATAGATATTGCCGCTCATTTTTATTTTATAGGGTGCTATTGGAGCCTTAAATAACTTGCGGATTTTTGGTTAAGTCAATTTGCGTTCGCGCCGCCTTCACTGCTTCCATGAAAACCCTGTCAGGCCTTGCAGCAGCTCCCTTGTCTTTTTTCATCATCTCTGCCGAGCTCATCTGGGCGATGCCTGTCATGATTAGCTCCCCTTTCAGCGTCATCACAGCTACTTTGTCGCCTTTTTCTATGCCTTCATAAAGCTTTGATATGCCGGGAACATTCAGGGTTGCGCCGTGAGTAAGCGATTCAACTGTGGAGTCAAGCACGTAAATCTTGGGCAGGTGCTCAACAGCCCTTTCCATTGGCATCAGCACGCGTTTTATTTCAGCACTGTCGCCTTCCTTCCAGAATGCGTAGGCGTCAGCCAGCTCCTGAAGCGAGACTGCGAGGCTTTCATCTAATAATCCCACTCTTGTCCGCCTGAGCTCTGACATGTGCGCCCCGACTCCAAGCTTCCTGCCGATGTCGTGGCAGAGCTTCCTTATGTATGTGCCTGCCTCGCACTCAACAATGAACAGCACGTCCTGCTCTTGAATTTCAAGAATTTTAATGCCATATATCTTTCTTGTCCTCTCTGTTCTTTTCACAGCGCTCTTGACAGGGGGGAGCTGCCTTATTTCGCCGATGAAGCTTTCAACGGCTTTTTTAACAGCTCCTTTTTCAGCAGGCTTGTGGACGTGCATTATGCACACGTATTCCTTGCCTGCCTTGAGAAGGTTATGGACAACCTTTGTGGACCTGCCAAGCCCTATGGCGACGACTCCTGTAACGCCGGGGTCAAGGCTGCCTGAATGGCCGCACTTGGCTATTTTCAGGATGCCCTTTACATAGTCAGCCAGCTGGTGAGTTGTGGGCCCTTTTGGCTTGTCAATAACAACCATTCCATAGTCCAAAAGCTCTTCAATTTCCCTTTCTTCGGGCCTTTTGCCGAGGCACGCTTCAGCTTCCCTTTTAACAAGCATGAAATAAATCAAAAGAACAGTGTTTAAAAAGCTTTAGAAAAGGTCTGAAACCTCCTCTTCGTCACCATCATCAAAATCATAGCTTTCATCGCCGTCTTCATCAGGCATGTCCAAATCTTCATCATCATCTGCGCTCTCGTTGTAAAGTTTGTAGGCAACATCCATATTTTTTGCACCTCCAAGGAGTTTTCTGGCAAAGTCAAATATTCCTTTTTAACAATTGCGTATATACAGTATATGCAGGATATTGATGGCGGGGCCTAAAGGAAATATGAAAGCGATATTTAAAGAAAAGAGCAGATTATCATTCCTGCCACAAATCCTATCACAAACCCCAGTATGAACTGCAGCATTCCGCTTTTCAGGATTCTTGCTGACGCATGCGCAGGCATGAGCTCGTGCTCAAGCTCTTTAATCCTCTGCCTCACAGCGCTTTCCATCTGGCCCTTTGTCTTTTTTGCGTTGAGCTTTGACGCAAGAGCGCTGTCCTCAAAAACATCCCTCACCCAGCTTGCAAAGTCATTCCTTGTTTCAGTGACGTGGTGCCTGAAAGTTTCAGCAGGCATCGAGGCAAAGGCCTCTGCCAAATCATACAAGCTATGAATCGTCCCCCCTTTGTAAAGGCGGAATGCACTGTCATGCTTAACTCCGTTCAGCCTTTTCATTTTTTCTTGCCTCTTTTGGCGGCAGGCTTTTTCCTGGCATTTTTTGCCGCTGCCGGCTTTTTCTTTGCAGCTGCTTTCTTAACTGCCGCCTTTCTGGCAGGCTTTATTTTTGACTTTATGAATTTGATTCTCTCCTCAACAACCTTAAGAGCATCGTCCTTTGTTTTCGCGTTGAGAATTTTCTCCGCAAGCTCCAGGTCAAGGATTATGTCCCTTACCCAGTTGTGGAAGTCATGCCTGTCAGGAGTTACGTGATGATGGAAAACGTCATGCTCCATTTTCCTGAGGGCCTTCGCCAAGTCCTCAATGCTCAGCAGCTTTTTGCCGTCCTTCAGCAGAAATGCGTACCTTTCAGGCACGTCCTCTAAAAACACCCTCATTTTTTTCGCCTCTTGATTTTTTCCGAAAAGGGAAATGCAAATGCGTTTCTGCATTTGCTCTGCCCCTTTGGCAATGGAAATTATTCTGTATTTAAAAATTTATTGCTGCGCCTCCAGTTTTTCCAGCAATCTCGCGAACAGCCCTTTTCTCTCGCCCTTCTTTATCCTCAGCACTAAATCATTCAAAATGTTCATGAAAGCGATATAAGACTCGTAAGGCGTGTCGTAAGGATTGAAATATTTATGCACGTCCCCGTCGGAAAAGTACTTGACGCACATGTAATAGAAATGGTCGGATGTCTGCAGCTTTCTCCAGTCATCCAATAATTTTTTGTCCTTGCTCTTCTTAATTGCTGTCTCCAGCTTGTAAATCTCCTGAATTGCCGACTCCTGCATCTTGTTGCCGAGCCAGGCGCTCAGGTCCCTTTCAAGGTCAGCCCAGGAAATCATGTAAGGAATGTCCAGATGGGCTACAGAGTCCATTTTTGCAACTTCTGACGGAGTCCTGAACTCGATATGGGAGTGGCGCATCAGCTCGAAAGGCAGCTGCTCAAGGAACTTGAATATTCCGGTGCCCTCCCACTGGTGCTCGCCGATTGTTTCATAGTCCATGAAAAGGTTTATTGTCTGGCCCTGAATCGAGGAGACCCACGCCGCGAATTTTTCCGTAGTCAGCGGCCACTCTGCCCAGCTTTTGTTTGAGAACCTGAATGCTATGTCGTCGCTCAGCTTGTAGTTCTTCAGCAATAATTTTATTTTCTTCGCTCCAAGAGGGGTGTAAACATAATTTGGCGAGCGCCATTCAAGGATTTTGTCCCATCCCTCTGCGAGCACAGCCTTGTAGCCGAGCTTCTCAACATATTTTCCGACCTCGTTGCTGTATATCAGCTCGGTGTTCCTGAAAACCCTTGGCGACTGGCCGAACAGGCTTTTTATTTTCTTGTCGTGCATCCTAACCTGCTCTTCAAACTCTTTTTTGGAATATAAAAATGACAACGAGTGATAATATGTTTCGCCCAAGAACTCAACGCAGCCTGTTCTGGCAAGCTCTTTGAAAGATTCTATGACCTCGGGAGCGTATTTTTCAAACTGCTCCAGCGCAACCCCTGAAATGCTGTAAGAAACCTTGAACCTGCCGTTTGCCCTCCTTATAAGGTCAAGCATCAGCTTATTTGCAGGCAGATAGCATTTCCTGGCAACTTTCTTTGCAACCTCCTTGTTCTTTTCTTCGTCAAAATAAGGCTTGTGCTTGCCCACCTCAAAAACGTGGTAGTTTCTCATGCGAAAAGGCTGGTGCACCTGGAAATACAAGCATATTGATGTCATATTACTGTCAGCTCCCTTGTTTTATATTTCATTCCCCAGACATCCAAAAAATCCTCAAAATATCCTGTCTGGCCTATCGGGATTAAAACTGCCCCCGAGCCGATTTTCTCTCCGCCCACTTTTTTTAAATTTTTTTTAACTGCCATTCCAAACAATGTTTTTTTTGATTTGTCAAGATGCTTCAGGTCATATATATACATTTTCATTGGCCTTATGCCAAGGACATTCCTCAAGAAATCATTTTTTTTAATGCTATACCCCTCTTTGAGCAAGCTTAAAAACAACGGATTAGAGTAGGTTTCCTCTACACGAATGAATTTTATGTGCATATTTTCATTACCTATTGTTTTTTTGATGGGCTGCACAAGACTCAGGTCCTTATTCTTCACAATAAAAGCTATGTCAACGTCATTGGGAAAGGTTCTTCCTTTAACAAAAGAGCCGAAAATAATTATGTCTTCAACGCCCTCATATTTTCTTAATATGCTCTTCAAACTCTTTTTCAATTCCGCTAATCTTGGCAGCCTGTCTGATTGCATTTTTAATCTTATCACAGTCCTCCTTTTCCATGATTTCATCATAAGATGATGTGTAAATTGTAAAGACTTCATCGACTATTCTGTAAATATCAGGAAAAGATATCTTAAGAAACAGAAAGATTTCAGCATGATTTTTGGGCGCCTTTTGGAGCTTGTTCTTTATCAAGAAGGAGCAGAGCGACGTAAGCGCTTTGTAATAATTGCTGACAGCAGGCCCGTATCTGCCTCTTGATTCCGCGCTAATCGCCTCTTCCAAAAATTCCTGAAATATCTGTTTGTACGCTTCCATTTGAATGTCAAAAAACAACAGTATTGGTTGCTTATTTCTGGATATTCAATATGCTTATATTTAAAGCTTTGCTTTTTATTTAGCCAGTTGCTACCATATGAAAAGGCTGGTGCACCTGGAAATACAAGCATATTGATGTCATCTTGTTTTCCCTTTTTCTCTTTTAAGCATCAGATTTTGCAGCAGGTTATCCTGGCCTGCACATCTCTTTGGCCTGGATTAACACAAAACTCCGGAACCCAGTTGAGCCCGCAGTATTGGGTGTTGCCTATTATTTCATTTCTGATAAGCCACGCGCAGGGCGCATCGCACCCTCCCCTTAATGCAACAGGATATGCAGAAGTGCATGATACGCTAATAG
>Ga0129302_1002939_pt1 | contig 11917 bp, 5 predicted proteins | sample BlaSprsedimmetaG_FD_94476 | JGI IMG/M metagenome (GOLD analysis project Ga0129302, IMG submission 94476) | Hot spring sediment bacterial and archeal communities from California, USA to study Microbial Dark Matter (Phase II) - Blank Spring... | ecosystem: Environmental > Aquatic > Thermal springs... | reverse complement strand
TTCTGCAAAGGCACAGGAACCGTTCCCGTTGGCACGAAGCGTCAGGGTGATGTTCCCGGTCTCTCCGGCGCCTGGCGTATATACCGGAGTAAGGGAGCCCGGATCGTCAAAGCTGCCCGTTCCGCTGCTGCTCCACTGCAACGTGCTGTATTCGCTGGCCGAAGGTACGCTGGTAGAGGTCGACAGGTCAAACGCAACCCCCTGGCAGGTTTCCTCATCGCTTCCGGCATTCACCACCGGCCTGGGCGTCACATGCAGGATCATATCATCACTCACATCCGGGCAGGGTCCGTTCCCGTATGCAGTAAGCGTCAGGGTAATGTCTCCTGTTTCACCGGCTGCAGGGGTATAGGTAGGCGTCAGGGCGTTGGCATTGCTGAAGGTTCCTGTGCCGCTGGTAGTCCACTGGAGCCCACTGTAATCGGATGCCGTTGGAGCGGTTGTTGAAGTTGCCAGATCGAACGGAACATCTTCACAGGTTTCTTCGTCGCTTCCGGCGCTGACCGAAGCCGAAGCAATGACCGTTACGGCAAAGGGTGCCGACGGGCCGTTATCGCCGCATGAGTTCAGGGCGGTAACCGTAATGTTGCCCGAAGCCGATACCGTCGAGAAATTCACGGTAATGCTGTTCTGATCGGAAGGTCCTACCACAGTCACGTCAAGTGCCGGATCAAAGGACCATGAATAATGGGTAGCGGTAGGATCGGCAGGTACCGAATACACCACATTCGTTTCTCCCTGGCACACCGGGGATGTTCCGCTGATGGTGGGAACGGCAGGCGGACCGGGGTTGATCACCACGGTCACATTATCACTGGCCGGGGCACAGGGCCCGGCTCCGTCGGGATCGTTGGAGGTAAGTGTCAGGGTGACCGAACCGGCCGTTTCGTCGGCCGCACTGTGGGTATAGGTAGCCGCCAGGGTGGTGTTGTTGGGATTGAAGGTTCCCGAGCCGCTGGTGGACCAGGTGACGGAGGATGTGCTTCCTCCGATGGTACTTCCTGTCAGATCAATATCGTCTCCGGCACAGATATCACCCGAAGCCGCCACGGCATCCACCTCGGCCGCTTCGTTAATGGTCAGCAGCATATCGTCGCTCTCGTTTCCGCAGGGGGCATTCCCGAAGGCGGTCAGTGTGAGGGTAACGGTCGATCCCTCATCTCCTGAAGCGGGGATATAAGTGGGACTGAGGGTATTCCCGTTATTGATCACCCCGTTCCCGTTGTGGGTCCACTGCAGCATGGTGTAATTGGAAGCCGAGGCGGTGCCGACGGTATAGGTATCGTCAGAACAAATGGTGGCATCGGTACCGGCATTGGCCATAGCAGCGGCTTCCACATCAATGCTCATGGTGCTGACTGCCGGTCCGCAGGGTGCATTGCCTGAAGCCGTCAGGGTCAGGGTTACAATATTTCCCCCGTCGGCTGTTGCGGCAGTATAGGTGGGGGTAAGCGTGCTGGCATTGCTCAGCGACCCGCTCCCATCATGGGTCCACAGGAGCGATGTAAACTCAGTGGCGGTGGCATCGTTTACCGTATAGGATCCGTCGGAACAGATCAGGGCATCGGATCCGGCATTGGCTGTGGGCGGATCCACTGCGGTAAGTTCAATCACATTCGAATAAGCCCCGTTACATACACCGGAACTCACATAGCGCCGGTACCAGGTGGTAACGGCAATGGGACCGGGATTGTAGGTGGTTCCGGTAGCCCCTGAAATTGCGGAAAAGGGGCCTCCCGCACCGGCAGTGGACGATTCCCACTGATAATTGTAGGTAGATCCATCCCCTCCACTGGCGGAAGCCACATTGCTCAGGGCATCCGGATCGTCAATCCCGGCACAAACCGTCTGGGCATTTCCGATGGTTCCCGGGTCCACAGCCTGGTGCACCGTGATCTCGATCACATTGGAGTAGGTATCCGGACAGGTTCCCGAGGAAGCCTTGCGGCGGTACCAGGTGGTGGTGGCCAGCAGGGGCGGATCATAGGTTAACCCGGTTTCCCCGGAGATCTCAGAAAAAGGCCCCCCGGCGCCGGTGGTAGACGATTCCCACTGATAGGAATAACTGGTGAGGTCGCCTCCGCCGGCAGAAGCGACATTGGTCAACGGATCGGGATTGTCCACCCCGGCACATACGGTCTGGGGATTCCCAATGGTACCGGGATCCACCAGCAGGTTGCGGGTAATGTTCACCTGGTCGGAGGTAGCAGGACAAACTCCGTACTGACTGGTGATGGTCCACTCCAGGGTGTTGAGGCCCGGCTGAAGGCCGGAAACGGTGGCATCGGGATCGTTTACGTTGCTGAATGTGGGAAATCCTGAGGAAAAGCCTTCGCCAACAAATACATTGTCGAACTGGTAGAACTCATCATTGGCAGAATTATAAAGGGTGATCTCGATCTGGAGGGTATTGCCATTGATCCCGCTGGCAGTTACCGTGCGGGAACGAAAGCTTTTTGAGGAAGATCCTGTGGAACCGTCCACCGCACCGTTTTCCGAGAAAAAGGTTGTTGGCGAACCATCCACAATGTACCAGGCCTGGATATAGTCCTGGGGGTCTTCAAATCCGTTGCCCGTGGCATAGCTGGAAAAAACAACGGAAATACCCACATTGGTAGCCGAGCTGATATCGATATTCCCGGAAGTCCAGACCGTTCTGTTCCGGGTCATTTCATAATGTTCCGAGCGCACTTCGGAGTACCAGCCTCCGCCCGTGCTGCTGATGGTTCGCGACCAGGCCGTGGCCCCTCCGTCGGAGGTGGTTCCGTCGGCCAGTCCCGTAAATTGTTCATACCAGATGGGATTGCTCACCACGCTCCAGGTACCGGTGCCCCCGTTGGTGGCGGTATTGGCGTCAAGAGTGGCCACGTCCGTATCGCACAGCACCTGATCCAGCCCCGCATTGGCCGGGTTGGGCTGTACATCGCGGGTAATGGTAATCTCATCGGAAGAAGTACAGGGTACCGTACCCCGGTAAATGGTCCAGCGAAACACATTGGGGCCTGCGCTTAGCCCGCTCACTCCGGTGGTGGGGTCTGCGTCGTTGTCAAACACACCGCTTCCGGAAACCACAGTCCACTGGGCCCATTCCCCTGCCCCGTAATCGGGGGCGTTTCCCCCCAGGTTGGGGTAAGTGGTACCGCACACAATATCGTCGGGGCCGGTAGTGGCGATCGTTGCTTCGGGCTCTATGGTCAGCAGCAGGCTGTCCGTAAACGGATCGCAGTCAGGGGTAGAGTTGGTGGTAAGGTAAAGCCATACCGAACCGTTTGAAATATCGTTCGGGCCCGGGTCATACTCTGCATCCAGGGAAGATGGGTTCCCGAACGTGCCGTCACCAGCGGTGGTCCATGTAGCGCTGGTGGCCGTATGGGAAATGCTTCCATCCATAACAGCGGTGCTCCCCTCGCAGATGGTCTGGTCGGGGCCGGCATCGGCAATGGGCCCGTCCACGATCACGATCTGGGCCACGGCTTCCCTTGGTGTACCCAGTCCCCCGAAATAGGGGTTACAGGGGTTCCAGTTCCGCATGGTGATCTCGAACACATCGCCTATCTGGTCGTTGGTATAATCGCCGGCATGGATCACCGGCAGGCTCTCGGCATTGGGAAAGGGATTGTTGGCCGAGTCGTAGTAGTGCACCGTGGGGTCTTCGTAGGGCATGCCCGGCATCAGGTTCCCGTCGTTATCGGTTACCTGCACCCCGTTCACAAACACATTGGGGATCTGGCGCCCGCTGCCGGTTCCATAAACAAACTGCACATACCTGGGGCCTATGTTGGGCTTGTTGGGCTCGTCGGTGCGGTCGCAGTTGAAATCGGTCACATCCTGGAAGATCACCTCGAAATCCTGCCCCAGGCATACCTCTTCCGGGTTGGGGGTGATCTGGAGCTGGCCCGTGGCCCGGTCGTCGGTGTTCCAGTTGGTGAGGGCCTGGGTCATTAATGATGAACCACCATAACACCACAAAAGTCCGGTTCCATATTTATAAACACAAGGGTATACCTCCGGCGTATATACACACTCGGTTCCATCGGTGGGGTAAGTAAAACTGGCACTTGATTCAAATATTCTTGAGCCAGGAGAGGTTTCTGTCAGGCCGGTATATACTCTTGTGTTTGCCGGATCATTCCAATGAACTCTCGAATTATTTAGATCCTCACGGAAATAAATACTGTTTCTCGCCTGCCGGGTAAATTCCCAGAAAAAGGAAAGAGTCACGGAAACCGGGGAGCAGGTCCCGCTCAAAGCATCCACCGAAATCCCCTGTACCCCCGTGAACATACTGCAATCCACAATCACATTGTTAATGGCCGTATACGGCCCGAAGGCTGCCAGGGGCAGGCCAGAGGTTATTCCCGTGATATCCCCGTTGCCGGCGTACTCCACCGTTACTCCCGCTACCACATCGGCGTATTCAATAGGGCCATTCAGTTTGAGGAATTTCAGGGTATTAGTTCCTTTTCCCGACGGGCCCGAAATAGGCTGGCTTGCCCCTCCGATCTTGATCTGCCAGGTACCGGCAGTGGTCCAGGTAAGCGGTTCGTCAAAAACCACCTCAATGGTCTGCTGGTCTTCGGTGATGTAATACGCGCCGGTCACCGCAGGCTGTGCCTGCAGCATGCTCCATCCGGATGTTATGAGGAGGAAAGCAGAGACCAGTAATTGTCTCAGAAAGTGCTGCAAGGGGGAATGACGTTCCATGGGATTGGTATTTATGGATCATTGCCTGTCCCATATCAGGGTCAGGTTTCCGTGTTTGACAAAGCTTTTTCCGTTGATACAGGTTCCCCTGGCTTTCCACACATACACATCCTGGCGGGCAGGGGTTCCGTTAATATAACCGTCCCATCCTATCTCCACCCGGTCGCTCTCAAAAACCAGGGCGCCCGTGCGGTTGAAGATGCGGAGCCGGTATTCGTCCACGCCCCGGCATACCGGATGGAAAACGGTATTCGATGGATCGTTGGGATTGTAGTAGCCTCCGGTGGGACCGCCCGGGTCGGGCCGGAAGGCATTGGGGAACACGATACTGCAATCGCTTACTCCGAAAGCATCGGTCACCAGGGCCGAATCCACACAGCCTGCTTCGGAATAGGCCACCAGCAGGATATCGTACCCGCCGGCCTGATCATATTTGTGCAGGGGCTCGAAGGCGTCGGAGGTATGCCCGTCGCCAAAATGCCAAAGGTAAGAAGCTGCGTTGCGCGAGTAATTGTAGAAAAACACCGGTTCTCCGGGCAGATCAGGATTTTCGGGAGATATCTCGAAGGCAGCTTCCGGCCTGGGATAGACCTTTACCGTATCGCGTGCCAGCACCGACTCCCCCGCTTCATTCATCACCCGGAGGCTGACCGGGTATATTCCGGGTTCATCGAACAGGTAAGAAGGATTTTCATGGTGTGAGATGCCCCCGTCGCCAAAATACCAGGTACAGGAGTCGGCATACTGCGAAAGGTTCACGCACATCACGGCCAGGGGGGCACAGCCATGCAGGGGAGTAATGTGGTAATCTGCCACCGGAGGCAGCATGTCAAGGTCTTTTCTTTCTGCTTCCGGAACGTCAAAAACTTCTTCCCCTTCTTCCTGCAACGTTTCCACGGGCTCTTGCCGCCGAGGGGTATCGGAAGGGGTTTCGGTTGTCTTTTCCGGGGTAACTTCGGGGACATCCATCCATTCGCCGGTTGTTGGTTCCTGAACACTCACCCGGGAGGATTCCGGCAGATGCTCAAATAACACCGGTTCTTCACGGGTTTGGGGTGAGGTTTCCTGTTTTTCGGCCGGGCCGTTGATTCTCACACTGTCCCGCGTGGTAGTTTCCGTTTCCGTTTCCATGCCTCCCGTCAGCATGATTCCCAGGGCCACTCCGGCAGCGACAAGCGCTGCTCCGGCATAATACACATTGAAACGGTCCCAGCCGAAACGCAGGAATTCCTGCCACTGCAGCTTTCTGCTGAGCTTCGGCCAGAAGCCTGGGGACGGTTCGGCCCGGTAACCCTCAAACTGCTCCCGGAAGAGCTTTTCTATGTCGTTGCTGCCGTTCATGGTTTATCTGTCCTGCGGGCCACCCGGGCCAGTTTTTCCAGTCTTGTCCGTATCCAGCTCCGGGCCCGCGAGTACTGGGATTTCGAGGTATTCACATCGATGCCGAGCAATGCGGCAATCTCCCGGTGTTTGTATCCTTCAATGGCATACAGGTTGAATATCAGCCGGTAACCCGCAGGTAACGAGCGGATCACGCCCAGCAATTCTTCCCGTGTAAAGGCGCAGTTTTCAGGAAGATTCCCTTCCACATCCGTTTCGTTCACATTTTCGATATCCAGGTGCCAGGCATGCTTCTTTTCCCGGTGAAAATGGTTTATGGCCGTGTTCACCACCACCGCTTTCATCCAGCCGGTAAACGATCCCCGGTGTGAATAATCCTCTATATGTTGGTATATCTTTACCATGGCATCCTGTAAAATATCTTCCGCCTCAGGCACATTGCGTGCATAGCGCATACTCACGCCCAGCAGGAAACCCGAATACCTTTCGAACAGGATCTTCTGGGCTTTCCGGTCTTTCTGTATGCATTTTTCAATGAGCTGTTCTTCGCTGAGCATAAATTCGCCGCTATTGGGGGGACCGCGGAGAGGGCAAAATGGTTGCACGGTTTTCCGGGCCGGAAATGATTTTTTCTACTTTTTATTCACTGGACAACATTTTTCAGACTGGAAGAAGGTTCTTCATTCTATTTTTTACGTAAACCCGAAGGTTGAGGTTATGCTGATAAAAGGGTTTTTCCAGTATTTTACACATGTTTTCAGGAAGATCATTCACCCGGTTGCATTTTTCTTAGTATATATTCAAATAGTTTTCCAGATAAAAATAAACATATTTTTTAAATCAAAAACATATTTTATTTATTTATCAATACATTATTCTATATTTATCTACGTAGTTAGCTACGTAGTTCTCTACGTAGCTACCTACGTAGTATTCTATTTTAGGGCACAGAGTCATGTTTTGCAGCCCATGATGACAAACATCATATATAAACAGCCAATAACCACTAATTTTGCCATAACAAAATTAAAATGATCACGGTACCATGCCAAAGATTGAATCGCATCCGATACTCGACATCAAGAAGGGGGAGCCGGTCACTTTCCTGTTCGAAGGGAAAAAGATCACCGGAGAAAAGGGCAGCACCATTGCATCTGCATTACACCAGGCTGGTTATCCCGTACACAGCCACAGCCTTACAGGCCGTAACCGAAGCCTGGAATGCGGCATCGGCAAATGCGGGGCCTGCGAAATGCTGGTGGACGGGGTAATCAGACGAATATGCATTACCCCGGTAGACGGGGTGAAGGAAGTAAAAGAAATCCCGTTCGATTACCAGCCCCGGGTTACGGAATACCGGAAAACGGAACCTTTCAAAGTATACAAAACCCGGGTGGCCATTATCGGGGCCGGACCGGCCGGACTCGCGGCCAGGGAAGTGCTGAATGAACACGGGATTGAGAACATTGTAATCGATAACAACGAAGAAATCGGCGGTCAGTTCCTGATGCAGACCCACCAGTTCTTCTTCTTCGAAAAGGAGCAGAAATTCGGCGGCATGCGGGGGTTTGACATTGCCCGCACCCTGGCGGGAGAAAATTGCGAGGGCATTTTTCTGAACGCTACCGTATGGGATATTCTGGAAGGGGGACGGCTGGCCGTGAAGAACATCCGCACCGAAGAAATCTATTATGTAGATACCGAACACCTGGTAGTGGCTACCGGAGCCGTGCCTTTCATGCCCACCTTCGGGAACGACGACCTGCCCGGCGTATATACGGCTGCGGTGGTGCAGAAAATGATGAACATGGAATTCACCCTTCTGGGAAAGAAGGTGCTTACGGTAGGCGCCGGGAACATCGGCTACCTTACCTCCTACCAACTCATGCAGGCAGGCGCCAGAGTAGTGGCCATCCTCGAGGCACAGGACCAGGAAGGAGGATTCCCCGTACAGGCCAACCGCGTGCGCAGGCTGGGCATTCCCATTCTTACCTCACATATCCTGCTAAAGGCCATTCCAAATGAAAACCATGACGGCATTACTGGTGCGGTAATTGCCCGCTGTGAGCATTTCAAGCCCGTACCCGGCACGGAACAGGTGCTGGAAGGCATTGACGCCATCAATATCTGTACAGGACTGGTATCCGATGACCAGTTGCTGATCAAAGGCCGGGAGATTTTCGGCCGGAACTGCCACGGAGCGGGAGATGCCATCCGCATCGGGGAAGGAACCAGCGCCGTTCTGCGTGGCAAACAGGTGGCCTTTGAAATTTTGCATGAAATGGATGAAAAATACGATTACGACCGGTACCTGGCCATTTCCAAGGAATACATCGACTCCCAGCAACATCCGGTTAAGGTGCTGGAAAAACCTTTCCTTCCCACCCCGGAACGGATGCAGGCAAGGCCTTTCGTACTGATCGACTGCCTGTACGGATTTGCCTGCAATCCCTGCCAGTTTGCCTGCCCGCACGGAGCCATCACCAAGACATCTTCCAGTACGGTACCACACATTGATTTTGACAAATGTACCGGCTGCATGCAGTGCGTGTATCAGTGTCCCGGACTGGCCATATTCGGGTACAACCTGAAAAAGAACTGGCTCTTCCTTCCGGTGGAATATGAAGTAGAAGAAGGCTCGGCGGTATTCCTGGTAAATAACGAAGGGGAAAAGCTGGGAACCGGAACGGTGGAAAAAGTGCTGAGAAAACCCAACAAGACCCATATTGCCCGGGTGAAATCCCATGATCTTTCAGGCGAAGCCCTGCTGGAAGCCAGGGGATTCATTCTTCAGGAACAATACCCTGAGCCCCTGTCCCTGCAACAAGGCGACCCTGCCGGGGAAGATCCGCAATATATCTGTCATTGCGACGACGTTACCCTGGACGAGATCATGGAAACCATCGGGGAAAGAAAATTCATTTCGGTAGATGAGATCAAGCATACCACCCGGCTGGGAATGGGTGCGTGCCGGGGCAAACGGTGCATCAAAAGGCTGAAGCAGACCCTGGCCGGGAAACAGATATCCCTGGTAGGGGAAGCCACCCCACGCGGGCCCCTCTCAAACCAGGTAAACATCGGGGAATTGTATCCAAGGGATAGACATGAACAGGTCATTCCGGTGGTAACCGGGAAAAGCATACAGAAAAAAGAGGTGAAAACTCTGATAGCCGGCGGAGGAATCGGAGGAAGCGCCCTGTTCCGTTACCTGGCGGAAGCCGGCATGGAACCCGTTCTGATCAATTACGGAAGGGGAGCATCGTGGCGGAATATTGCCGGGGGACGTCCGAACTTCAGTGTGCCCGAGCTGGCCGACATCGCCCGGCACAACCTGGATATATTCAAAGACCTGCAAAAGAAAGGAAATATTGATTTCCGTTCAACCCGTTACGTAACCTTTGCCCATGACGAGGTAACCCGCGATATTCTTATCAAATCGCTGGAATGGTCGGACGGATATTTTGTTGAACCCGCCGACTACCGCAAAAAGATCAGCCCGTTTCTGAATGACAAACTGAAAACCTACCTGGGAGCCCTGATCACTCACGACTGCTGGCAGGCAACCCCCGGCCGCGTAATTGATCTGATCAGGACCCTGGGAATCGAACACGGCGGAACCGTACTGGAAGATTGCCGCCTGATCGATGCGGTAAAGGAAAACGGAAAATTCCGCATTCTGGTAAGGGATCACAACCGGCAGTACATTGAATTTATCACAGAAAATTTCATCAATGCCATGGGTCCCGAGGGAGGAGAAATTGCCCGGCTTATGGGAATAGAAACCGGACTCTTCCCGGTGAAGCACCAGGCCTTTATCACCCGCCGCCTACCCTATCTGGGTCTGGATGGAAATCTCCTGGATATGCTGATCGACAGAAGGAATTACAAGGGGTTTGTAGCGGTTTACGGTCAGCAATTGGGGGAAACCGGCCAGATTATCGGCTGTGCCTCTCCGGCTGTGGAACCGAATGAAACAGGCAAAAATCTGAAGATCAACTCAAAGGAGTTTATTGAGATTATATCGGAAGTTTTCGTGAACTGGCTGCCCGAACTTTCTTCTGTAGGATTCCAGGCCGTATGGGCTGGGTATTATGTGGAACCGCGCATGATCATCGATACACAGCAAGGGCTTTTCCTGGGCCTGCGCGGACAGGGATTCATGCTGGCCCAGCATCTGGCAAAACTATATGTAGACTGCCTGACCGGAAAAAAGGTGCCCGATTATTTCCACCGCCTTTCCCTGCAGGGCGACGGCTTGCTGGAGAAAGCCTTTAAATAGCCTGGGATCTGCAGAGTTGATGAACAACAGATTCTTTTCCCGGGAATGATCAAAATCCGTATTTTTTTGTTATATTTTATAAACCAACAAAAAATACGGAAAAATGGACAAAAGAACCTTTTTGAAAACATCGGCAGCCCTTGGTCTGGGCAGTGTCTTCGCCGCCCCTGCCATGGCCGGCCGGGCAGGAAAATTCAACGCGGCTGAAGATTTACAAATACCTTTGAACGCTGACGGCACCTACATGCTACCGCCGCTGGACTATTCCTATGATGCGCTGGAACCCTATATTGACAGGCAAACCATGGAACTGCATCATTCGAAACATCACAACGGGTATGTCAACGGTCTGAACAAAGCCACCGCCATGATCGGGGAAGCCATTGAAAAAAATGATTTCTCGCTGGTAAAACACTGGGAAAGGGAGCTGGCCTTTCACGGAGGAGGGCATCTGCTGCATGTGATCTTCTGGAAAAATATGGGGCCGGTTCAGGGAAGCCGCAGTGCCCTGCTGGAAAAGTACATCAATAAATCCTTCGGATCATTCGATTCATTTAAACGCTTATACACGGCAGCCACCAATGCTGTGGAAGGATCCGGATGGGGAATTCTGGGATACCAGGTAGGAGCCGACAAGCTGGTGGTTCTTCAGGCCGAGAAACACCATAACCAGTCGCAATGGCTCACCATTCCCATTCTGGTGTGTGATGTCTGGGAACATGCCTATTACCTGAAATACCAGAATAAGCGGGGAGACTATGTGAACAACTTTTTCCATATAATCAACTGGGAAGATGTATCGGCCCGGCTGGAAAGCCTGGTGGAAAAGTTTGCCTGAAAGAAAAATATTGCAATCCCTCCGGGGTTGTCTTTATTTTTTACATGGTATTTTCTACTACTACAATCATGGAAGCCCTCCGGGCTTCTTTTGTATATCCGACCAAAATCCTTCCTCTGGCAGGGGAAGGTGGATTTCCCCGCCAACGGCGGGGGGAGACGGAAGGGGTCTAGCCCCCTGGCAGGGGAAGGTGGCTGCTCCCGCCTTGTTTTTCTCATAAAACCCTCAGAGGCCGGGCCTTTTGACGAAATACGCGGAAATACAGGAACTTTGCTTGTTAAAGGCTGCCAGTTTTTAGAAGAGAATTATCAGCCAGATTATCGGGCTGAATCGCAGGGGATTGTTTGTAGAAACTGGATTTATTCATCCCGCCGGCCAACTGTTTCGCTCCGTTCCCGAAACGGAGCGACATGCTTTTTTGTAGGGCAAAAAAGCATGCAAAAAACCCTTTGGCTGCTGATGCTTTTATGGAAAAACCCTCAGAGGCCGGGACTTTTGACGAAATACGCGGAAATACAGGAACCTTGCTTGTTAAAGGCTGCCAGTTTTTAGAAGAGAATTATCAGCCAGATTATCGGGCTGATTCGTAGTGGATTGTATGCAGAAACTTGATTAATTCATCCCGCCGGCCAACTGTTTCGCTCCGTTCCCGAAACGGAGCGACATGCTTTTTTGTAGGGCAAAAAAGCATGCAAAAAACCCTTCGGCTGCTGATGCTTTTATGGAAAAACTACGGCGGGGGAAAGCCTGCCGCG
>Ga0129302_1002937_pt1 | contig 11921 bp, 10 predicted proteins | sample BlaSprsedimmetaG_FD_94476 | JGI IMG/M metagenome (GOLD analysis project Ga0129302, IMG submission 94476) | Hot spring sediment bacterial and archeal communities from California, USA to study Microbial Dark Matter (Phase II) - Blank Spring... | ecosystem: Environmental > Aquatic > Thermal springs... | reverse complement strand
CCTTAAAACGTAAAGCAAAAAACCTTGGCTATAAACTTATAACTATCAAAGAACATGAACAAATTATACCAGCTACGTCAACCTGAGTTCGTTGGAAGTCAAAGTTTGGACGGCACAGTAAAAGCTCTCCGCCGCAGGCGGACAAGGCGCGTCCGCCGTAGCGGAAGGAATGAGGCGTACTTGTAGCTACGCCGCAGTGATCCGCCTTGGCGGACAACGCAGCAAACGGAGCTTTTTATGAAACCGTCAAGTTTGACTACCTTAAACAACTACTTGTAGCGGTGTCCCGGTGCCGAATATCGATAAAGAAATTAACCGCTTTGTGGGGAGGGCCTTACATCAGTACGACCTTTTGGCGGATGGAGATCATATCCTGATTGGTCTGTCCGGCGGCAAAGACAGCCTCTCTCTGCTTTATATCCTGAATGAGTGGAAGAAAAAAACGCCCTTCCCGTATAAACTTTCGGCTGCACATATAGACCTTGGTTTTGATGGCACAGATACAGGGGCTATCGAAGATTATTGCCGGCAGCTAAGTGTGCCCTGTTATGTAGAAAGGACAAATTTCGGGCCTATGGCTCACAGCGAGGAAAATCGGGAGAATCCCTGCTTTTTGTGTTCTCGATTACGCCGCAAGCGCCTTTTTGAGATAGCCCATACATTGGGCGCTAATAAGGTCGCCCTTGGGCACAACAAAGACGACCTTATAGAGACACTCTTTCTCAATATATTCTACAGTGGAGAGATAAGCACCATGGTGCCACGTCAGCCGTTTTTTAACGGACTGATTACGGTCATACGGCCCCTGGCCATGGTGGATGCGGAGAAGCTGGAACGTTTTGCCGTCAGGCTATCCATGCCGGAAATTAAAAATCCCTGTCCCAGTGCGGGGTCTTCCTGCAGAAAAGAAATAAGGGAGATGCTGAAGACACTTTATCGGCAAAACAAGAAAGTGAAAGGCAATATTTTCCATGCCCTATCCAATGTCCATCCGGATTATCTGCTTTGATGCCGGCCTACGGTCGGCCTGTGGCCGGACTGCTTTGATTTGTGGCGTTCTCCAAATTCTTATGTTGACAATACCCCTTGAAAAATTTAGTTTTAGCAAAAGAATGCTGGATGTGATATGTGATTAATATGTTTGGAGAATCATCCCCTAAACCATCTTTAAAGCAGGAGGCCCTGGCGGTCATCGGCTTTGCCTTAGCGCTCTTCCTCTTAGCCAGCCTTTTATCTTATACCCCGGAAGATCCCTCCTTTGGTCAATACAACACAGGGGAAGCCCGCAACTGGGTTGGTACGGTTGGGGCTCATGTGGCGGCCCTGTTATTTGATTTATTTGGGCTGGCCGTTTTCTGGCTGCCGGTCCTTCCGGTCGTCATCGCCTTGCGCCTCCTAAAGCCAGAGGTCGTAGCCAGACAGGTCGCTTATCTGGTGTTGGGATGGATTTTCTTGCTGGTCACCACGTGCAACCTCTTTTCCCTTATCTGGGGGCCGGGCCGGGTAACTATTTTTTCAACGTCCTATGTCGCCGGTGGTATTGTGGGCGAGGTGATGGCCCGGGCTTTTACTATGAAATTAAACAGGTTTGGGGCATACCTGGTATCGGTCACCTTTTTTATCCTGTCTCTTATGATGGCTACCGGTCTCTCCGTCTATCTTTTATGGCATAGGACAAGGGATAAAATGGAGGTATTGACCGGGAAACTGAAATCAGCAAACAGGACTAAAAGGGCAGAACCCTCTAAACCCGGTGAAAAAAAGGCGGTGCCGCGCATTGCGGAGCCTGTACACAGTGAGAAGGCGGAGATAGTCTTGCCTCCGGTCCAGGAAGAGCTGCCATTTATGCGCTCGGTCGGTGATTTCAAACTGCCGCCACTTTCTCTGCTCGATGTCCCGCTTAAAGAAGAGCGGGAAAGAAACAAGGAGAGTCTCCTAGCCAATGCCCGGCTCCTGGAGAACAGGCTGGCCGATTTTGGCGTTGCCGGTAAAGTGACGGAGATATGTCCGGGGCCGGTCATCACCATGTATGAATTCGAGCCGGCCGCCGGTGTGAAGATCAACCGGGTTACCTCATTAGCCGATGATCTGGCCCTGGCTCTTCGGGCCGGAAATATACGAATTGTTGCCCCGATACCGGGGAAATCGGTTATAGGGATTGAGATTCCCAACACCTACAGGGAATCGGTTTACCTGGGGGAAATATTAGGAAGCGAGGCCTTTTCCAGTGCCTCATCGAAATTGACTATGGCCCTGGGCAAGGATATCGTCGGCCAGCCGGTAGTGACTGACCTGGCTAAAATGCCCCACCTTCTGATCGCCGGGGCCACCGGTGCGGGAAAGAGCGTATTTCTCAACGCCACCATCTGCAGCATCCTTTTTAAATCCACTCCGGACCAGGTGCGTTTACTGATGATCGATCCCAAACGGATTGAGCTTTCGGCCTACGGGGATATACCGCACCTCCTGTATCCGGTAGTTACCGAGCCGAAGAAGGCTACAAGGGCATTGGGCTGGGCGGTAGGAGAGATGGAACGCCGCTACATACTGCTCGAGGAGAAAAAGGCCAAGAATATTGATAAGTACAACCAGAATAATGATAATCCCCTTCCTTATATTATTATTGTAATCGATGAATTAGCCGACCTCATGCTCGTTTCCTCCCACGAGGTGGAAGGACATATAACCCGTCTGGCCCAGATGGCCCGGGCCGCGGGTATTCACCTCCTGGTGGCCACTCAACGTCCTTCCGTGGATGTACTGACCGGTGTGATCAAGGCCAATTTCCCGACGCGCATTTCCTTCCAGGTGTCCTCCAAAACAGATTCGCGTACTATTCTGGATACCGGCGGGGCCGAAAATCTACTGGGTGCCGGGGATATGCTCTTTCTCCCTCCGGGTACGGCTAAATTGCAGCGTATTCACGGGGCCTATATATCCGAGGCGGAGATCATGCGGGTGGTTGACTTCCTGAAGGGGCAGAAGGAGCCATCCTATGACGAAACGATATTGGAGGCGGGAGAAACGGAGGGGGAAATAGAAGACGGCGCCGACTACGATGAGAAATATGAAGAGGCGGTGCAGTTGGTACTGGAGACCAGGCAGGCCTCTATCTCCATGATCCAGCGCCGTCTGCGGGTGGGTTATAACCGGGCGGCGCGCATGATCGAGACCATGGAAAGAGAGGGTATTGTCGGCCCGGCGGATGGGAGCAAGCCACGTGAGGTCCTTGTACATAACTTGGGTTAGCATGTATTCCTCCTGGCTTTACAGGAAGATACACGGCCAGAAGGCACGCCTGGCCATTGTCTCGCTCTTTGTTCTGGCCCTTGGCGCCGGCGAGGCATTTGCGAAGCCCCTGACCGTTGATAACATAGTGGCTCGCTTACAGGAGCGCTATAATACCATTAAGAGCATAGAAGCCGATTTCGAACAGGAGACCACGCTGCCGGCCCTCAATCAGCTGCGTCTGGCGGAAGGCAGAGTTTACTTTAAAAGACCGGGGTGTATGCGCTGGGATTACTTAAGGCCTGATAAACAGGAGATGGTGACCGACGGAAAGACGCTGTGGATTTATATCAGCGCAGAAAAACGTGCCTACAGGTGTGATGCCCAGGCGTACCTGCAATCGCAGCTAACCATGGATTTCTTTTTAGGGCGGGGGGATTTTAAGAAAGATTTTGTTATTGTTATGGCTCCAGATGATAAGAAGGCCCGGGGGGAATTTTATATCCTGACGCTCCTGCCGCGTTATACCCACCCGCAGGTGCGTGAGATAAAATTGTGGATAAAAAAAGATACGTTCCTTATAGATAGCATACTTTCCAAAGACCATTTCAGCAATACTACCCTCCTTCATTTAAAAGGGCAGCGTATAAACGGCCCCCTGGATGACCACATTTTCGCCTTTTCCCCTCCCAAAGGGACAGAGGTTATAGATAGATAATCCCCATAGTCAGAGGTCACAATGAGGTGTGAAAGTAATGAAAGGTACGGATGACATCCTAAATGCTAGCCACAATTTCAAATGTCAAAATCCAAATTCCAAATAAAATCCAAATGACTAGAGTGGATGTCATTAGTCAATAGCCAGTTGTCACTGGTAAAAGTGATCCAGCCTTCCAACTTAACCAATAACTAATGACCAGTGACGAGTGACGTTTTGAACTTCGGTACCTTGGCATTCATTTTAACTTTGAGCTTTGAACTTTTTCGCATAAAACCTTGGACCGAGAAAGGTGTTTAAATGTCTCTGGAAAAACTACAGGCGGAAGTCCGCAGACTCGTTAAAGAAAAAAACGCCATACTTTTGGCGCATAATTACCAGCTCCCTGAAATTCAGGATATTGCTGATCTGACCGGAGATTCTCTGGATCTGAGCGTCAGGGCCGCCCGGACCGATGCCAGGGTGATTGTCTTTTGTGGGGTACGCTTCATGGCCGAGACCGCAGCCATCCTTTGTCCGGATAAGACTGTTATTTTGCCCCGGCTGGATGCGGGATGCGAGATGGCAGATATGATCGATGCGGATGCGCTACGCGCCAGGAAGGCGTCTCTTCCCGGAGTTCAGGTAGTCACTTATGTAAACTCCACGGCCGAGGTCAAGGCCGAGAGTGACATTTGCTGTACCTCGGCTAATGCCATAAAAGTAGTCAATTCTTTGACCGATGCCAATGTGGTCTTAATGACCCCGGATCGAAACCTGGCTCAATATACCCAGCGGCATACAGGTAAGAAGATAATATACTGGGAGGGGTACTGTCCGATACATGAAATTTTAAACGTGCAGGATGTCTTGGCGGCTAAGGCAGCGCATCCGGGGGCATTATTCCTGGCACATCCCGAGTGCCGTCCAGAGGTAATTGACCTGGCTGATGCCGTACGCAGCACAACGGGTATGCTTGCTTTTGTGCGCGAGTCAAAGGCTGAAGAGTTCCTTATTGGCACCGAAGTTGGGCTTCTCTATCCGTTACAGAGGCAAAATCCTATGAAGAGAGTCTATCCGGCTTCGGATAAGATGGTCTGTGAAAACATGAAGCTTACCCGTCTTGGGGATGTCATTACGGCACTTTCCGGGCTTAAGAATGTGGTTCACGTACCGGAAGAAGTTCGTATCCGGGCTAAAAAAGCGGTGGATCGAATGCTTGCGGTCCCAAGGGATTAAGGTGTTCAAGTGATATTCTGATTGAAGGCGATAATATAAGGAAGAGAAAGAAGAAGAAAACCTTTTTATATCGATCTAGCGCTCCGAAGGCGCATATCGACGCACCATCTCCATGACCAGCCTCATCCGTTCCTTTACCGGCATCTGCAGATATAATGGGCTCAAAAGCAGTATCCTGACAATCTCCCGTTTGTTCATCGGTTATACCTTATTACTGAATGACTGAATTGCTGACCCCTTTACTATATATTCGGCAGGGTTCAGCCGCTGCATGAATGTCTCCGGATAATTTCAAATAAACTCCCCCCGGCCTTAGATGACATCGGCCTAAAAGACTAAGGCCTATCTACGCAAGCCTCAGTCCAGCATTACCGTAAATTCACTTCTTCATCTGGCGGCCCGCCCGCTCGCATCTTCGTTTACAATTCATACATACTGCCCGCTGTGTTGGCTTATATGGTTTTTTCAGGCAATTCATGTCTTCACCTCCTTATACAAAAATATGTGTCAAAAAGATAACATCTTATATAACTACTGTCAAGCTATTGAACAAGCAAAATGTGTGCCATTATTTATCATAAACCGTCTAATCAGCCAACTATTCGATTTTATTATATTTATATTTTAGAATCAAGTTGGCCAGCCCAAACGTTTGGTTCCTTGTGTCAAAAAAGTACCACTGAAGTGACGATTTTTGCCCCACAAGGCCTTTGGGAAGTCAATTAATAAGACGCTTGGATGTGCCGTTTGTTTACAACCGTTCGATTTTTTGTAATCAACAGATCGATTTTTAGGTTTTTCCAAAGTTGATGAACTCGTAAAAAATCAAATTCAAGATGATTAAAGTTAATGCCGGGGGAATCCGATGAATAACAAAGATAACAAATATGAACGGTACGACCGTCGCTGGAGGAATTGGTGGATCCTTCCGAACGCCGTCGCGATAAGCGCCACGAGATCTATCATCCGATAAGAATTTTTATAGTTGATCCTGAGTGGGTGCAGTATGGCCTCCCGGCCAGATATGATGGGTTTGTCAACAACCTGTCCAGGGAGGGTATGTGCATATATCTCCAGGAGGGTTATAACCCTTTGAACATAGACGATCTCCTGGGAAGACGAATCAAGATAGAGATAAACATCCCCTTCGTAAGTCAGCGAATTTTTTTGCTGGGAGAAATCCGCTGGGGGACACGTGCAGGACAGGCCAGGCATGTAGCCATGCTGGGCATGCGATTCGTAGAGATGACCCGGTTCCACTTACAGAACATAGAAAAACTACTGGCGGTCGATGCCAAAGACCATAATATGCTTTGGGATCTCTGGGATAGTCTCGGGATTAGTGAATAGCGGGAGTTGTTGGGTATGGTGCAGCATAAAATGTGGGCTATAGGAGGAGGAAAGGGCGGGGTGGGCAAAAGCGTCCTGACTCTGGCCCTGAGCATCTGGCTGGCCAAGCTGGGCAGGAAGGTAACAGTGGTTGACGCCGACCTGGGAGGGGCGAATCTCCACATTTTACTCGGCATACGTTATCCAAGCGTAACCCTCCAGGATTTTATCAGCAGGAAAGTGGATAAATTGAGTGACGTCCTCATCGATACGCCTCACGAAAATCTGAAACTGATCTGTGGAGCTGATGACATGCTGAGCCTTGCCAATCCTAAATATACACAGAAGATGAGACTGCTTAACCAGCTAAATAACCTGCCTACTGATTTTGTTATTCTTGATCTGGGGGCGGGTACTTCGTATAACGTCCTGGATTTCTTCCTTTATGCGACAGGAAAGCTTGCTGTATTTACCCCCCAGGCTACTTCTCTTCAGAACGTTTATGGTTTCATCAAAAGTAGCCTGCTAAGGCGGTTATCGCGGGAATTCTCCCAAAACGAAGTGCTTTCGGCCCTAATAATCAGGTTTGCCAGCGGCTCCGGAGAGGAAAAGATAAGCTCCATGAGTGAGTTGAAGCATATCGTCCGGGAGTTTAGCGAAGAAAACTATTTAAGACTTTGTCAGATAACAGATAACTTCGATGTCAAGATCGTGGCTAATATGGTAAAAAAGGATAAAGACCGCGAGGCCTCCAAAGTAGTGCGGACGGTCACAGAAAAGTATCTGGATATTCATCTGACCGACCTTGGTTTTGTGCAATATGATACGGAGATCGAGAGATCGGTCAACAGGATGGTTCCATTTCTTTTAGATGACAGTAAGAGCCAGGCCGCCCTATCCACATATCAAATAGCTTATCAGATTTTAAAGGAGGCCGCTGCGAAATCTTCCGGAGATGAGCATACCCGCCCTGGGTCTCCATACGCAGCGCTGAGCCCTGCTGCCGGTTCGCCTGCCCTGCCGTAATACACCGTTGACAAAATCAGAATATCGAACCTGCCTCCCGGCAGGCCTTCTCCCGGCAGGCCCAGGAGTTCAGAAATCCGAAGCTCGCAACAAATCATGAAAAACGGCTAACGGTCAACGTGCTTCGGAAGGGCGATATGGAACGTCGAACCCTCCCCTGGTTCACTATCCACCCAGACCCGGCCCTTATGCGCCAAAATTGTATGTTTGACAATAGAGAGGCCCAGGCCCGTGCCGCCAACGGCGCGTGAACGGCCCTTATCCACCCGGTAAAATCTCTCAAATATCCTTTCCTGATCCTCTTTAGGGATGCCCGGCCCCTCATCCCGGACATCGATTCTGACCTCTCCTTCGCGTTCAGACAAGGTAATTGTGACCTTCGTATCCGGAGGTGAGTATTTTACGGCATTATCCACGATGTTCACAACGGCCTGAGATAATTTTTCATGGTCGCCCAGGACAATAATATCTTCCGGCGGGAACTCCCGTGCGAACTTTATGCGCTTGATTTCCGCTTGAGGACCTAGCGCTCTTAGTGAACCCTCCACTACTTCCTTCACGCTTACCCGCTCATAAGATATCCCAGTTCCCTGGGTCTCAAGCCTGGCCAGAGCCAGTATGTCCTGAATCAGATTATCCATACGATTTGCATGTTCGCTGATAATTCTGATAAATGATTGGGCCTTCTCCTGATCATCAATCCCGCCGTCAAGCAGGGTTTCCGCATATCCCTTGATAGCGGTCAGGGGATTCTTTAATTCGTGGGAAACATTGGTCACAAAGTCTTTCCGAATCTGGGCCAACTGTTTGATGTCCGTCACATCGTGGAAGACGGCAATGGCCCCCTGTATGGTATCAGCAGCAAAAAGGGGAACGATACGGACATCAAATACCCTCTCTCTCGGATAAGCAACCGGGATTTCCAGACTCCGCGGAGAGCGCTCCTTTAGTACAATCGTGAACGCCTCCTGTAAAGGGATACTCCTGATAACCTCAACCGGCGGCCGGCCGGAAACATCCTGATCTACAGCAAAGGAATCTCGCAGGGCCTGATTCAACAGGATAATCCGGCCTTCTTTGTCCACCGCCATTATCCCGCTGGATATCCCCTTCAATATAGCCTCGTTCTTGCCCTTTTCAGTCATTATCTCCGCAATCTTTGTCTTTACCTGACTGGAAAGAGAGTTCAACGCGTCGGCCAAAACACCCAATTCGCCCTGGGGAATCCTGCGAATCCTGTACTCAAAATCGCCCTCGGCCATCTTCCGGGCCGCAAATGTCATTTCACCAAGGGGCCTGCTAAGCCCGTGGGCAATGACCAGATTAAGAAAAAAGGCCAGAATAAGCCCAACGGCCGCCGCCACTGAAAAGTACCTTTGGGTTGCCGCCACCTTTTCCTCAACGCCATCTAAAGGCAAGGCCAGGCGAACCACGTAAGCCGGAAGGCCGTCTTTTCCGGAAAGGGCGGCAGAGTATATCAACTTCTTCTTTAGTGTGGTGCTAAAACGTATGCAGGTGGCAAAACCCGTCTTCAGGGCCTCCACAAATTCGGGTCGATGGGCGTGATTTTCCATAGCCCGGATATCTTTCTGCGGCACCTCTGAATCCCCGATCACTACCCCGTCCAGGCCGATAATCGTTATCCTGGGCTGAATAGTCCGCCCCATGTCTTTAACCATGGAGTCAATCCCGTAAGCGTGCCAAACCGGCCGGGGGTACCTTTCGAGGACGGTCTTTATCAAATAGGTCTTAGACTCCAGATCAGAGGAGACACCGGCAATGAGCATCTCTTTGAATACAAAACTCGCATAGAGCTGGGCAGCAGTAAATATCACCAGGATTACTGCCAGATAGGTCAGGAAAAGTCTCCATTTGAACTGCTTCACCGGGAACTCTCTTCTTTAAAACGATACCCTACACCCCGTACCGTTTCGATAACCTGACCGGCGGCGCCCAGCTTTTGCCGCAGTCTTTTAATGTGGGTATCCACAGTGCGGGCATAACCGTCAAAGTGGTATCCCCACACCTGGTCAAGCAAAATCTCACGTGTCAGTACCCGTCCACGGCCCTTCAAAAGGGTGTGCAGGAGATTGAATTCGGTTACAGTAAGCGATACCGGAATCCCGTCAACCGTTACCAGATGACGCTCCAGATCGACTTTAATCCCGGCGGCATCAAGTATTTTGGAAAGCGGCTGCCGGGGACCGCTTCGCTGCAAGACCGCCTTTACGCGCAAAACCAGTTCACGCGGACTAAAAGGTTTTACAATATAATCATCTGCCCCTAATTCAAAACCTACCACCCGGTCTATCTCTTCACCCTTCGCGGTTACCATTATCACCGGAATATGGCGCGTCTTCTCGTTACTCTTAAGACTCTTACAGATATCCGTGCCGTCCGTATCCGGAAGCATAAGGTCTAAAAGGATGAGATCCGGCAGTCTCTTTTGGATCAGAGAAAGGGCCGTGCGTCCGTCCTGGGCCCTGGCCGCTTCAAGTCCTGCTTTTTCCAGGTTATAGGAAATCAGGCCGGAGATATCAGGCTCATCTTCAACCACGAGTACCAATACCTTTTTGTGAGTCATAACGAGAACCACCGATCGCAGTCATTATTTTCCATCTATGTGTCAACCAAGCGACAAAATTAAATCTTCTTCATAGCGGCTTATTCTCATTGACAACTCAGGCTAATTTTAGTTAGTTAGGATGCATTCTGTCAATAAGAGAGATTTTTTATGCGTTTTAATGGCCGGGCTGCGCACGACATCAGGGATATCTCACTTACCCGTAATTATATCTCCCATGCAGAAGGATCAGTCCTTATTGAAATGGGAAATACCCGGATAATCTGTGCGGTATCGGTGGAAGATAACGTGCCGAATTTCCTTAAGGGAAGCGGCACAGGATGGGTCACAGCCGAATATGCTATGCTCCCCCGGGCTACTCTTACACGCAATTTGCGGGAGTCAACTCAAGGACGCGTAGGCGGCCGGACCCATGAAATCCAGCGCCTTATCGGCCGCTGCCTGCGTTCAGTGGTTGCTCTTTCGGCCTTGGGGAAACGAACCTTCTGGGTGGACTGCGACGTCATCCAGGCTGACGGCGGAACACGCACGGCCGCCATCAGCGGCGCATACATCGCCCTTTATGATGCCCTTACCCTCCTGTATAACCGCGGTGAGATTATGGACATACCGGTACAAAACCACATAGCCGCTATAAGCGTGGGCATAGTAAAAGGAGAAGTCCTTCTTGATCTGAACTACGACGAGGATTCCCAGGCCGAAGTGGACGCCAATTTTGTTATGACCGACGATGAAAGGTTCGTCGAGATCCAGGTCTCTGCGGAGAAAAGGCCCTTTTCCGCAGAAGAACTCGAGAAAATGGAACGAATGGCCAAACAAGGAATAAAAAAGATTATAGAGATGCAGAAAGAAATAATCGCCCAACCACGCCTGAGATAACACCAACAATTTTCGATCCTTCCGTAAGCCCTGCCCTTCCACACAGTATTGTCAAAAGCTAACCACAGAGCACAGAGAAAATACAGTATATCAACAAATTAAAGTAATAATTGTCTTCTCCCTCCGTGATCTCCTGTATTCTCGTTTTCTGCCCAAAAACGCCTGAGGAATTGCCCGCTAATAACAGTTCAAGCAGCTTAAACCGTTCAAACGGTTGAAATCGTCTCTTTCCGGTGTACTCTGTGGTTTCTTTTTAGGGATAGAGCCTTAATTTGTAATCCTCTGAATGAACCTGACCGATACGTTATAATAAAGCGCCAAGAACCCGGCAATTCCCACTTTGATGCACACGGAGGTGTCGCATGGAAGCCGAGCAGAAAGATATCGAGGTAACGGCAACGGTAGCTGCATTTTTCTATGAACGGGTCAAAAACGCCGTTCAGAAACAGAAAGTTTCTCTGTCTGAAATCTCTGAATGGTACGCCGTAAATCTCCTCTCCCGGTACGCCATCGCTTACGACTCAGACGTCAATGCCAGCGAGCTTGACTTGGAAAAGACGCCGGTCTGTATTGTTTATCATGAGCTAATAAAACAGTCCCTGCCCCAAAGGATAAAAGGTTACAAGGCCATCGGTGACTTTACGCTGTTTACATCCGGGTTTTTTTCAGACAGCTTAATGCGTAAGCTATTTGATATAGACTACTATATAGCCTTTGGCATAAAATCTTACAATGCGCTCTCCCACATCTATGACTATGAATACTGGGATAAAAATAAGAGTGCATTGTTCGCGGAGTTGACCGACAAGTTCAAAACATTTGGTAACGTTCAAAAGTGTTTACATGGTGACAATTCAACCGATGCGATCCGGATGTTGAAGTAGCCGTTGATTCCGAGTTTTTCTTTCCAGTATTGCTCCCATTTTTTCCGGGAGTATT
>Ga0129302_1002936_pt1 | contig 11923 bp, 10 predicted proteins | sample BlaSprsedimmetaG_FD_94476 | JGI IMG/M metagenome (GOLD analysis project Ga0129302, IMG submission 94476) | Hot spring sediment bacterial and archeal communities from California, USA to study Microbial Dark Matter (Phase II) - Blank Spring... | ecosystem: Environmental > Aquatic > Thermal springs... | reverse complement strand
GGGTTTGAGATCACCCGCAAACAGATTATTCTTGAAGAACCCATCAAATCGCTTGGTATCTTTACAGTCAAGGTGCGGCTGCTGTCGGGTATTGAATCATCTGTCAAGGTGTGGGTTACCGGATTGCATGATGAAGTAAGCACCGCCGAAATAGATGAAGAACTGGCAGCCGCCGAAGCTTCAGACGCTGCATTCAGGGAGTAATATGGCAACGCGGCCGGAACCCCGATCCGGGGGCGCCGCCCCCGCAAATCTCTATGACCGTATGCCGCCTCAAGACATTGAAGCGGAACGCTCGGTGTTGGGGGCGATGTTGATGCGTTCCGAAGCCATTGGCGCGGCGGTGGAAATACTGCGTCATGGCGAACACGACGTATTCTTTGTGCAGGCGCATCAGGCGCTCTATGACGCGTTGGTTGGTTTGTTCAACGAAAACAAGCCGTTGGACAGGATTGTGCTGCTGGACGAACTGACCCGCAGGGAGACGCTTGAAACGGTCGGCGGCGAAGCCTATCTTATGGAACTCATCGCCGCGGTGCCCACTTCGGCCAATGTGGAGTATTACGCCCAGATAGTCCTTGAAAAGTCGTTGCGCCGCCGTCTGATTGATTCCTGCGCCAGAATAACTGCGGACGCCTATCGCGGTCACGAGGAAGTGGAGGAGTTGCTTGACGGGGCGGAAAAAGAGATATTCGCGCTCAATGAGCAACGCCAGATGAATCGCGTTTATGCCGTGTCCGAATTGCTTGAGGAAGGCATAAAGCGCATCGAGCAGCAGATAAAGGCGGGGGACGGCGTTACCGGTCTGAAGACGGGCTTTCACGAGATGGACATCAAACTGTCCGGTTTGCAGCCGTCTGATATGATTGTCCTTGCAGCGCGGCCCTCTGTGGGCAAGACTGCTTTTGCCTTGAATATCGCCGCAAACGCGGCGACCCGTGAAAACAAGAGCGTATTGCTGTTCAGTCTTGAAATGGCCAAAGAGCAGCTGGTGCAGCGGTTGCTTTGCCTCGTGGGCGGCGTTGATTCAGACCGGCTGCGAAAGGGCTTTCTCGCGGACGCGGAATTTCCAAAAATTCAGGAGGCGGCGGCGAAACTGGACAACGCCAGAATCTACATTGACGAATCCGCGGGGTTGACGCCGCTGGAATTGCGGTCCAAAGCGCGTCGCCAGTCAGCGCAGGACTCGATTGATTTGATTATCATTGATTATATGCAGTTGATGCACACTTCCGGGCGGTCGGAAAACCGGCAAAATGAAATTTCAGAAATTTCACGCGCTATCAAGGGTCTTGCCCGCGAGTTGCGCGTTCCGGTGATGACCTTGTCCCAGTTGAGCCGCGAGGCGGAGAAGGACGACCGGGGTATGCCGAAACTGTCGCATTTGCGCGAGTCGGGCGCGATTGAGCAGGATGCGGATGTCGTGATTATCCTGTCGCGGCTTCCTGCCGCGGAACGGGAAGGCAGGGAGAACATTATCGTCGCCAATATCGCCAAGCAGCGTAATGGCCCCACCGGGCGCTTTGATTTGCTGTTTCAGACAAATATTCAGCGATTCAGGGATGTGGACGCCAGAGGCGCCGGGGAAGGAAAGGCTGAGTCGCCAAGCAATGTTGTTGCCATGCAGTCCAATTATGACCCTGTTTACGATGAGCCTTATGAAGAAGAAGGCGAAGACATCCCCTTTGATTGACGGCTGTTACAACTTCTGGAGAAGCCCATGAATTTTGAAGGTTCTTATGTGGCGTTGGTAACGCCTTTTACCGATAAACTCGAAGTGGATTTCGACGCGTACGGGCGGTTGATAGATTTTCATCTGGAGAACGGTACGGACGGGTTGGTGCCCTGTGGCTGCACAGGCGAGGCGGCGACGTTATCTCATGCGGAACAAAAAGGGTGCATCCGTTTCGCCGTAGAGCGTGTTGCCGGACGCGTGCCTGTTGTTGCGGGCACGGGTTCCAATAATACGGCGGAAGCGCTCGAGTTGACGCGCTACGCCAAAGAGGTCGGCTGCAACGGCGCGTTGCTTATCACCCCTTATTACAACAAACCCACGCCCGCCGGACAGATTGCGCATTACACCACTATTGCCGATGCGGTGGATATTCCGATTATGTTGTACAATGTCCCGGGGCGGACGGGCATCAAGATGACGCCGGACACCATCGCAACGCTCGCCAAAATCCCAAATATCGTTTCTGTCAAGGAAGCAAGCGGTAGTGTTGATCAGGTGACGGAGATATTGGAGCGCTGCGACATTACCGTATTGTCCGGCGACGACAGTCTGACATTACCCATGATATCGGTGGGCGCGAAAGGCGTGGTGTCCGTGGCGGCGAATATCGTGCCCTCTGATGTTGCGGCGTTATGCCGGCTTGCCGGCGCCGACGATTTTGCGCAGGCGCGCGCAATACATTATAAACTTGCCCGTCTCTTCAAAGTCTTGTTTATAGAAACAAATCCGATGCCGGTTAAAGCGGCGCTGGCGCGCATGGGCATGATCAGAAATACTCTTCGCCTTCCATTGGTGCCGTTGACCGGCAAAAGTCTGGATGTATTGGATGCTGTTTTGCGGGAGTTGCAGTTAATTTGACGGGGTTGAAGCGTGTCAGCCGCTTGTTTGCGCTGCATGGCGATTCGTGGATATCTTTTACGGTGTGGTACAATTGTTTCGCTTGATAAGCCCTGCGGGCATGTCTATCCCATACCGATACCCCCAACGAATCCCAACCCCTGTCATAACTTGTAAAGGCTGTTTGTAATGACGAAAAAACTGATTGTTGTTCCTGAAAAAGTGCGTAAGAGCGGTTATATCGTCCCCAAGAAGATTCCGATCAACGCGTACAGGAAACCACTCGAAGATGAACTGGCCGCGAAATCGGGTATTTCCCCGGAACGTTGCCTGCGCATCTATCGCGACATGGCGCTTATCCGTGAATTCGAGACCATGCTCGACAACATCAAGAAACTGGGCGCCTATCAGGGTATCGAATACAACCATGCCGGCCCGGCGCATTTGTCCATCGGCCAAGAAGGCGCCGCGGTGGGCGAGTGCGTGCATCTGGGCGTCAACGACCATCTGTTCGGCAGTCACCGCAGCCACGGCGAAATCATCGCCAAGGGACTGCGCGCCGTGGAAGACCTGACAGGCAATGACTTGAACGGCATCATGGAAAGTTATTTCAACGGCCTTATCCTGAATATCGTCCAGAAGAACAGTCCCGACTGGCGCGGGGTGAATCTTACGCCCAAAGGGAAGAAGAAGCCTGTTTTGAGCACATGCGAAGAAGAGGAACTGGGCATAGACTTCCTGCTGTACGGACTGCTCGCGGAGATATTCGGGCGTGAGACGGGATTCAGCCGGGGCATGGGTGGTTCCATGCACGCCTTTTGTCTGCCTTTTGGCGTGTACCCGGCGAACGCGATTGTGGGCGGCAGCGCGGACATTACCACCGGCGCGGCGCTCTACAAGAAAATAGGGGGACTCGGCGGCGTCTGCGTGGCCAACATCGGCGACGCATCCGTGGGCTGCGGCCCCGTGTGGGAAGCGCTGGGTTTTTCCAGCATGGCCCAGTTCAAAACGCTGTGGCCGAAATTCATGAAGGGCGGCCTGCCGCTCATCTTCAACTTTATGGACAACTTCTACGGCATGGGCGGCCAGCCCGTCGGCGAGACTATGGGCTTCGAATTCATGGCGCGCGTCGGCGCCGGCGTGAATCCCGACAACATGCACGCCGAGGTGGTGGACGGCAACAATCCGCTCGCGCTGGCGGACGCGTACAAGCGCAAACTCGCCATCATCAAGAAGGGCGACGGCCCCGTGCTGCTGGATGTGTTGTGCTACCGGCAGGCGGGACATTCCCCCAGCGATCAGTCCGCCTACCGCGAGCGCGAAGAAATTGAAATGTGGCGCGCCGTAGACCCCCTTGTGGAGTTCTCCGACAAACTGATTAACGCCGGGCTGATTACCCGGGCGCAACTTGATGAAGTTCACGTCTACGCGCAGCGCAAAGTTGTAAAAGCGTGTCAATTGGCCGTGAGTGAAAAAACGTCGCCGCGCATGGTGTTGACCCCGCATCAGGGCGTTTCGCAGTTGATGTTCAACAACGGAATTCTTGAGACGTTTCCCGGATTACGACGCAAGGAAGACGTGTCCATACCGCTCGAAGAGAATCCGCGTGTGTTGGCCATCGCCAAAAAATCCCGCTCCGGCATTGCCGAAGATGGCGCCACTTTGAAAGCCACCAAAGCGGTTACCTTCGGCGAAGCGCTTTTTGAAACCATTATCCATCATTTCTACAACGACCACCGCGTTGTCGCTTACGGCGAAGAAAACCGCGATTGGGGCGGCGCGTTCGCCGTCTATCAGGGACTCACCGAGGCGCTCCCCTATTACCGCCTGTTCAACGCGCCCATTTCCGAGGCGGCCATTGTGGGAACGGCGGTGGGCTGCGCCATGGAAGGCGGACGTCCGCTGGTTGAGTTGATGTACTGCGACTTCATGGGACGCGCCGGCGATGAGGTGTTCAACCAGATGCCGAAGTGGCAGGCCATGTCCGCCGGGCTGTTGAAGCTGCCCATCGTGCTGCGGGTGTCGGTGGGCGCGAAATACGGCGCGCAACACTCGCAGGACTGGACGGCGCTGTGCGCCCATGTGCCCGGATTGAAGGTAGTGTTCCCTGCGACGCCGTACACGGCAAAAGGATTGCTTGCCACCGCCATGAGCGGCAACGACCCCGTCGTGTTCTTCGAGAGCCAGCGTCTGTACAACCAGGTGGAGATATTCCAGCCGGGCGGCGTGCCCGCCGCGTATTACCGGCTGCCGCTGGGCGAACCCGCCGTGATGAAGGAAGGCAATGACCTGACTATCCTCACCTTTGGCGCAACCTTGTACCGCGCCATGGACGCGGCAAAACGGTTTGAAAAGGAATATGACGTTTCCGTGGAAGTGATAGACGGCCAGACGCTGGTGCCTTTCAACTACGAACCCGTGGTAGCGTCGTTGAAGAAGACGGGAAAAATTATTGTTGCCAGCGACGCCTGCGAGCGCGGCAGCTATCTGCACACCATTGCGGGGCAGCTCAGCCAGATCGCTTTTGACTGTCTCGACGCGCCCGTGTGCGTGGTCGGCGCGCCCAACTGGATTGTGCCGCCCGCCGAAATGGAAGAAGCCTATTTCCCGCAGGCATTCAGCTTCCTCGACGCTTATCACCAGCAGATACGACCGCTGCCGGGTTACGCGCCGGTCATCACCCGCACACCGGAAGAGTTTATCGCCTTGAACAAACTGGGCGTCTGATTTGTCGGTGGAGTGTGTTCCAATCTGATGCGGCCAATCGTAATGTGATAGACTGTATATCGTCAAAGACACGGCTAATCGTTACTTTACGAAAGGAAACACCATGACATGGGAAGGCCGCATAATTGTTGATCCGGCGATTCTGTCGGGCAAGCCCGTAATAAGAGGAACACGATTGTCCGTCGAGTTTATTGTGGGACTTCTGGCGCAGGGCTGGTCTGAAGAAGAAGTGTTGCGCAATTATCCCGGACTGGCGCGTGAAGATGTCCAAGCCTGCCTGTCGTACGCCCATGAACTGTTGCAGGAAGAGCGCGTCTATCTTGTGGACGCATGAAGATGCGCATCTTGGCGGATCAGAACATTCCACGCCAAACTGTGGACGCATTGCGACTTCACGGGTATGATGTTACGTGGATACATGAAGACATGCCCGGAGTTCCTGATACCGTGGTTCTTGAACGGGCCCAACAGGAACAGAGGAGTGTCCTGACTTTCGACAAGGACTTTGGTCATCTGGCGATGCGCCAGGGGGTGCCGGCAAGTTGCGGCGTCATTTTATTGCGTATTGAGGCGCCTTCCTCCGTTGAACTTACAAAAAACATTTTGCAGATAATCGAAAGTCGTAGCGATTGGGCCGGACATTTTACGGTGATTAAGAAGAATCACGTGCGCATGATCCCGCTTAATCGTTCGTAGGGTTTAGGAGTGCGATCCGTCTAATCCGACTGGACTGTCGGATGGCAACGCAAACACAGGAGGAGCATAAGATGCGTTCCCTGACGTTCCGTTGGTGTGTGGCGATGATGGCAACGGCGGCGCTGACCGCCTATGGCGCAGATGTCCCACGACCGGAACATCCCAATCCGCAGATGATGCGGGAAGCGTGGATGAACCTGAACGGGCAGTGGGAGTTTCTGGAGACGGACGACGATGCCGCCTCTTTTCTCGGCGCCGCCGTCTATCCCGACATAATCACCGTGCCCTTCTGCCGCGAAAGCGAATTATCCGGACTGGCGCGTCGCGGATTTGTGCGGAACGTCTGGTACCGGCGTGCTGTCGAAGTGCCCGCAGCGTGGTCCGGTATGAGAATCCGGATGCATCTGGGCGCATGTGACTGGCGCACTACGGCGTATGTGAACGATGTCAGTGTCGGCGCGCACACGGGCGGCAGCGCAGCGTTCGCCTTCGATATTACGAACGCGCTTACACCCGGAAGCAACACGCTGGTCATTCACGCCTTTGATGACACGCGCAGCGGCCTGCAAGCGTTGGGAAAGCAATCCAGCCAGGAGGAAAGCCATGGCTGTCATTACACGCGTACCACGGGCTCTGGCAGACTGTTTGGCTGGAGGCCGTACCCAACACCTATATTGAACGGTACAGGGTTACCCCTGATTTGGAACAGGGCGCGGCAAAGATGCAGGTGGTTGTCAATGGGCCATCAGAGGGACTTTCCATTGTTGCGACGGCCCGTGTTGATGGCAACGCCGTCGCCCGAGCTCGCGGCATGGCAGCAGGCGCGGAGGCCGCCTTCGATTTGGCCATCCCCGACGCGCGTCCGTGGAGCGTCAGCGACCCGTTTCTGTACGACCTGACCCTGAACCTGATGTCCGGCGACAAACTGGTGGACGCAGTGTCCGGATATTTCGGCATGCGTTCCGTGGAAATCAAAGGACGCGCAATTCTCATCAACGGCGAACCGGTTTTTCAGCGGCTGGTGTTGGACCAGGGCTTTTATTCCGACGGTATATGGACCGCGCCCAGCGAAGAGGCGTTGAAGCGTGATATTCTCTTGTCGCAGGCTGCCGGATTCAACGGCGCGCGTCTGCATCAAAAGGTGTTCGAGCCGCGTTTTCTCTATTGGGCGGACAAACTGGGCTATCTGATATGGGGCGAGTTCCCAAACTGGGGGCTTGACTACGCCAACAAAGCGTCGCACCCACCCGTCCTGTCCGAATGGGAGGAGATTGTCCACCGCGACTACAACCATCCTTCTATCATCGGCTGGTGTCCCTTCAACGAAACGCCGCCTGCTGCGCTGCCTCTGCAGGCAAAGGTGGTTGATCTGACCAAACGCCTTGACCCTTCACGCCCCGTGCTGGAAACCAGCGGATGGACGCACGGCTATCCCAGTCCCGTGCTGCTCGACGCGCATGATTACGACCAGAACCCGGAATCATTCGGCAGGCGCTGGTCCCCGGAAAGTTTCGAGTCGCCCCTGCCGCAGCGCTACGCCGACAATCAGACGCGCAATTTGCCGTTCTTCATCAGCGAATACGGCGGCATCGGCTGGAACCTAGACGAAAAAGCGTGGGGCTATGGCAACACGCCAGAGTCCGTCGAGGCGTTTTATGCCCGCTATGAAGGACTGACAAAAGTGTTGCGCGACAACCGGTATATGTTCGGTTTTTGTTATACCCAGCTGACAGACATCGAACAGGAACAGAACGGGGTGTACACCTATCAACGCGAACCGAAATTCGATATTGCCCCCATCCGCGCAAGCAACATACAGCCCGCCGCCTACGAAAGCAATCCGCCCACCGAAGCGGCGCCCGCGGAAATGAATTGGATGGTGCTCCTCGGGGCGCAGCCCGACGGCGACTTGGCCGCCGCGTGGCGCTATACGCGGGAAAGGCCCGCCCATAACTGGATGGAACCCGACTTTGACGCCGCCGGATGGAACGAAGGCAAAGGCGCCTTCGGCAACAAGGACGGTTTCAACCGCTTCATCCAAACCCCCTGGCGCTCGGAGAACATCTGGCTGCGCGCCATCTTCTCGTATGACGGCGCGGCTTTTGACAAGGCGTTGCTGGTCATTCATTACGATGACAACACCACGGTGTACCTGAACGGCAAGACCATTTTCAGCCGCGAACGCTGGAACGACGCCTACGAAGGGGTGGACGTTACGGACGCTGTGCGCGCCGCGATACGGGAAGGGGAAAACCATATCGCCGTCCACACATGGCAAAGCCACGGCGGCCAGTTCATTGATATGGCGTTGTTGACCGCCAAAATGCCGTAGTCACCCCCGCCTCACTAGGTCGTAAATAAGGTCGTAGGCAAACACCAGCTCATCCATCGTGCAGTGGTCTTGTATGAAGTGGGTGGTGCAGTACAGCAGGCCGCCGTCTTTGAACATGCCGAGCACACGGCGGATGGATTGTTCGAGGGCGTCATAATTGGCGAAGCCGATGGTGTCCTGCACGTCGAGTCCGCCCATGACGGTGAACCGTCCGCGATACTGGTCGTGGAACCGGTTAAGACTCATGCCCGCGGACTCCTGCCACGGATGCACCACGTCGTAACCCAGATCAAGGATGCCGTCCACCACGCTGTTCACGTTGCCGTCGCTGTGCAGGCTGAGAAACGCGCCGCGCCGCTTGACGGCGTCGGCGGTGATCTTGTGGTTTGGGTAAATCATTTCGCGCCATGTCGCCACGCTGAACAGGAGACTGTGTTGCGCGCCCCAGTCGTCCGACACATGTACCATGTCCACGCCGAGGTCGAGGCAGTTCATGGCAAAGCGCCGGTTCCACTGCGCCTGTCTTTCATATACCCCCATGAGTTCGTCAGGGAATATCATGAGATACATGAGATGGTTTTCGATGCCGAACACGCCGTTGAGCGCCTCGAATATTCCCGGCGTCTGCGCATACACAAACCGCTCCCGTTCGTCCTTGTGATGTTTGATTTGCGCGCGCAGGTCGGCATAAGCGCCCATGTCATCCGGGTCGCTAAAAGGCATGTCCAAGACGGTGGCGGGTTCAACATTACCGCCGGCGGCGGCGCGGGCCGTTTCCAGTGTCTCCGCCGTGATTGTCGGGGGACCGCCAAAAAGATGCGCAAAATCAAATTCATACGCATCTTCAAAAGCGGCCACGGAGCCGAACATGTTGGTGATGGGGTCGGTCAGGTTCGCCGACACCCAGCCGTAAACGGGAATCCGGTCCGGAGGTTCATGATTGATTACTGCCATCACCCGGTCTCTTGAGTTCATGGGCACTCCTTTCGTCAGCGCATCACGGGAAAAATGTATTGTAGCAGTATGCAATTTTTATTTACAGAAGTTTCCGCAATCCGTCGGCTGTGTGGCGGGCCGTCCTGATATGCGGGCGCATGGTGGAAATCTGGCGAGATATGCGGCGTAACGCCGGGAATTCTTGCATTGCGCCGCTGCGGCATGTACGATAGGCGGCAAATAATGTATTGGTTTAAGCGGGTCGGAAACGGCCCGAACATAAGGAAGGAATGAACGCCATGAAATCGCCCCTCGGCGTCGGATTCATCAGTTTCGCGCACGGTCATGTTCAGGCGTACGCGGATGTCATGCGCGCGTATGACGACGCGCGTTTGGTCTGCGCGTGGGACGCGGACGCGGACCGCGCAAGAACTGTTTGCGAACGGTGCAATATGCGCGTGTGCGCGACGGTGAACGAAGTGCTCGCCGACCCGGAGGTGGACGCCGTCATCATCGGCAGCGAAACCTGTTATCACGAGGAACACGCCGTCGCCGCCGCGCGCGCGGGCAAGCATATCCTGCTGCAGAAACCGATGGCGCTCACGTTGGACGCCTGCGACAGCATCAACGCCGCCGCCGAGGAGGCGGGAATACGGCTGGCGCTGGCGTTTCAAATGCGGTGCGACCCCGCGAACCAGCGCATCAAGCAAATTGTGGACTCCGGTGTGCTCGGCAAAATCGGGCTGGCGCGCCGCCGCCACTGTATCGGCGTGTGCCTTGTGCCGGACTTCATCAACGGACCGTCCAGCTGGCATTTGAGCGCGGAGAAGAACATGGGCATGTTCATGGACGACGCCGCCCATCCCGCCGACTGGTTTCATTGGATTTTCGGGAAGCCCGTCAGCGTCATCGCCGAGGTGGACAACGTGCTCACCACCTGCGCGCCCGACGACAACGGCGTGGCGGTGTACCGATTCAGGGGCTGTCCCTCTGTTCGGGACTGTCCCTGCAAGGACGGCATGATGGGCATTCTCGTGAACAGCTCCACCGTCATGGTGGCTGAGAACACCACCGAAATCTACGGCGACAAGGGCTGCCTCATCCAGAATTACGGCGACGGCCCGTCCTGCGGCGCGCCGCGCCATCCCGACGCGCCCGCCATCAAGTACTTCATCTACGGCGAGAAAGACTGGCGCGTCGCCGATGTCGCCATTCCGCCCGACCACGGCGCGCGCATCCGCGCCGTGCCGCGCCCCTGGCTGGACGCCATGCTCAACGATACGCCGCTGCCGTCCGACGGCCACGACGGGCGCGTCGCCGCGGAAATGGTGCTCGCCGCCTACGAAGCCTCGGAAACGGGACGACGGGTGCTGTTGTCCTGAACGCGGACACCACGGACAAACACGGGCTTGAAAAAACACGCCCAACCACCAAAACCCGAAACCCTAAACCCAAAACATTTCTCCAACCCCGCCCATCAAAAAACGCTTGACTTTCGCGTCAAAGTGTATTATACTCTTAGTACACAAGGATACACTATGAACCTGCACATCAACCCGAAAGACGGCAAGCCCATATACCGGCAGATCATGGACCAGATCAAGTATCTGATCGCGTCCGGACGCCTCCAGCCCGGACAGGAACTGCCCACCGTGCGCGGACTCGCCCAGGAACTCATCATCAACCCGAACACCGTGGCGCGCGCCTACCGCGAACTGGAGCAGGTGGGCGTACTCGCCACGCGCCAAGGGTCGGGAACCTTTGTCTCCACGCGCGGCACGCCCCTGTCCCGCGAATACTGCGAACGCCTGATTGGCGACCGCGTGGTGGCGCTCGTCGCCGAAGCGCGGCAACTCGATTTTGAACTGAACGAAGTCTTCGCGCTGGTGCGCGAAGAGTACAACAAACTGCTCAAAGAAAAAAAGGAGTCGGCACATGACGGAAGTGAAAACGAACAACACGGTGGTTGAAATACGCGGCCTCTCGCGTAAGTTCAAGCGGAAACTCGCCCTGGACGACATCTCCCTGACCGTGCCGCGCGGCGTGGTCTACGGGCTGGTCGGCGAAAACGGCGCGGGCAAGACAACAATGCTCAAACACATCCTCGGCAGCCTGCGCGCCCAGTCGGGCAGCGTGCGCGTGTTCGGCTGCGGTCCCGTGGCCGACCCGGTAACCGTGCTCGCGGGCATCGGCTATCTGTCCGAAGACCGCGACATGCCGGGATGGATGCGCGTGCGCGAAATCATGCGCTACACCCAGGCGTTCTATCCCGGCTGGGACGAAGCCTACGCCGAGGCGCTGCGCGAACAGTTCATGCTCGACCCGGAAGCGAAGATCAAGACCCTGTCCCGCGGCGAACGCGCCAAGTGCGGGCTGCTCGTGGCGCTCGCCTACCGCCCGCCGCTGCTGCTGCTCGACGAGCCGTCGTCCGGACTCGACCCGTCGGCGCGACGCGACATCCTCGAAGCCATCGTGCGCACCGTCGCCGATGAAGGGCGCACCGTCATCTTCTCGTCGCACCTGCTCGACGAAGTGGAGCGCGTCGCCGACATCGTCGCCATGATCCACCACGGCAAATGCGTGTTCGAGGAGAACCTCGACAGCATCAAGGGACGCCACGCCAAACTGCTCGTGTCGCGTCCTGAAGACACCGGACCCGC
>Ga0129302_1002932_pt1 | contig 11934 bp, 10 predicted proteins | sample BlaSprsedimmetaG_FD_94476 | JGI IMG/M metagenome (GOLD analysis project Ga0129302, IMG submission 94476) | Hot spring sediment bacterial and archeal communities from California, USA to study Microbial Dark Matter (Phase II) - Blank Spring... | ecosystem: Environmental > Aquatic > Thermal springs... | reverse complement strand
TGTGGTTTAACTCGGCGGCCTTGGCTCTGATGGCCGGAGTAAGCTGAACGTCAATGGTTTCAGCCAGGTCGGCATTCGTAGGCAGATTACCCGCCTGGGCTAAGATTATCGGCTCTGTTGTGGTATTAGAAAATCCCCCTATGTCCCCCTTTAGGAAAGGGGGATTAGTTGAGGTGATGTCTTTTTCAAATTTCGGCAGTGATTCCAGATGGCTTGCCCAAGAGTCGTTGGAGGCCAGAAGGATAGGTTTATTATTAGTTAGAGTTTTCTGGATTCCACGGTCGACCGGCATACGCCGGTCTTCGAGCCGTGGAATGACAGCGGCGGTCTGGACACCGGCATGCGCCGGTGTGACGGCGGAGGTCTGGATTCCCCAGTCTGGCTGGGGAATGACATTATTGTTGTCATTCCGAATCCCGTTATAACGGGGTGAGGAATCTTTTGTTGAAAAATCAAGATTTCTCGCTTCGCTTCGATATGACGCGGCTTCCACTGTATTGTCCATGGGAATGACAGCGGCAGAGATTGCCGCACTCCCTGCAGTCGCTCGCAATGACGAAGAGGTCTGGATTCCCGTATTCGCGGGAATGACATTATTGCTGTCATTTCGAATCCCGTTATAACGGGGTGAGGAATCTTTTGTTAGAAAATCAAGATTTCTCGCTTCGCTTCGAAATGACGCGGCTTCCACTGTATTGTCCATGGGAATGACAGCGGCAGAGATTGCCGCACTCCCTGCAGTCGCTCGCAATGACGAAGAAGCGGTTTGTTTTATGTCTTTTAAAAATTCTGAGGGTTTGGTGCGGGGTTCTTTGCGTTTGATATCGGAAATGCGGTGGGGCAGTTTGTTCGGATCTAAGGGTTTATGTCTTCTGGGAGGCGCGACCTTTTCCAGATGAGTTTTGACTTTTTGCATCCGCGCGGAGAATTCTTCTTTTGTTTTCGTCTTATCGGCGGCATCCAGATTGGTTCTTAATTCTTTGAGGTTGTCTTCATAGTGCTTGACAAAATTATAATGCCTTTGGAGAATTTCCTGCGGCAGGCCGGCTTGCCTGAGCCTTTTTTCCGTGGCGGCAAACTGGCTTTTTATTTCGCTGTCAAAGGATTCTATTTCATTTATTTTGGCTTTGAGCCTGCCTCGTTTTTCATTATCGGCAAGCTTATCGTGGATAATGGTTTTTATGTCTTCCACGGCCTGTTGAAACTTTTCTTCCGGCCTTTGTTCCTGTTTCCGGTGAGCGGATTGCTTCTGGTTATCGCGCATGGCGGCATAGGCAATATTGCACAATCCAAACAATCCGCCCGATGTCCAGATAAAGAAAAACAGCACGACAAAGGCAAGAGCTTTCAAAATCCGATGACGCATATAACCTTCCGGCTTTATTTGATTCCGGAACAAACTGCTCCGGACATTTTTTTACAATGGTGATGCGTACTGACTGCTATAGACTGCTTTTAATGCCACAGCCGGCTTAAAAGCATCGCCGACTCCGGCATTTGATTTATGGTTTTGATGTTCTTGAAGCTTGTGAGAGTTATAAAATCAAAATAATTTCTTTTGTCAAGGGAAAATTTAGCTTTTTAGGCATTAAGACTCAAAGCTTAACGTTGCGCGAAGGCGTCGACGCATATTCGTGTTTGCCCAGATAGACCATGCCGCTCCAGCCATCAATACAGATAAAGTCTCCGGCTTTTATTTTACACTCGTCTATCGTCGCGAACCCCTGCGCTTCGTAAACTTTCAGCTTGCTGAAACCGACAACACCAACTTTGTTCAGCTGAGGTATGGTCACGGCGGCATGAGACGTACCTCCGCCTTTTGCCGTTAAAAGCCCCTCGACCTGCAAAAGAACGCCGACATCGTCCGGAACAGTATCGCGCCTCAACAAAATAAGGGAGGTTTGAGGTTCGACCGCGCGATATCTTCTTATATCCTCCTCAGTGTAAACAGCCCGGCCACAGAGAGCGCCGCCGCTTACGCCAATACCGGTTCCCATCACCATGGCTTGAAGTGCCTGCGTATCCCTGAAATGCCTCAATCTCTTTCCCGATATTTTATCCATGTCTCTTGTTTGCAGCAAATAAAGTTTATCCTTGCTCAGGCCTTCGAATGTGAATTCGATTTCCTGATGATTAAGCCTTTTTTCGCAAACAAGCCTTTCGGATATTTTTATTAATTCGGCATATATTTCCGGAAAATTCGCTTCCAGCGAGATGTCTGATTCGCGACGCTCAGATAAACGCTGCTTCTCGGAAATAGGATAAGTCTCCACCAGGCCGGAAACAATATCATCGCCTTGAACCCCAAATATGAAATCCCCGTAAAGAGTCACATCAGACAGCAGGCTCTTTGGTTCACGGGTGAAAATAACGCCTGAACCGGAGCGCTCATTAAGATTGCCGAAAACCATTGTCTGAACAATCACAGCCGTTCCCCATTTATCCGAAAGATGCATCTGGTGGCGGTATATTTTAGCCTGCTCGGAATACCATGAATCAATAACTTTCAAAATGGCGTTGCGCAATTGCTCCAACGGATTTTCTTTTACCTCAATACCATTGTCCACAATCCTTTTTTTATAGGCAAGGGCTATCTGCTTCATTTGTTCAGGAGAAAATTGTATCTTTCTTTCCACTTTGTAGCGCTGCTTGAATCTATCCATTATTTCATCAAAGAAATCTCGATTCATCCCCTGAAACATACCCCATGTCTGCAAAAAGCGCCGATAACAATCCCACGCTGCCCACCGAAAATCTTTTTTCCTGCTGAGTCTCTCCGCTACATGTTCATTAATACCGACATTCAGAAAAGAATTCATCATGCCGGGCAAAGACACGGTGGCGCCGCTTCTTACCGATAAAAGCAGTGGATTATCGGGATCGCCGAACTTGCGTCCGGTCATTCTCTCCAACATCGCCAGCTCTTTATCCACTCTGGCCAGAAAATCATTATAAATGTATTTGTATCCGGTAACAGCCTCATATCCTCTGAATACTTCCGTCGTAATTATAAAGCCGGGTGGCACCGGAAATCCGTAGGATATCAATTCCTTGAGAAAATAGCCTTTGTTCCCGAGAAGTATCTGGTTATCTGTTTTTTTGTTTTTCTTATAAAATGAAGAAATAGCAAGTTCCGGATTATAGGACATGATAGTTTTCAGAATTTGCTTATTGTTTTTGAATTTTTCAAGCTCTGCATCAAGAGTGCTGATTACCGAGTTAACAAAATTATCCAACTGCTGAAGCCCGAAGGCCGAAGACATGATACCACGTATAAAATTTTCCGATTTCTGATAAACAGCTTCTTCTTCACTAGTTTCAAATCCACAATTATTATCAAGCTTGTCTTGTTGAGCGTCAATCTGCCCGATAATAACCGGGAGATTTGAGCTGTGGGCGTCGATATAATAATCACGGATAATATCCTGCGTACCATTGGAAATAAACCGGAAAATATCGGCATATTGCTCCATGGAAAACTGTTTAATCGCCAGCGCGCTGCTTACATATTTCATTTTTGCGGCCAGACCTTCTGTCGCAATGCCGTCCAATTCCAAAGCTTTAAGGAAAAGCCACATATATTTATGGACTTTAACAATAGTTTGCTTGGTAATAAACCTGAGGTTTAAGGACTGATAAAGCTCCTCCAGCAACACGGTTGCAAGCCCTTCCAGCCGAAGCGACATGCCAAGAGCTTCGAATTTTTCTTCGCTGTACGTTCCATACATGGACGGAATGCCCGCCGCGATGTGCCTTTTATAATATATATTTTCAAAGGGTTGTGTTTTACGGCCGGAAAGAATTTCTTTCTTTAAAACTGCCAATAACTTCAGAATGATGGAGAGGCTCATATAATAATTTTTCATTTTGAGGGAACGCTTCAGCGACGCCAGATCCTTTTTGTCAAAAAGATAAACAGATTCCATGTCCTTTAACAAATCGACATAACGGGGGAAGTATTTCTTATAGATAAGCTGATAAATGCGTATCATTAACCGCGCGCGTTCTTTATCCCTTTTACTCACGCCTTTTATGCTGTTTATTTCTTTTACCAGCTTTTCCTGAGACCACTGGATAAATTCCCTGGGGTTACTGCCGGCAGCAAAAAACAAATAATTAAACGCTTTGTTCATGCCGTCGAAATATTCCCCCGAATTTTCCACCTGTTCAAATACTTCATCCGGCAGATGCATTTTAACAAATTCCTTGTTTGCGCTGTGCCAGTATTGAAAAATATTTTCCACAAATTCCACCAGCATGCTGTTGCTTTCCACGTGCGACTGCTTGCGCAGAAAGTTCACCAGTTTGTCGTTGCGGAAAGAAAGTTCATCCACATCCGTCGTTATGTCGCGCAGTTCACCTTCCGCGCCAATTTCGCTGAAATAGACGGGAAATATTCTGAGGAGCTGTTTTATGAGGTTATAAGCCGGCTCGATTTCGGCGTTGAGCAGCGCGGAAATATCTTTTTGCAGAAGGTCCGTATCACGAATAAAAATACCGCCGATATTTAAGTTGATGATCAGCGCCGAAACAAGCTTTTTCGCCCAGGCGGGTTTCATCGCGATAATTTCCAGCCATGCCCTTATGTTTGTTACATGAAGAGGGTTGACCTGCACCTGCCATTCACTAGTCGTTCCCTTGACTTCAGGGTGCTGAAAACCGTATGAAATCAGCTCATCGATAAATACATCAGCCAGGGGCTGAGAGTTTTGCGCGAAAACCTCCCTGGCTGTTGTCGTTATACAATCGATGACCGGGCCTTGTACTTCATATTGCGAACGGCTCTTTTTAAGAAAATTGAAAATCTTCTTTACAATCTTGCTGAGGCGTTCTTTTTTTTCCTGTTCGAAAACCAGTCTCAAACAACGATTTATTTCCCGCAGAGCATTGGCGTGTATGTCGGAGAGGCCCGGCACGCTCATTATGTTGAATAAAAAGTCCAGCTTGATGAGGTACTGGCGGCCTTCATACATCGGCGACTTTTCCAGTTCATCGGCAACTGCAAAATACCCATTAACTATTTGAAAATAATCCGGCATATCCAGATAATTATTAATTAATTCGTCAGGCTGTTCACTGGTGGAAGAATTTATTTTTTCGAGCTTTTTCAGAAGCTCTGATAAATGTTTATGGGTCAGCGGGTGAATTATCTGCATGTATGCGGCGCTTGAATCCTCGCTATCCTCTTTTTCTTCTTCTAGCCAGGATGAGGGATCAGGCTGGGTAAGCCAGAACGTGTATGTTATTTTAAACATTTTATGGAGCAATGGGATTAAAATCTCCCGGGAAAAATCCACGTTGTTTTCCCAAAGAGCCTTGATTGTCCGCTTGAGATAAGATGAAGTCTTCTTGAATATTTCCGGGTCTTTATCAGAAAGGACGGCGAGATTCTCCGTCATTTCAGCAAATAAGGACATATTTCGCGAAAGATTTTCCTCGCTTCGGGATATGATCGTATCGAGGAAATCAAAAAGATAACGGATGGCGCTGTCTCTTGTTTCCTCACCGGCGGCGATTTTAATTACGTCAAGGTATATTTTAAGCAGAATGGATAAAGCGGCCGAACCTTCCTTATGTCGGTTAAATTCGTAGAAATCTCCAATGGAAAGGGATTTCAGTTCAACAAGAACGTGCTCCCAGTTGACCAGGGGATGATTCAGCTCAGTTAGCATCTCACGGGTTTTTTTGAGCAAGCCGTAATGGCGCTCCACTACACTAAGCAGAGGCTCGTACCTTTCGGGTATTGCCACGGATACCGATGTCCGCTCCAGGTTTACTTTAAGGGCGGAAGAAACCCATTCCTCATTTTTTCCGGCAGGGATAACTTTTTGCGCCATACAAGACTTTCATCCTTCAATATGGTGAATTAATCAGAATTCCCTAAACATTTCAAGCACGAAACTAAATGCACCAAAAAGTTGAGGCTTCCTGGTTGATTTTTACTATTTAAATAATTTTTAAAATATCCTTGACAATAACAATTATCGTTGTATCATACAACTATGTTGCGGCAGTCAAAAGTCAATTATACCCAATTAATGGAAGTATTCACCGGCCTTATTCAGGCAACACGCTGCTGCTGCCAGGACGAAGCTTTTTGTGAGGGGGTAACCTTTCATCAGTTCACGATTTTAGATTTGCTCGCGAGAAACAAAGAGCTCAAAATGGCGGATTTACACCGCCATCTCGGAGTCGAAAAAAGCACCACCACCAGACTGGTAAATCCCCTTATTAAAAAAAGACTTCTGCAAAAACGCACAGACCCTGAAGATTTGCGGGCGGCAAAACTCATACTGACAAAAAAAGGGGTGCAGACGCACCAAAAGGCCTGTCTGTGCGTTATGGATTTCTTCCATAATATTACAGGCAATATCCCAGAAAAAAAAGTGGGAATCATCTTGGAATCCGTCAAAATTTTTATCGAGGCCACAAAAACATACGCGCGACAAAGCTCATGCTGTTAATAAATTCAAAGAAGGTTTTATATGTATAAAATTTCACTTCCGGTTATTTCAAATAATCCCGACTGCCGCGGCACGTCAAATGCGCCTGGAGCTGTAAGTCCGCGGCTTAATCAGCCTTTTCTCACCGGAGTAATTGATACACCCGCGGGAATTGTGCCGCGCGTATCGTCAACTTTGACTTGGAAGGACAGCCGGGATCAGTTCAAGGCGCGCTGGGGCGTGGGGCGCATGAATTACTCCATTGAACCCGGCCTCTACGCGTTGAATAATCCCGATGCCGCTTCTCCCGTTTTAGTCACCGCTAATTACAAAATGAGCTTCGACAAGTTGCGTCAGGCGTTGCCGGGGCAAAATCTCTGGATTCTGGTTTTGGACACAAAAGGCATCAATGTCTGGTGCGCGGCGGGAAAAGGAACTTTTGGCACGGAGGAATTAGTCAGTAAAATTGAAAACTGCCGGCTCAAAGAAACAGTCAATCACAGAAATATTATCCTTCCCCAGCTGGGCGCACCTGGTGTGGCCGCGCATGAAGCAAAAAAGCGCACCGGCTTCAAAGTTTATTACGGTCCGGTAAGGTCTCGTGATTTGGCCGCCTATCTGGACAACGGCTTTAAAGCGGATAGCAAGATGCGGACGGTTACATTCGCTTTGAGGGACAGAGCTGTCCTGATTCCTATAGAAATTGTGGAAGTTATCAAGCCTTTTTTCCTCTTGGCGCTGATTTTCTTAGTACTGGGCGGCATCGGCGGCTCCGGAAGCTACTTGTCAAACATGTTGACTTACGGATTATTTGCCATAATGGGACTTTTAGCTGCAATTATCGCCGGCGCTGTGCTCAGTCCTGTGCTTTTGCCCTATCTGCCCGGACGAGCATTTTCCGTAAAAGGTTTTTTCATCGGCATTATTGCAGCGATTGCTTTACTTTACGTGCGCGGCGTGAATTTTTCCGCCTGGCCAGACAGAATCGAGGCTTTGTCCTGGCTACTCATTATCCCGTCTATCGCATCATACCTGGCGATGAACTTTACCGGCGCCTCGACCTACACATCGCTCTCCGGCGTGAAAAAAGAAATGCGCTTTGCGCTGCCCATACAAATTTGCGCGGCGATCTTCGGCGCTTTGCTTTGGCTAACTTCGCGGTTAATTTCTTAGGAGAGGAAAATGAATAACTTGTCTTACCTGAAAGAGGTTGTCACCTTAAAAATGGATGAAAACAAATGCACGGGATGCGGCATGTGCTTGGAGGTTTGCCCGCATCAGGTTTTTAAAATAAACGAAAATCGCGCCATTATCCAAAAGCGCGACGCCTGCATGGAGTGCGGCGCCTGCCGTAAAAATTGCCCGGCAGAGGCGATTTACGTGGAATCCGGGGTGGGCTGTGCCGCGGCGGTAATAAATTCCCTGCTGGAAAAAAGTGACGCCGCCTGCTGCTGCGGGCCGCAAAGCAGTCCTCAAGACAAAAACGGCGGCGGTTGTTGCTGCTGAAAAATATGCCGGACATTTATATGACGCGTAAGCATCCCGGATTTATTATCGCTGTACTATCCTACGTTTTCGGGGGCTCTTCCCTGCTTTTTTTTGCTGTTTTTCTCTGGGCGGGAAATCTTAACCTCTTTAACTTCGGGTGGAGCGAAAACAAAGCACTACTGTTTAATGCCGGCCTATCTCTTGCTTTTTTTTCTTCAGCACAGTATCATGGTGCGCCGTTTTTTTTTAAACTTCGTTGCGCGTTTTATGCCGGGCGCGTATACCGGCGCCGTCTATTCCGTCACATCGGGAATCTTTCTGTTCGGGGTGATAGTCTTTTGGCAAAGTACGGCTGCTATATTTGAAGCGCCGGGCATTATTCGTCTGTTATTACGCGCAATGTTTATTATGTGTGTTATCGGATTTTTCTGGGCGGTAAAATCAGTTGAGATTTTTGATCCGTTTGGCGTCAGGAAAATAACAGACTACCTGAAGAACAAAAACGAGCGGCAGGCTGCTTTGGCGGTTAAAGGCCCCTACCGGCTGGTGCGGCATCCATTATACCTGTTTATAATAATTATGATCTGGTCATGCCCTGACCTGACTCAAGATCGTTTGCTGTTCAATATTCTTTGGTCAGTGTGGATTATTATCGGAGCAATTTGGGAAGAAAAAGACCTGCTGAGACAATTCGGCGATGCTTACCGCAAATACCAGAAAGAAACACCGATGTTCCTGCCATTAAAATTGTCCAAAAAAGAAAAACCGCATTCACATTAGCTTTACTTCGCGGGTTGCCGCTGTTACCACAAAACAGCGCTCGATATTGGAATTGGGATCGGCAGGCACAACAAAAAAGCCGGGGCGGTCGGGCTGATATCCATGAGTGGTTCCGACCATCGTTTCCCCGTCGCGGAAAACCACTCGTATTTTTCGCCCTACAGGCGCCTTATTGGAGTCGAACTCCTTTTTGTCTTTATAATCCGGATTGCCCTCAAATCCCTTAACAAAAAAAACTGCCTTTAAATTATCAGCGGATAATTCCAGCGGTTTGCTGGCAGGGGGCGCATCCATGGGCAACATATGAAAAGTGTTTTTGTTGGGGAAAAAATCGCTGGTCATTCCTTTCAGCAAACGGCCGTCCTGGTAGCGGACTACTATTTTATTTTGAACCATTGCTATCCCTCCCGTCTTTCGAATTTAAAAACTGCATGATCGTCAAAACACCCGGCATTGTCGGCATAAGTTCATTGCTTAGCCATTTACTGCAAGCAGCGTCATAAGCGTTCATTCATCCGCTCAAGCCGCTGCTTAATCGCGTTGGAAAGTAAATACCATTTCTGCACACCGTTTTCGAGCCGGTAATAGTGAATAATATACGCAACCGAAAGAATCAGAAGAAGGAGAGCCAGGGCAATCACCGGCATTGAAGTATTTATAATGGCAAACCCCCAGGAAAGCAACATAAAAAGACAGACAAAAAGCATAACCAGAAGATGAACAATCCTTTCGTGCTGCATCCATTCAATCTGCTTATTATGGTACTCGAGAAGAGACGCCAACCCCGCGGCGTCCGGATTTTTATCCAGCGCCTCCCGCACAAAGGACTCGTGTTTCCTCATGTAATCAATCATATAATATTCTTTTCATTTTCGGACGGCAGTATTTCAAAAGTCGACGAAACACTTTTCGGTATAGAGCGCAACTTCCCCGTTTTTGCTTCCACAAAGACCCATTGCGTTTCACCTTCTGCCAAAACGGCATTATCGGAAACACGCAGAACTTTGTATTTGCGCAACGAAAGCACGCGGCGAAAATTGGAAACCCAGGTCAGCACGGTAATTTTATCACCGGCAAAGGCGGGACGTAAATATTCTATCCGGTGCGTCCTGACCACCCAGGTCATTCCCAGCTCTTTCACTGCCCGGGTGCTGCCCTGGCTTGTCGAATGACTGACAGCGGCATCCAGCATCCAGCGCAGATACTCCACGTTATTTACATGGCCATTCTCATCTATCGTGTCCGGAGAGACAGTCAATTCGTAGCGATAAATCTGTGTCACGATAATTTCCACTCCCTGAAGCGTTTTTTACACACTAGCACAAAACCTGAGCAAGAAAAACCCGGTTTACAGCTTATTCCCTCGCAGTTTCGCCGTTTGTTTTGCACCTTACTTTTTCCGAGCCAACGGAAAATTTGTTTTTTTGACGCGTCGCGCCGGATCCTGCCGGTAATATTCCTTGAGGACTCGGTATATTTCCGGCGCATATTTACGCATCAACACCGGCTGGTCGAAAAACTGCTCCGTAGCCACGGCAAAAAATTCCGCTTCGTCCGTGGCGCCGTAGTCATCCAGAAAAGTTTCGCGGCCCTTTTCGAGGTCATCTTTCAGGCTAATATATCCGCGCGAAAGAACTTTTACCCATTCGCGGTATTCGGCACGGGTTTTCAAGGGCGGGGTGCCGTCCGCTGCGCCGTCGAGCATATCAAGTTTGTGCGCGAATTCATGATAGACAACATTATAACCGGAGCCGGGATAACGGCTGCTTTGCAAGACCGCATTCCAGACAAGAATAAGCGGACCCCGGTGAAATGCCTGCCCCGCAATGGGATATGTCGGCTCCAACGGATGCCGGACTGTTTCAAAGAAAGCAAGTTTTCGCTGGGGCGGCACAACTTCTGAAGGATAGACGATGATTGACTCCACATTGCGGTAGTAATTGTGCTGCAGATTGAGGATAAGCAAGCAGGCCTGCGCGGAAATCGTGGCGCGCATTTCATCGGTCAACACCAAGCCACCCGCGCCTTCCCAGTTTTTTTCTACGATGAATACCTGAATAATCTTTTGCAGGTGCGCTCTTTCATTTTCGTCCAGCAGACGATAATGCGCGACATTGCGCCGGATTATTATCTCCCAATCTGCGGGAAAAGGCTTTTTCCTGATTCTCTTTCGGCGGCGGTCAGTAAACCAACGAAACATAAATTTCCCTTTTATTTAATAGCAGATGGGCTACACAAAGCAATAAACAGAACAAAGAACCTTGAGTTATGGCGCGACCAGAATTTTAATATCTTCTTTGTTCTTTGCGGCCAGAACCTCAAACCCCTCTTCCTTGATTTTTTCCAGAGAAATTATTCTAGTAACAATGCTTTCCGGCTGGATGTTACCGGATTTAAGCCAGGACAAGGCCAGCTTCGGGTTGATGGAGTTTGTGCCGATCATGGTCGTTTCACGAGTGACAAACCCCAGCATGTGCACCAACGCCCGCTTTGTGAAAATTCCCTGCACAATCACTTTGCCGCCAAATTTTACCGAAGAAAGACAATCCTTTAAAGTTTCCTCAATACCGACGGCTTCAATAGCCACATCCGCGCCTGTACCGGAAGTCAACTCCTTGATTTTCACCGATGTCTTTGTCTCCAGCGGATTCCAGGTCATTTTGGCTCCGAGTTCCTGAGCTTTTTGCCGGCGGTAATCAAGAAGGTCGGTCATGTATACTGTTTTGACGCCCATGGATTTGAGTCCGAGCAAAAGCATCAGCCCTACCGTGCCGCAGCCGGCGATTAAAACTGTTTCATTCCCTTTTATTTGCGCGCGCTCCAGAGCGTAGGCCGCTCCGGACAGAGGCTCAACTACCGCCGCGCGTTTCCAATCCATCTCGGCGGGAATCTTAAGCACCCGCTCCCGCGGGCAGTTTATATACTCGGCAAAGGAACCGGGTACAACAGAGCAAATGCTTTCGCCCACAGCAAAATCTTTTACGCCCTCCCCCAGAGCGACAATTTCCCCACAGGCTTCATGTCCGAAAGGACTTTCCGGAAAGAGACCGTGGAGATACTCGTGTAAATCCGAGCCGCAGATGCCACAGTATTTTATTTTGATTTTAACCTCATCTTTACCCGGATTAACTTCCGGCGCCTCTTCCACTCTGATATCGCGAATGCCGTAATACACAACTTTCTTCATTGAACAAACCTCTGTAAATATTTTAATTATTTTATT
>Ga0129302_1002927_pt1 | contig 11943 bp, 14 predicted proteins | sample BlaSprsedimmetaG_FD_94476 | JGI IMG/M metagenome (GOLD analysis project Ga0129302, IMG submission 94476) | Hot spring sediment bacterial and archeal communities from California, USA to study Microbial Dark Matter (Phase II) - Blank Spring... | ecosystem: Environmental > Aquatic > Thermal springs... | reverse complement strand
CCATCGGTGTTGCGGTAGCTAGTGCATTTTCCGTTCTTGTCATAGGTTGCTTTCTCGTTCATTTTATTTCACCCTCCTGTTTTTTTAAAATTACGATATTTCGATAATCCAACCGTCTTTGTTTTTCGTTGTTTTTCTCTTTTCCATTTTTTCACCTCCTCTATATCTATCTATCAATCTACACATCACTACTATAGATATATATCGACAGGTTGTCAACTTTTCTTTACTTTTTTTTAGGGCACCTACCTGCGGAAACAAAAAAAAATTAAAAAAAATTTAAAAAAATTTAGGAAAAAATATCAAAACTTAAGATATTAACGCTTTAACGTGCTAAAGAACTCTCTACAACCATTGTCAAGTCCCATTATATTATCATTTACCTGCGGATTTTCTATAAATAAAATAAATAAACTTGACAAAAACTATAAAAATCGCTTATACTTCAAGTATAATTTGCCTTTGCTTTTACCCCAATGCTTCTACCCCAATTATTTAATTAGGTGGGCGGGTATATTATTACTTAATTATTTAATTATTTATTTAATTAATATATTAATTATTAATATATTTGTGCAAATATAATATATTATATTACATAATATATATATTGTATAAAATGTATTAATTTAAGGGTTTAATTAAGGTATTAATAAGGATTTAATAGGGTTTTAATAAGGTAATAAAGGGTTTAATAAGGGTTTAATACTTTTATTACTTAATTAATTCATTTTATTACTTAATTTAATTAATTATTAATTTATTAATTTTTAATTTATTTATTTTAATTCATTTAATAATTCATTTAATAATTCATTAATTAATATATTTATTATTTATATATTCTGTATTATTTAAATAATAAATAATAAATAATATAGAAATAAACCTATAAAATACCTATATAAAACCATTAAATAAAAATTAAAACGTCTTAAAACGCCTCTCAATTCGTATCCCCAAAACAGAGGGTGGGATATTATGCCCTTATATTAGATTTTATTTTTTTTTGATTTATGTTTATATTTTATTAGGGGTATATGTATTTGTGTAAATGCATTAATGAATTAGGGGGGGTATACCGCAAAAGGGACTCCTGCTGCTTGGGGGGGGGCAGACTAATATAAATAAAAATGTAATTTTTTTAGTATTAGCAAATAATCCTTATTTACACAAATGAATAAATAGGAGCAAATAAGATATTAAAATAATAATGGAGGATTAATGCCTAAGAGATATTTACCTGTTCCAGGATTGGTTTTAGACCCTGCTAAATGTTCTTATATTAAGAGAGACGGCACTCAATGTAAGAATTTGGCGGGGAAAGGGACTGACCATTTAGGGCAGGGGTGCTGTAAGTGGCATGGGGGGGCTGGAAGACCTAAGATACACGGCAGGCGTTCCAAGTTTGTCTATCCGACTGTTAAAGAAAAGGTCGAAGAGTTTTTAGAGGATGAGGAGCTTGCTTCGACCGATTATGAGATAGCCAGATTAAAGGCAATGCAGCACGAAATAGATGAACAGATAGAGGAATTTAAACCGCTTACTGAAGCAGAACTTTCCAAAGTTAATGCGATAGATAAGGATTTAGGCAAAAAGATAAGGCACATGAACGATATGTGCGGTAAATATAATGCTTTTTCTAAACAGATTGAATCAATCCTGGCCACCGACAAACTTGTGAATAAGAGAGTTGAAAGGATTGAGAAAAGCCAGTATGCCATCACATTAGAGGAACTGCCCGTCTTTATCGAACAGCTTTATAAGGTAACTGGTGAGATATTGAACGAGTATATTCCTAATGAAATATTAAACGCTCAGGCTAAAAATGAATTGGCAGCTGGTTTTGCTTCGTTAAAGATACTGCCTAAGAGAATTAGGGGCAGGCAGTTAATAGCGAAAGAAGGTAAGAGCCAATGATAATCGGCATATTTACATTGCTTGGGGTGAGTTTAGGGTATTATCTCTGCCTTGTATTTGTTAAAGAACAGACGTTTGAGGAAGTCAGGAAGGCAGTTGTTCCTGGATTTAAAGTAAAAAAAGGCGGAATAACGGTTATCACTGAAAGAGACAGGGCATTGATAAAGAGAAAAAGAAAGGGGATGGAGAACTACCCCGACGATTTCTTAGAATAAGGAGGGCATAAATGGCGGTTGACCTGCATGTTGAAGATGATTATTTAAAAAGAAAAGTTAAAGATATATCGGTTATAAAGCCGAAGCGGTTTCGGCTCACCAATCTTGCGTCAAATAATGTTACCGCATTTATGGAGACCGATTTTAATGAGGCATCGAAGAGATATTTTACCGCCCGCCTCACTTTAAGGGATATGAGCATGGGCAGGGAAATGAACTTTGTTATTGACAGAGATGAGCTTATTAATTATTTAAAGGTTATTTGAATGGCCAATAAAAAAGAATTAATTAAGGAAATTGATGAGGCAGGGTCTATTCCCGCCTTTATATTGTCGTCATTATCCGATAAGTTTTTAGGCAAGGCCGTTGTTACTGATTCTGTTACCGAATGGGTTTTAAAGAACAAGATGGTAACAGAGACCGGCAAGCCGATTGAATTCGACAATCACTCATTTCTAACCCAGGTATACAATGACTGGACACCTAAGCAGTATATGTGTAAATGCTCGCAAAGCGGCTGGACAACGATGGAGATTATAAAAGCTCTGTATGCAGCGGGGGTAAGAAAAAACTCGGTCATCTACACATTGCCGACGGACAATGACTGCAAAGAGTATGTAAAGACTAAGTTCAATATGATTGTCGAACAAAACCCTGTTTTAAAAGCCCTTGTTTCGGGCGACACGATGTCTGAAAAAAGGGTGGGGGATAGATATATCTTTTTTAAGGCCACTTTTTCTGAATCGGCGGCTATTATGACCTCATCTGACTTAAATATCCATGACGAGGTAGATAGGTCTAACCTTACAACAGTTGACCAATATAGGAGCAGACTGGATCATTCTAAATATAAGGGTAGATGGCTGTTTTCTAACCCATCTACCCCTTCTGCTCCAGCTTATAAGGGCTGGATAAATTCCTGCCAGTATCATTGGCACATCAAGTGTTCAAGGTGCAATGAATGGCAGGAATTAACTTGGCCGGATTCGATAAATATTGAGAAAAAAGAATATATCTGTCTAAAGTGTAAAGAAGTATTAAGAGATGAGGATAGGGCACGAGGGGAATGGATAGCGAAGTTTCCAGACTTAGAGGGTGAAGTTCACGGTTATTGGTTAAACCATCTTATGTGTCCGTGGAAATCAGCAAAAGACATTATCGAATTTGAAGAAGATTCATCGAAAGATGTCTTTTATAACTTTTGCTTAGGCCTTCCTTATAAGGGAAGCGATGTAACCCCATCACGTAAAGTGATTGAGGAAATTACCAGAAAAAGAAATGAGGCTCCTGAGGGCAGCCGTTATTTTATGGGGGTTGACCAGGGGGAACTTAAACATTATGTTTTAGGAACAGAAAAGGGCGTTATCCAGATAGGGGAAACCAAACATTGGGAAGAGATAGAGAACTTAATTGAAAAATATCAACCAGTTACCATTATAGATTCGCTTCCAGACCTCACCCCCCCAAGGAAGCTCCAGCAGAAGTACAAAAGACTTGTATATCTGCATTCTTACCGTCCCGAAAGGGTTGGTTTTGAGGCGGCTACAAGTCTTTTGCGTTGGGGCGCAGGGGACAGACACGGAACGGTTGTATCAGACAAGACCAGAACAACCGATGCTGTTTTGGACGATATGATTGCAGGCAGATTTCTTCTTTTTATAAAAGAGGACTTGCTTTATGAAACATATATTGAGGACTGGCAGGCATTTTATAAAGAGAAAAGAGTATCGGCAAGAACGGGCAAAGAAGAGTGGGTTTGGACGCACTCCAACACGGAAGGGCATTTCGGAAATGCCACGATTTACTGGTGGATAGGTCGCACCTTAGCCAACACAGGCATGGTATATACGAAAGCAAAAGAAAATAAAGAAAAAGGTTTGTTCGACGATTATTCACTTGAAGCGGTAATAAGAGCGAATAATAAAAGATGCGGGAAAAGTGGGTGGTTGCAAGTATGAGCATGTTTACCAGACATAATGTGCCAGATAAGATAAACGAACAAAAAGATTTGGACATCGGAATTGATTTGGGCAAAAATCCTTTTGACTATTTCCCTGAATTCGACGATAAAGACGATGTTTTAATCGCCAAAATAAACAAGTTAAAAGAAGAAGCCGAAGGACAAACCGAAGAGATTAAAAACGTTTGCGAAGAGAATTACAAACTGATATTCGGCGACCACATCGAGCTTATGAAGCAGCAGAATTTAGAGGAATACCGCTCCGATACGGTTATAAACAGGCTGTTCCCAGCTATTCGCTCATTCGCTGGCTTTATGTCTGATTCCCGCCCAAAGCCTGAGGTTTTAGCTGCTTCTGCCAATGATGCCGAAACGTATGATGAAAACAAGATGAAAGCAAAAATGATGGGGCTCGCCTTGGATTATAAATGGGAAGACAGGCGGATGAGGCACAAGTCAACCCGAATGTTTTTTAGGGTTCAGTCCGATTGCGATGTTTTTTTGAAGCCGTTCTGGAACTATGATGAGGATGATGTCGATGCCGAAGTTGTTTTTATATCAGACCTTTACTGGGAACCAGGAGCAAAGTCGATAGACGAGGCGGGATGGGTTATTCAGACCACCCCCCGCACAATGAGCTGGGCGAGAAAGAACTTGCCGAAGGAAAAATTAAAATTATTGAAACCAACGGGCATAAATGGTATTGATAACTTAATTGAAATACAGGAATTTTGGACGGATGAATTTGTTGTCATCAAACACGAAAACGAAATTATCGACAAATATAAAAATCCTTACTTTGAAGAAAAAGACGAAGACGAGCAGTATAGCGAGTTTATTGAAGAAAATGAATCTGTAATGACCGAGATGTTTCCTGAGCAGCAGCAGGCGTTCATCAACGAAATGTTTAAACCTGTTAAAAACTACTTTAGATTTAAGAAACCGAAAAAACCATTTATTCATTTTGAGTCTTTAAATTTCGGGGATAAGTTAAATTCGGAAAATACATTAAAGCAGGTTAAAAAAGTTTTATTCAGCATAAATAAAAGAAAACAACAAATAGATGATAATGCTAACTCGACTGGAAACACCAAAAGATATTATGATAACACACTTATAACCGAAGAAGAGGCAAATAAAATAACGGGCGAACCGAATCAAAATATTGGCCTTCCAGGAGACCCGAACAGACTAATAAGGGAAGAATCTGGAAGACCAATCCCCAATTATGTTGTCAACGACCTAATCCATACGGAGCGTTGTTTTGATGATATCTTCGGATGGCATGAAATATCAAGAGGCACCAAAGGAAGGACGCAGACTGCGACCGAGGCAATAAAACTCTCCGAAGCAGACCAGGTTGTCGTAAGGTTTTTGGGGAGGAATTTTGAAACCGTTATTAGAGAATTGTATGAGTGGTGGATACAGATGATGTGTTTGTTTTATACGGAAGACCACATCATCAACATAAGCAGCAAAGACGCCAAAGATTTAGGTATTGAAAAACCATATTTCACGATAAATAGTTCTATAATTGACGCTGGGGCTTCGGTTGTAGTTAAGCCAGGTTCGGCAATCCCAGTGTCTAAATCCACTGAAAGAAACGAGGCTATGGCTCTGGCAAGAGCAAACCTTCTTTCCCCTCAATCACTCTATGAGAAATTGGAGTGGCCTGATGCTGAGAAGCACGCCATAAGATTTTTGAACTTTAAGAAAGGCATTATATCCGATGAGCAGCAGACGCAAATGGGAGCGACCCAAGATATGTCCCAGGCGGAAATAGCCGACATGGAAAACCAGGCAATGATGAGAGGTCAAAGAATTAAAGTATCTCCCAAAGATGATAATAGAATTCATATCAAAGTCCATGAGGCATTTATGCAATCACAAGAATCACCGCCCGAAGTAGATGAACTTATAAATGCTCATATAGAAGAACATATACAGGGAGGTGGGCTAAGTGCCGAAGGAACTAGAGGAGAAGCTCTCCCGTCAGGCATCCAAGAAGGGCTTGAAGGGCAAGCGTAAGAACGCCTATATTTACGGGACGATGCAAGAGCAAGTCTCCGCCAAGCCTCATAAAAAAAAGAAACTATCTTTAGACGCTATGAAACGAGCAATCTTAAGGTATAAGAAGGGTTAATCAGCCGCCAAAAGGCGGCTTTTAATGCCGAAACCAGGCCCAATATGGAACTCTTTTAGAGCAGGCCGTTTTGGGAAGTTTTGGGGAATAAGTCTAATAAGGAGGCAATAATGGAAGACCGAAACCAGGTCGATTCGTTTGAAGACATCACGCTAGATGATGATAAAAATGTCCAGGCAAACGAATCGGAAGTTGAGGGAGAACAAGAAGTTGAGGATGAAGAAACATCTTGGGAAGGTGGTGAGGAACCAACCGACGAAGACGAAGAATCCTTAGATGAAGGTGTCGATAGCGAGGATGAACTCTCTATCGAAGTTTTGGGTCAAACTTACACCAAAGATACGATTGATCAACTGATAAGAGATGTTAAAAATCTTGAATCGGCTTATGGGGCAAGCAATACAGAAGCTAAATACTACAAGGATCTATTGGAAAAATACAAACCGAAAGAGGACTTACTGCCCGAAGAAGAAGAGGCACAGCAGATAATACAGGCCATTGAAGACAGGGTTAAAGAAAGCATACTGTCTCAAATTGGCCCTTTTATCCAGAGGCAAAAACAAGACGATGATGTGCGCCAGGAAGTGTCTCGGCTCCAGAGGGAATACGGCAGCTCTTTCAGCCCGATGAAAACCTTAAAGTATGCCATAGACCATTCAATCCAAGACCTTGAAACTGCTTTTTTGAGAATGGAAAGAGAAAGTATGCCAGCCAAAAGAAAAGAAAATAAATCCATTCTTGATAAGAAAAGACAGGCGGGAATGGTCGGCGGAAGCGTGGCGGGAAGTTCCGATAGGCCAAAAAAAATGGTTTATGACCCAGATAAAGATTCAAAGAAAAGCCTCGATGAAATATTTGAAGAGGCAAAAGAATTTTTAAGCACTTGAAAGGAGTGATTAAAATTGTCAGTAGCTGACTGGGATAGAATTAGCACCGTTACAAGGACTAAGATACTCCCTAAAATAGAGGACGTAATTTCAACTTCACGTCCATTTTTACAACACTTATTTAAAACCGCCAAAAAGCAAGACAGCGGAGAAAAAATCCATAAGGTAGTTAGGTATCAGCACGGGACGCAGGGCAGGACATACGGAGACATGGAGGTAATGAACTCTGGCCAAGACAGCAACAGAACACGTCTTGAGTGGGAATGGAAAAAATATGCCAATCCTATCGTTGTTTCCAATTTAGAAATAGCGAAAAACGGCGGGACAGAAAAGGTCTTTGACCTGCTTAAAGCCGATATGGAAGATGTTATGTTAACCACCGAAGAGGATTTGGCGACCATGTTCTTTGGGGACGGCACAGGCAATAACAACCATGACTTAAATGGTCTAGTCGCATTGGTTGACGATGGGACTAACGTTGATAGTTGGGGTGGAGCAACCAGAACCACGCACACTTGGGCCGCTTCTTACTACAACGCTTCTGGCGGGACGCTTGCATTGGCTACCTTGGCGACCGCATGGGACGCTTGTAAATCAGGCAATGATGTTCCGAACATGCTTCTTACAACTGATGCTCTTTGGACAGCTTATGAGCAGTTGCTTGAGCCAGCGACAAGATTTGCCTTCACCACAAACGGTTATCCCGTTGCGGATGGTGGATTCAAGGCGCTTTATTACAGAGGCGCTCCTATTATGACGGACGATCATTGTCCGAGCGGTTACTGGTATTTCTTAAATACCAAGTATATTGAGCTTGAATATCTTGCTCACCCGTCCGCTAAAAGCACTGGAGCAAAGTGTCTCTATATGAGCGATATGCTTCAACCGCCCACACAAGACGGCACAATAGGATATATTCACCTTTACGGGAATGTAATAAACACCCATTCTGCCCGCTCTGGCGTTATCAGAGGGTTATCTTAATAGAAAGGAGAGATAAATTATGGGATACGCTCAAATATCAAGGCATAGAAGTGTTACTGATTCTAATGCCGCTGTCAGGGTTGACCAACATGGGGCAGAGTTTATAAATCTTTATGCTGCCTCTCACACAAAAGGTCAAATAAAAGTCGTTACCTATGATGGCGATGAAGCAAGTAACCCTAGCGCTGTTACACCAGCTACATCGGCGGTTTACCAGAAGGTGGGAGTTTGCACAAAGACATCTGCTACGGCAGGTTATGTGGAATACCAAATTAAGGGCGATTGCACATTTGCTTTAGTCGAAGGCACAACCGATGTTGCCAAAGGAGACTTCTTGGAGGTTTTAAATGGTGAAACTTCTTTAAAGAAGGATGCCACTACAAGAAGCGTTAACTCGGTTGCTATCGCTCAAGCGGCTCAAACTGCCGATTCATCGGTAGCCACGTCTGTTTACCTTATCGGTGAAAGGGTAATTATTGCTGCAAGTTAAGAGAATAAACCCATTTAAAAGGGAAGGCTAATTAGCCTTCCCTTTTAAATGCGGAGGGAGGTTTTTGTATGACGGATATAAAACTAAATTGTCCAGCGTTTAAAAAAGGCGCACAAGTTCAAACCGCCGATGTAGCTGATAGCGCAATTAATGCTAGCAAAATTGCCGCAGGTTGTATCACGATGGCTAAGATTAATACAGCCACTTTTACAGGCACGATTACAACTGCTGGCACGGCACAAGCATTTGCTCACGGTCTAGGCACTACTCCAACAGATGCCCATATTGTTAAATGTAGTAAAGCTACATTTATAACAAGTTATAGCGATGCTACTACCTGCATGGTTGATGCTGTAGCAAATGGAGCAACATTTACAGCGAGGGTTACGGCTTAATTAAAGGGAGGTTTTCCTCCCTTTAATTTTTTAAAAAAGGGGATGTTAATTTTGGATATAAAATCTTTACAAAAAGAACAGGAAAAACTTGTCGAAGAGTTTAAACAGTTATCGAAGTCAGCTGCTCAATTACAAAACCAGCAGCAAGCTATTTATGATCGTGGCAAAGAAATCGAAGGTTCATTAAAGACAATCGACAGGTTGATTGCTGGCGAAGCAGAAAAAAAAGACAAACAACCTGCGGCGGGGTTAAAAAAAGGAGGATGTAGTGGCGATAAGGATAGTAAAACAAGATGAGCCAGCCGAAACAGAAGCAAAAATAGCGGTTGGCGTTCCAAACACGGGATATGTCCACCATACATTTATGCTCGATTTTAGAACAATGTGGCTGCCTCATGGTACTTGGGTAGTTGAAAGTCCAAGATGTGTCCCCCGTTTGGCAAGAGAAAAGATAGCCGAGGACATTTTGAATTGGGGAGCTGATTATCTATTGTTCCTTGACTCAGATATGGGCAATATCCCCGCCGATTTATTATTGAAGTTAATTAAGCATGATAAAGATATTGTATGTGCGACATTTTTTAAAAGAAAATCACCGTTTAGCCCTTGTGTTTACAGGTACGATGCTTTTATTAAGAAATTTAGACCATTAGAAGAGTTTCATAAAGGTCTGGTTGAGATAGATGGTTGCGGGATGGCTGCCACTCTTATCAAAACGGAAATATTTAAAAAGCTAAGTCAGCCGTGGTTTGGAGAAGTTGTATTGGGGAACAGTAGGTTCGGGGAAGATTTAAGTTTTTGTTATCGGGCACGAGAAGCGGGATTTAGGATTTTTTGTGATACGGACACCCTCATTAAACATATAGGCGATGAGGTGTTGATAGGCGAGGAGGAATATCTACAAGAACTCGAAAGGAGGAAAAATGGCACGAGAGATACCGATTAGCCAAATACCCAAAGATGCTGACCCTTACGAAGTAGGCGACTTCACAAATTTTACTGATGAAACATTTGTTGGGATTCATAACGGCGACAAATATCCTGTTCCGCCAAAAACATCTATTAAGATGTCTAAAACAAGGGCAGCGTTATTTGCCAAACAACTTGCTAATAAGGTTATTTTTGAGAATTTGGAAGAAGATATTTTAAAAACAATGAGCGACAAAGAACTTGAAAAACTTGATGGTATGTGGCAACGCCATAATAAAGCCATCAGTCAAGAGAGGATTAAAGGATATATAGATTTATGTCTAGCATCTCCTGAAAAAACCGAAGAATTAAAGGCTGTTGCCGATGGTGTGGTTTATACCTGCCCTGAATGCAGTAAAGAGTTTGATAAAGCACAAGGGTTAAGACTCCATATTATGAAGTCGCATAAAACACTTTACGAAGAACTTTACTCGAAGGAGAAATAAGTTTGCAAAGGGGAGGTAGCCGCCGTATTAACATCCTCCACCTCCCCTTTGCAATATAAAGGAGTGATTTAAATGGCATTAAATAGTGGAAATTATGTAGGACATCCGCAATCAGTTTGCGGCCCCAAGGGAAGGCAGTTAAGTAATCAGGTTTATTCCTTATATGACAATGCTGAATGGGTAATAGGGACAGGAAGCGATATTAATTTTGCCGACACTATCACCAATCTATTTAACAATATTACAACGGCAAGGTATGTATCCATAAGGTCAGACGGAACACTGCCCATTAAACTCAATTCTGCTTCCAACGACTTGATAACCATTGAAGCAAATACTGAATTTGTAATGGATGCTCTTGAAGTAACCAATATCTTTGCGAGTCCTGCCTCGTCAATGAATGTAAAGGTATTTTTAACTGGAGAATAGGAGGAATTGATGATTAAGAGAAAAACGCAAATTATCCCTCCTCCCAAAGATAAGACAAAAGTTTTAACTGAAATAAGAGAATTATCTTTATGCCGGGACGAACTTAAAAAAGAAATTTCAAATCTTGATAAGTTAAAAACCCAATCCGTTCTCAAATGCAAGCAAGCGGAAGCCAAAGCCAAAGAGCTTTTATGCCAAGCCGATGTGGAACTTGAAAGAGGAAGACAAGCAGCTAAGAAATTAATTGCTCAAGCTAATAAGAAATATGTACTTGCTGATGAAAAGTTTGCAACTATTGTAACCGCTTCTAACGCCGCCAAAGCTGAATGGACAGAGGCCGTTAAAAAGGAAGAGTATTGTCAAAAGGAAACTAAAAGACTTGATAAAGAAGCTATTAAGCTGGCCAAAGAAAGAGCTGGTTTAAATCTTCTCAAAAAAGAACTTGCAGAAGAAAAAAATGATATTGCCAGTCAAAGAGAAAAACTTAAAAAAGACAAAGATGAATTAAAAAAATCAATGATACTTTTTCAAAAAGACACAGACCTTTTTGAATTAGATAAAAATATGTTTGATAAAGAGAAAAGGCAATTTGAAAAACACACTAAAGAAGTAAATGATAATGCTATTAACCGTTCGATGGGGTTTGTAAAAAAAGACAAAGAGCTTAAAGAACTTAAAGAGAGCTTAGAGCTTCTAAGAACCGATATTAACAAGAAAGAAAAAGAACTTAATAAAAGAAGTGCGAAAATGGCTGTAATCGACAATCAGCTAAAAGCAAGAGAAGAAGCTGTAAAAATCAGGGAAGGCGTATGCTGTAGTATGGAAAAACGTTATATCCTTGAGCAAAAGGGGATTAAAACCTAATGGGGCTTAAAGATTTTGTTTGTGCCATAATAGATAAAGATAGTTCTAATCTGGGATTATCTGTTACCCAAAGAGGTTCTAAAGGAGCTGCCGCTGTTGAATTGCTTGACGCTTCAGGTAACCAGATAACCGCCTTTACTGTTCAATCTATTACTAATGCTTTGCCAGCAGGAACAAATATTATTGGAGCAGTTAAAACTGATATTGTTAACTATACCACAGTTAGAAAATATGTTGCTCT
>Ga0129302_1002920_pt1 | contig 11957 bp, 11 predicted proteins | sample BlaSprsedimmetaG_FD_94476 | JGI IMG/M metagenome (GOLD analysis project Ga0129302, IMG submission 94476) | Hot spring sediment bacterial and archeal communities from California, USA to study Microbial Dark Matter (Phase II) - Blank Spring... | ecosystem: Environmental > Aquatic > Thermal springs... | reverse complement strand
GGCTTATCTGGGCATTGACAATCAGGATTATGCCATTAAACATTTGAAAAAAGTGGTGGAGCTGGACCCGGAGCATGTTGATGCCAAACGTCGGTTGAAAATGCTGACTGATCCCGACGATCTTTATACCTACGAGGTGCCTCCATTATAGTAATGATACGAGCTGAAGGGCGATTATGACAAAACCAAAAGTTGCTTTTTACTGGTGTGCCTCCTGTGGTGGTTGTGAAGAGGCGGTGGTTGATCTGGCGGAAGACATTCTAAAGGTGGTAGACGCCGTGGATATCGTACTCTGGCCGGTGGCAATGGATTTTAAGAAAAGTGATATCGAAGCCCTGGCGGACGGCTCGATCGCGGTCTCTTTTATCAATGGTGCGGTGAGGACGTCGGAGCAGGCGGAATGGGTCGGACTGCTGCGCAGGAAATCTGGTTTGGTTGTTGCTTTCGGTGCCTGTGCTCATCTGGGCGGGATTCCCGGACTGGCTAATTTATCTTCGCTGCGGCAGCTGTTTGAGACAGTTTACCGGAATGTTCCATCCGTTAATAATCCGGACAATCTTTTTCCAAAAACAGTTTCGCGTGTCCCGGAGGGAGAGCTGGAACTACCGGAGATGCATTCAGAAGTCCGGGCTCTGGATCAGGTAATTGAGGTGGATTATTATCTGCCGGGATGCGCTCCGCCGCCGGCTCTGATAATGGACGCGATCACGGCGATATTATCAGGCAATTTACCCGCAAAGGGTTCGGTGCTTGCACCGGACAAATCGCTTTGTGACAGTTGTCCGCGCAAGGATTCCAAACCGGATAAGCTGAAAATCACCGCTATCAAACGCATTTCGCTGATGAGCATTCCCGAAGATAAATGTTTTCTGGCGGAGGGTATTGTCTGTCTGGGACCGGCGACTCGTTCGGGCTGTGGCGAGCGCTGTATCAGTGCCAATATGCCCTGTCGCGGCTGCTTTGGACCAACGAGAGCTGTTCATGATCAGGGCGCCAAATTTTTATCGGGATTGAGCTCACAATTCGACAGCGAGGATGAACGGGAAATTGAAGCCTTTGCGGAATCGGTGATTGATCCCGCCGGTTTGTTTTATATGTTCAGTCTGGCATCATCGCTGGGAGTCAAATTTCACGATCCGCTGTAAATAAGGATATTTTTATGGGCACACGTATTAAAATTGATCCGATTACTCGTCTGGAAGGGCACGGCAAGATTGATATTTTTCTTGATGCGCAGGGTGATGTGCAACAAGCCTATTTCCAGGTGCCGGAGCTGCGCGGATTCGAAGAGTTTTGTCGCGGGCGTTTAGCCGAAGAACTGGCACGCATTACTCCCCGGATTTGTGGTGTCTGCCCGACGGCGCATCACATGGCAGCGGGTAAAGCTCTGGATGATCTCTACCATGTGGAACCGCCGCCGACGGCGAAAAAAATCCGGGAATTAATCAATTCGGCGTTCATTTTTGAAGATCATGTGTTGCATTTTTTCTATCTCGGCGGACCGGATTTTATCGTTGGACCGAATGCACCAAAGGGGCAGCGCAATATTCTCGGCGTGCTGGGAAAAGTCGGCATGGAAATCGGCGGTCAGGTTATTGCCATCCGCCGGAAAGTCCGGATGGTGATTGAAAAACAGGGTGGAAGAGTGATCCATCCGGTCTGCAATCTGCCGGGCGGCGTTTCCAAGGGGGTCACACCGGAAGATGCCGAACAGTATCGGCAGTTGGCTGACGAAATGATCGCTTTTGCCCAACTGGCGCTGAAAGCCTTTAGCGATATCGTCCTGACGAACCAGGAGTACCTAAATTTGATCATTGGCGACATCTATCGTCATGAAACCTACTATATGGGACTGGTGGATAAAAAAAATCGGGTCAACCTGTATGACGGCGATATCCGGGTTGTGACACCCACTGGTGCAGAATTTGTCAAATTCGAGCCCCGCGAATATCTCGAACATATTGAAGAACGCGTGGAGCCGTGGAGTTATGTGAAATTTACCTATCTGAAAAAAATCGGCTGGCAGGGATTCACCGACGGTAAGGAGAGCGGCGTTTATCGGGTCGCGCCGCTGGCAAGATTGAACGCTGCCGAAGGAATGGCGACGCCGCTCGCCCAGGCGGAATACGAGAAAATGTATGCCACACTGGGAACCCGACCCGCTCATCACACTTTAGCGTATCACTGGGCGCGGCTGGTGGAGGTGCTATATGCCGCTGAACGGTTCAAAGAATTGGCACACGACCCCGAAATTCTCTCACCGGATATCCGGACGATTCCCACTGAAGTACCCACCGAAGGCATCGGCGTTGTCGAGGCGCCGCGGGGTACACTCTATCACCATTATCAAACCGATCCAAAGGGTCGCATTACCGATGTAAATCTGATTGTGGCAACAACGAACAACTCGGCGGCTATCTGTATGTCCATCGAGCGTGCTGCCCGAAAACTGATCAAAAAAGGTCAGGTTGAGGACGGTATCCTGAATATGGTCGAGATGGCTTTCCGGGCGTATGATCCCTGTTTTGCCTGCGCGACGCACTCATTGCCGGGGCAGATGCCCCTGATTGTCGCCATTCATAATGATCAAAAAGAGGTCATTCAAACATTGGTGAGGGATTGATTCATGAGTAAAAATAAAACGATCAGCGCGCACCGAATCAGCAGTGACCGGATTGATCAGCTGCACGAAATTTCCGGTGTCAATGTCTACGCCTGTTACCAGTGCGGCAACTGTTCGGCTGCCTGTCCGGCAGTGGAGTTCATGGACCCGACACCCCATCAGGTCATCCGGAAAATTCAACTGGGCTTTATTGATGAACTAACGACGTCGGAAACGCCCTGGATTTGCGCCGCCTGCATCACCTGCACTGTGAAATGTCCCCGCGGTGTTGATATTGCAAAAGTGATGGAGGGTTTGCGGCAGATTGTCCTGCGCAGCGATTTCGAACATGGTCATCTTTGTGATATTGATGAAAAAATGCGAAAAAAGCTGCCGCAGATTGCTCTGATCGGTAATTTCCGAAAAACGATTCTTTAGGTCATGGAGAAACCGATGGAACTATCCTATTATCCCGGATGCACCTTGAAAGCCAATGCGAAAAACTTCGAGACTTCGGCGCTGGCGATTCTGCAACATTTGGACGTGACGGTGAAGGAGCTGGAAGACTGGTACTGCTGCGGCGTCTGCTTTTCTCAGACCCAGGACAATCTGATGCAGCAGATCGCTCCGGTCAGGACATTGGTAAAAGCCAAAGAGAGCAACCGGCGGCAACTGCTGGCGCTCTGCACCATGTGTTTCAATACCCTGAAACGGGCGATTGAATTTATTAAAAATGATAAAGAAAAACGGGATACGATTCATCAATTCATGGACCGTGAGGATACTAAATTTTACGGGGATGAGGTTGAGGTGATTGATATTCTGACTCTAATCAGGCAGATCGGGCTGGATAAATTAAAGGCAGCCATCGTTAAAAAAGCGGTAGATCTGAAAGTCGCTTCCTATTACGGCTGCATGCTGCTCCGTCCCCAGGAAATCGCCATTGATTCGCCCGATGATCCGGTGATTATGGAGGAAATTATAACCCACGCCGGTTGTGAAAACGTCTATTTTCCGTTCAGGACGGAATGCTGCGGCTCATACCAGATCGTCAGCGAACCTGAAATTGTCAGGGAGCGAGCCCGGAAAATCGTTGGTTCCGCTGTGAAAAATGGTGCCGATCTGATGGTTATGCTTTGTCCGCTTTGCTATTATAATCTTGATGAGGTTCAGCGGGATATTCAGGAAGAGGATGCCACCTTCCAGCCCCTTCCGGTGCTCTATTTTACGCAGCTGCTGGCGCTCCTGATGGGATTGAAACCGGATCTCCAGGATTTTCGCCTGCACGCTATTGATCCCCGACCGGTGTTAAAAAGGAAAGGGTTGTTATGAAAAGAGTCGGCGTTTTCGTCTGCCACTGTGGTATTAACATTGCTTCGACAGTTGATGTTTCCAGAGTCGTAGAAGACCTGCATGACTATCCGGGCATTGCCTACATTCAGGACTATAAATATATGTGCTCCGATCCGGGTCAGAATCTACTGAAGGAGGCAATCAAATCCGAAAAACTGGATGCTGTCGTTATTGCCGCCTGCTCACCGACCCTGCATGAAAATACCTTTCGTCTGGCGGTTCAGACGGTTGGTATGAATCCATACAATTGTGAAATCGCCAATATTCGCGAGCAGTGCAGCTGGGTGCATAAAGACCGGACAGTAGCAACGGAAAAGGCGAAAAGGATCATCAGAGCGGTGGTAGAAAAGGCGCTGCTGGACGAAAGCCTGGAACCGATTAAGGTTCCGGTGGTTCGGAAGGCGGTGGTACTGGGGGGCGGGATCGCCGGAATTCAGGCAGCTTTGAATATCGCCAACAGCGACTACGAGGTGATTTTGGTGGAAAAACAGTCCTCCATCGGCGGGCGAATGGCACAGCTGTCCGAGACTTTTCCGACGCTGGACTGCTCCCAGTGTATCCTGACGCCGAAAATGGTGGATGTTGCCCAGCATCCCAAAATCCGCCTGCTGACCTATGCGGAGTTGGCGGATGTTTCGGGATTTGTCGGTAATTTCAAGGTGAAAATCCGTCAAAAAGCCAGATATGTGGATTGGGACAAATGCACCGGCTGTGGGCTTTGTATTGAGAAATGTCCGCAGAAAGTTGCGTCGGAATTTGATCAGGGTTTAGGAAAGCGCAAAGCCATTTTTACACCATTCGCCCAGGCGGTACCAAATAAACCGGTGATTGATTGTGATAATTGTACATATTTTAAAACGGGCAAATGCCGGGTCTGTGAAAAGCTCTGTCCTTTTGAAGCGATTAATTTTGTCGAAACGGATACGTATATCGAAGAAGAGGTCGGAGCAATCGTCGTCGCCACCGGCTACGATGTCTATCCGGTACTGAATATGGGTGAATACGGTAGTGGAAAAATTCCCGATGTGGTGGATGGGCTGACGTTTGAACGGCTTCTTTCCTCATCGGGTCCGACCGGTGGGGAGGTGCGCCGACCCTCGGATGGTAAAATTCCCAAAGAGATTGTGTTTATCAAATGCGTCGGTTCACGCGACCCGGAGCATCATTTTCCCTACTGTTCTAAAATCTGCTGTATGTACACAACCAAACATGCCATGCTGTACAAACACCGCGTTCCGGATGGACAGCCGTATATTTTTTATATGGACGTGCGGGCTGGCGGCAAGGGCTACGAAGAGTTTTATCAACGGGCTCAGGATGAGGATAAAGTTTTATTTTTACGAGGTAAAGTATCCAAACTCTACCAGGATGACGATAAAGTGGTTGTCTGTGGAATTGATACGCTCAGCGGCAGCAATGTTGAGATTCGCGCCGATCTGGTGGTTTTGGCGATGGCGATTCGTCCGTCAAAAGGGATTGAAGAGCTGGCAAAACTGCTGAAGATTTCGATTGATCAGAATGGATTTTTGACAGAAGCTCACCCGAAACTGCGTCCGGTGGAATCACTGAGCGCCGGCATCTATCTGGCTGGTTGTGCCCAGGCGCCGAAGGACATTCCCGATACGGTCGCGCAGGCAACGGCAACCGCGGCGATGGTCGCCAATCTGTTTGCCAAAGAGTATCTGCTGCATGATCCAATCATTACCGGAGTTGACGAAGAACTCTGTTCGGGTTGCGGTTTGTGTGTGGCGGTATGTCCCTATGATGCCCGTAAGACCAACCGGGAAAAGGGGCTGGTTGAAGTAAATGAAGTTCTCTGTGAAGCCTGTGGCGCCTGTGCAGCCGCCTGTCCGTCGGGAGCGGCGCAGCAGCGTAATTTTACGGATGAGCAATTGAATAGAATGGTCAGGGCGATTTTAACGACGTGACTGAAGATTGAAAATTGTTTTTTCATAGAAGGTAACCTATGTTCGAACCCAAGATTGTCGCATTTTTCTGTAAATGGTGTACCTCGGCAGGTGCGGATCTGGCGGGAACGTCCCGGCTGAGATACGAGCCGAACGTAACCGGCATCCGGGTAATGTGTTCCAGTCGGGTGGACCCGGAACATGTGCTGGATGCTTTCAGGAACGGCGCCGACGGCGTGCTGATCGGCGGTTGCCATCCCGGCGATTGTCACTACCAAACCGGCAATTACCAGACACTGAAGCGGGTGAAATTACTGAAGCAGATGATGACCGATCTGAATATTAACGAAAAACGCTTGCGTCTTGAGTGGATATCGGCGGCGGAGGGGAAACGCTTTGCCCGAGTTGTAGATGAGTTTACCGCAGAAATCCGACAATTAGGTCGGATTCAATATACACCGCTATGAAAGTATTGATCATAGGGCTTGGCAATGATTTACTCTCTGATGACGGGATCGGGATGTATATTGCCGAGCAATTGACAACGACATTCAACAATTGCGATGTCATCGCTGCGGCGGATTCGGGATTTGGATTGTTGGATTATGTGTACGGCTATGAACGGGTGATAATCATTGATTCGATAATTACCGGCAAGAAGCCGGTGGGTACGATTCATCATTTCTCGGCGGTGGATTTTTCGACATTTCTGCCTTTCAGCATTCATTCGACGGATATTATTTCCATTCTGGATTATTCCCGTCAATGCGGATTTTCCGTGCCAAACAGGATTGATTATATTGCGGTGGAAATTTTGGATAATCAGACATTTAGGGAGTCATTTTCGGAAGTGATTGAAAGACAGAAAGACCAAATAATTATGAATGTCGGCAGACAAATTAGAAAGATGATAGCTGGCGCAGATTCCGGAGTTAGAGCGGAACAAAACGCTTTAGAGGAGGCTTATCAATGAGTGAAATGCAGAAGCTGGTGAAGGTATTTATTATGGGTGAAGCCTATGAGGTTCCGGAGGGCTCGACCATCATTATGGCGATGGAGTATGCCGGATTTCAGATGAAACGCGGTGTCGGCTGCCGGGAGGGATTTTGCGGTGCCTGCGCCACCGTTTATCGCGAGAAAGGGGATTATAAATTAAAAGGCGGTCTGGCTTGTCAGACGGTGGTGAGTGATGGGATGATGCTGGCGCAGATTCCCTTTGTGCCGGCGGAAAAACCGGTTTACGATATTAGCGAGCTGACTCCCGACGTGGATACGATCAAAATTCTGTTTCCGACAGTTTTTCGCTGCGTCGCCTGCAACACCTGTACGAAAGCCTGTCCCCAGGAGATCAAGGTCATGGACTATGTGCAGGCGCTCAAACGGGGCGACATCGCCAAAGCGGCAGACCTCTCCTTTGATTGTATCCGCTGCGGTTTGTGTGCTCTGCGCTGCCCGGCAGAGATTGTGCAGTACAATGCGGCAACTCTTGCCCAGCGTCTGTATGGTCGTTATCTGAACAAAAAAAGTCCCGAGCTGGATGAGCGGATTGACGAAATTGAAGAGGGCAAATACGAAAATGATCTGGAAGAATTGATCAAAATGCCCCGGGAAGAAATCACCAGGCGATATTATAGCCGGGAAATAAAGTTAAAATGAGAGCCTTGAATCTCAGTAAATACTGCTTATGACAAAAGAAAAGGAGCCTTTATGTATCCCGAATATATGATGAAATCCATTCAGATGGTTGAAAAAACCAGACCAAAACGGCTGGAATTGGCTAAGAAAATGGGAAAGCAGGTATTCCCGGCAATGAGTGAAAGTGAGCGCCAAAAGGTACTTGATAATTTCCACCCTGATTATAAAAAGGATGCCCGCCGGGAAGTCCGGGTTGGTCCGAACAAAGGCGAATTGCTGACCACCGAGGTGGCGAATGTGCTGGAATCCTATTCCCGGATTGATCCGGCGGTTCTTGACCTGGAAAAGCCCGATTATATATGTGACGTGCTGGTGATCGGTGCCGGATCAGCCGGCATGGCGGCGGCAATTACGGCGGGAATAAACGGCAGCAATGTTCTGATTGCGACAAAGCTGAGACTCGGCGATTCCAATTCTATGATGGCGCAGGGTGGAATTCAAGCCGCCACCCAGAAGGATGATTCACCGGTTTTACACTATCTCGATGTCATCGGCGGCGGTCATTTCGATAATAAACCGAGCCTTGTCAAGGCGCTGGTCAATGACGGACCCGGAGCGATTAAATGGTTGGAAGAGCTGGGCGTCATGTTTGATAAAAATGAAGATGGTTCCATGATGGTGAAACCGGGCGGCGGAACCTGCCGCAGTCGGATGCATTCAGCCCGCGATTATACCGGCGCCGGAATCTGCCGGGTATTGCGGGATGAAGTATATAACATGCCCGGGAAGATTAAATTTCTGGAATTCACCTCGATCATTGAATTAGTCCTGGATGATAAAGGGCAGGCTGTCGGAGCCATCGGTTATCATCTCGAAACTAAGCAGTATATCGTCATCAAAGCAGTTTCAATTATCATCGCCACCGGCGGGTTTGGGCGACTGCATATCTGCGGTTTTGAGACGACGAATCATTATGGCGCCACGGCAGATGGTTTGGTGATCGCATATCGCGCCGGCGCCAATCTGCTGTTCATGGATTCGGTTCAGTACCATCCCACCGGAGCAGTTTTTCCGGAACAGATTTTGGGTTTTCTCTGCACGGAAAAAATCCGATCTATGGGTGCTCAGCCGGTGAATTATGACGGTGAACTCTTTGTTTATCCCCTGGAACCCCGGGATATCGAAGCGGCGGCGTTTATTCGGGAATGCCTGGAGCGAGGTAAAGGAATCAAAACCCCGACCGGAAAGGTCGGTATCTGGTTGGACACACCCCTGATTGACCTGTTGAATGGTGCCGGCGCAATTCAGCAATACCTGCCCGCCATGTTGCGCCAGTATAAGCGGTTTGATATTAATATTGTCCGCTATCCCATGTTGGTCTATCCGACGTTGCACTATCAGAATGGCGGAATCGAAATTGACGATAAAGGTGAAACCCGAATTCCCGGTTTGTATGTCGCCGGCGAGGCGGCTGGCGGGATTCACGGGCGCAATCGCCTGATGGGCAATTCGCAGCTGGACCTGATCGTGTTTGGTCGCCGCAGCGGCTATTGGGCTTCCGAGCGGGTCAAAAAGGGCGTCCGGTTCGGTAAAATGACCATGCAGCATGTGTATAATTATACCCGGGAACTGGAAGAAGCCGAAATCCCCCGTAAAAAGATCGCGCCCATTATTTTACCCGATTATATTCCCGATCATGTCAAATATAAGCAAAAAACGACCGAATATTTCGGAACTCTGGTTTAATAAAAATTGATGTAAGTATACAGGAGGTACATGAATGAAGGCAATCAACTTGGATCTGAAAAACCTGAATGAAGTGTTTCCCGATGATTTCACTCAGGAGCAGATTGCTAAAGCAAAGACGCTGTTTTTAAAAAAGCTGGCAGAAGATTCCCATCGCTTCTATGGCGGGAAAATCCAGACCGCGCCCAAAGCCGGTGTATTTGGATTCAACTGGTTCAATGTCTGGTATACCCCCGGTGTATCGAAAATATCCACAACAATCCGGGATAATAACGATATGTCCTTTGAGTTGTCCAATCGTGGCAACCTGGTCGGAGTGGTCAGCGATTCTACCAGGGTATTGGGTGATGGAAATGTAACCCCGCCCGGTGGCTTGGGTGTGATGGAAGGCAAAGCCTTCCTGATGAAATATCTCGGCGGCGTGGACGCAGTTGCTCTGTGCGTAGACAGCAAGGACGAAAACGGAAAAAACGACCCCCAAAAGATCATTGATTTTGTGAAAATGTGTCAGCATAGTTTCGGGGCGATCAATCTTGAGGATATTTCCCAACCCAATTGTTATAAGGTTCTCGATACTTTGCGTGAAGAATGTGATATTCCGGTTTGGCACGATGATGCGCAGGGAACCGCATGTGTGACGCTGGCAGGACTGATTAATGCATTAAAATTAGTAAATAAAAAAATTGAAAATGTACGTATTGTGATGCTGGGAGCAGGTGCGGCCAATACATCAGTAGCACGCATCAGCATCGCCGCCGGCGCCGATCCGGCTAATATAGTTATGTTTGATGTACACGGTGCGCTGGATAGAGACCGTCGGGATTTTCAACAAGATCCGATGTATCATAGAACCTGGAAATTGTGTGAAACGACCAATCCGAAAAAGATTCAGGATTTTGATACAGCGATGAAGGGGGCCGATATACTGATTGCTTTATCGAAACCAGGACCGGATACGGTCAAACCGGCATCCATTAAACTGATGGGCACGAAACCGATCGTTTTTACCTGTGCCAACCCGGTGCCTGAAATTTATCCCTATGCTGCCAAAGAAGCTGGCGCATATATCACGGCAACCGGGCGAGGTGATTTCCCAAATCAGGTCAATAATTCGCTGGGCTTTCCGGGTATCCTGAAAGGTGCATTGATGGTGCGTGCCAGAAAGGTTACCGATGAAATGGCGATTGCCGCCGCAAAATCATTAGCCGATTATGCCGAAGCCAGGGGTATTGATCCGAATAATATCGTCCCGACCATGGATGAAGCCGCTGTGTTTCCGACGGAATCAGCAGATGTTGCTATGCAGGCGATTAAAGATGGTGTTGCCCGGAATATCATTACCCGCGATGAAGCCTTTGAATGGGCAAAGAAGGACATTGAATATTCAAGGTCAATGGCAAAAACACTTGTTGACGAAGGATATATCAATGAACCACCAAATGCCATCCTGCAGGATGCCCTGAAATGGGCGATTGATCAAGTCAGCTGATCAATGATAAACTGAAATAAGCGGGAGCACAATTGGACTCCTTTTTTCACTGTTTGAATTTTAGCTGAAATTTGTATTTTGTAGCTAGAAATTAGTAGAAAAATGGAGATTTAAAGATGAAATCACTTACCAAACATATCACTGTCAATATCCCCAAACGAAGAATGTTGATCAACATTACACCGGAAGTGGAAGAGGTTGTTAGAGAGAGTGGTATCCAGGAAGGGCTCTGCCTGGTCAATGCCATGCATATCACCGCCAGTGTATTTATCAATGATGACGAATCGGGATTGCATCAGGATTTTGAGACCTGGCTGGAAAAATTAGCCCCTGAAAAGCCGTATTCCCAATATCATCATAACGGATTTGAGGATAACGCCGATGCCCATCTGAAGCGTCAGGTCATGGGGCGTGAAGTTGTGATTGCCATTACCAAGGGTCGGCTGGATTTCGGTCCCTGGGAACAGATATTCTACGGCGAGTTTGATGGTAAACGCCCCAAACGATACTTAATCAAGGTAATCGGTGATTAATAAATAGCGCCAAGTTTTTTAAAATGGAACTTGAAATTGTCTCAAAAAATATGCATATTACAACCGTTATTTGCTGATGTGATTTTAGAATTGATCGCGGGGTGGAGTCCCGATATATCGGGAGTAGCTCGCTGGGCATAAAAACTGGCGAGTGCCACTATGTGATCAGAGTTAAATATTGATCGCGGGGTGGAGCAGTTGGTAGCTCGCTGGGCTCATAACCCAGAGGTCGTAGGTTCGAATCCTTCCCCCGCTACTATACAGCCTCCTGAAGGGGAGGCTTTTTTATATATTGAGGTCGTAGGTTCGCCCCTCTGGTGAGGGATTAGTCCCGCAGGAAGCGGGAAATCCTTCCCCCGCTACTATACAGCCTCCTGAGGGGGAGGCTTTTTTATATATTGAGGTCGTAGGTTCGCCCCTCTGGTGCGGGATTAGTCCCGCAGGAAGCGGGAAATCCTTCCCCCGCTACAAAGATGCCCTCAGAGATGGGGGCTTTTTAATTATGATCGTGGTTTCGCTGTGCCCGGAGTATTCCGGACAGGAAAGAACTCTTTTCAAATGGGATTCCAATCGTGAAAAATTCCTGTTCTCTTTTCATTTGAGATTAAGAGACGAATATTTTATATTTACGCCTCGAGGGTTGGGAAAAACAATTGCAGAAAATTTATTTTAACATATAATAAAAGCCGATG
>Ga0129302_1002916_pt1 | contig 11971 bp, 8 predicted proteins | sample BlaSprsedimmetaG_FD_94476 | JGI IMG/M metagenome (GOLD analysis project Ga0129302, IMG submission 94476) | Hot spring sediment bacterial and archeal communities from California, USA to study Microbial Dark Matter (Phase II) - Blank Spring... | ecosystem: Environmental > Aquatic > Thermal springs... | reverse complement strand
CCGTTAAGATAGCGGGACGCGCAGTAACCACAGGAATAGGGACATCCCCGCGATGTAAGCAGAACGGCCTGGTCAAAAGACGGCAGCAGGTCATAGGCGGGGAAGGGGAGTGATGCCAGTGTTTCATGGGGCTCAAAAAAGTTGAGGTCCGTGCCGAGAAGCATTTTCAGCACGGCCTGGAGTGAGTTTTTGCTCTCGGGTTTTCGAAATAGAACATCCCCTTCGACAACCAGGTCGGCTCCGGAGCGGGCGCGCGCGTGTTCCGGGCACAGCGTCGCGTAGATGCCTCCCAGGGCGAGCGGCACGTCAGGGAACAGTTGCTTTATAATTTCGATGGCCTCAAACACACCGGGATACCAGTATGTCATAACGGAGGTCACGAATATCGCGTCGGGACGGCCGCACTGGTGAAGCGCCTCCCTGAATCTGCCGGGAGACATGCCGTAGCGGCTGTAGCGGCGCGGAATATGGGCCAGAGCGGCGGGTTTGGAAATTTCTTCCTTGCGGAAGCGACCCCGTCCGTTTTTTCTCGTGCCGAAGCGCAGGGCTTCGGGGTCGTTAAGACAATCGACAAGTTTGACGCGGAATCCCTCGTTTCGAAGAACGGAACCGATATAGAGCAATCCAAGCGGTTTCGCCCAGTAATCATACGCGGCGAAATCGTGGATCCAGGGATTGACAAGAAGAATCTTTTTGTTGTGATCGTGTGATGTCATGGTGGAGCATAATAATACGACTCGTCAATGACGGCAAGCGCCGGCGCCGGGCCGCGCTCTCTTTTATCCCGGTTGAAGATTCCCCGGGCCCGCGGAATCACGGCACGCTGTGATGTTGATGTTTCGGGCGCCATCTGCTAAACAGAATACAATATCGGTGTGTGTTTCACCGGCCGGAAAAATGAGCCTGAAATGGAGAACCGATGAACGATTCGGGACCGCCCGCACCGGAGTTGTCATGGCTGGGCATCCGGCCGTCGGGCCTTGCGGTCGCGGCGGAAGATATGCGCGAAGCATCGGAGTCCCTGAAGATCGAACAGGATATTTTTATTTATAAAAAGGAGGTGGACTGTCTCTGGATCGCCCTCCTGGGAGGCACCGGAACCGGCAAGTCCACCATATTCAACGCCCTGGCCGGTAAAGACATCAGCCCGGTCGGCGTGGCCCGTCCCACGACAACAGCGCCGGTGGCGTACGGTCATCGTGATCATGCAGTCACCGGGAATTTCCCCTTTTCCCTGTCACGTTCCGAGAGAACATTACGTGAAGAAACGGACGAAGGTTCCGTAACAGGAGATGGCGGCACTACCATTATACGGTATGTAGAACACGATGAGGATCACCTGTCGCATCTCGTCCTTCTCGACACGCCTGATCTTGATTCGCTGGAGTCGGGGAATCGTTACCAGGCACGCCTCATGTATCACCTCTCCCACGGCGTTATCTTCGTGACAAGCCAGGAAAAATACGCGGACCAGGTTCTGTTTCGTTTCATGCACCGCGCGTCGGTGGAAAGAAAGCCCCTGTTCGTTGTGTTCAACAAGGCCGAGAAAGGCCAGACAGCGGCTGAACTGGTGAACGTTTTCAGGGAGCGGGGTATTCCGCTCAATGAAGAGAGATTTTTTGTCATTCCTTTCATGGGAACAGCGGAACGTGACGGCGGAACACTGCGTCGCATCCTGGAGGATTTTGTCCTGAAGCTCCAGGAGGCCTTTTCACGCGCCGAAAAGGAAACAATTATCCGCGAGGACCGGCAGAGAACCCGGCGGAATATCGCCGACAAGGCCAACCGTCTGCTGGATCTGATCGAACGGGAAAAACAGGCGGAAGATCGGTGGGTTGAAAAACTCGATTCACTCGTCGACTCTTCGGCCCGTTTTCTTCTCGAGGAAATGAAGGCACGGCACGAGCAGAGAAACCTTCACGCGATCAAGCGGGAAATAAAAAAAATATTCGGCGCTTATGACGTTCTTGCAACGCCCCGCGGCTACATCGCCTCGCTGGTCCGGGCGCCCCTGGACCTGCTCCGTATTCGGCGTCTGGAAACAGACGAAGAAAAAAAGGAAAGCCTGCTTCGGGCCGGGCGAAGGATCGATAATTCGCCGATTATGTCGGCGGTTGAACGTTTGAACGTTCTGATTCTCGAAAATCTTTCGCCGTCGTCTCCCGACGCTCCGCTGTTCGCCGACCTCCGGAAGGGGGAAACGGCCATGAAGGAACATGAAATCGAGACCCGGCTTTTCGATTTACAGGCTGAAATAGCGGAATGGCTTGAGAGCACGATACGTGAGCTGGAACGGGATCTGCCCCGGGGCAAGAAGGTGGGAATCTATTCAACCTCGGTGCTCTGGGGTGCGGCCATTCTGTCATTTGAAACGGTTCTGGGCGGAGGCATAACCCTCCTCGAAATGGGCTTTAATACAGTGCTGGCGCCTTTTGTCACCAAGAGTTCTGCTGATCTTTTCGCCCACCGGGAACTCCGGGCGATCATTCGGGATATGAACAATCGATATCGTGAGGGAGTCCTTTCAATTTTCGAGGAACAGCGTGACCGTTACACTTCGATTATCGCGAAATACGCAATACCTGAAAGCGCGACTGATGAATTGGCCAGGCTGAAACGGGAAATGGAGACATCGGAGTGATGGAATACCGCGACAGGCTCATGAAACTCGTTGAAGAATTCGAAGACCTCCTCGGTGGGGGCGGTTCATTTCTCGCGCTGGATGAAGAAAAATCCGGCCGGCTTCGCGATCTTGTCGGCGGGGCGCGACGTAAACTCGGCAATCTGGAAGAAGGTGTGCTTGCCGTCGGTCTCATGGGTGGAACAGGCGTCGGCAAATCAACGATCATGAACGCCCTGGCCGCTGAAACAATATCATCAACCAGCCATCGCCGACCCCACACGGACGAGGTGCTGATCTACCGCCACAAGGAGACTTACATTCCCGCTTCGTTCCGAATGACCGGACTTCCCTGGCGGGAATACCTTCACGAGGCGGAGGACGTGCGAAGCATCATACTCTGTGATCTTCCGGATTACGACAGCATCGTGGAGCGACACCGGGAGACGGTGACGGCCTTTTTAGAAACGCTGGACGTGCTCGTATGGGTTTTGTCGCCGGAAAAATACGCTGACGGACAATTTTATGATTTCCTTGAAAAAATGCCCAAAGACCGTCGTAATTATTATTTTGTTCTGAACAAGGCGGACATATTTTTTGACGGAAAGGAAGGGGGCGAAAAGAACAGGAACGATCTGGAGGCCGCCATGAGCGTCCTCAGAGACCATCTGGCCGCCGCCGGCATAACCGATCCGGTTGTGTATCACGTGTCGGCGACCGAATATCTCGATAATAAAAAGCCGTCCTATTGGAACCAGATCAAACTCATGCGGAGAGAGATATTCCGTGAGAGGGACATCAAGGAACTGACGGGCATCAAGATGCTGAATATCGACGCTGAGCTCGGACCCGTGTACAGCGCGCTCGAAAGGGAAACGGCGGCGGTGGGCAGATTGCATGATGTGCTAGCTGAATGGACGGACATAACAGATGACGAGATGCATAAAACCGTCGCCGACGTCGAACGAGCTTCCGTGCCGTGGGCGGACGCGCTGGCGAAAGAATCGTCTGAAGAGCAGGCCCCGTCTGACCTCCTGATAGGTCCCGGCCGAGTTATTGAGCTGTTTGCCGCCAGACTGCATGGAAGGGCCGGAAGCGATCCACGCAAAACTTCCAAAATACGAGACAAGGCTGTAAAGGACGTGCTTTCAGTTCTCAAGCGTCGTCTTGCCCTGCGTCGGGATCGGCTTTATTCGGAATTGTACCGTCGCCTCTCACTGGCAGGTATGCCCGGTGAGATCGAACGCTCTCTCGATTTCGACAAGTGTCTTTCCTCGTTCGACGATACGGTTCACAGCGTTTTGGCCACCGGCGGCGAGACATGCGCAGACGCACTCTCGCCGACGTTGTTCAGGAGCGTTCAGCGTTTTGTCTACGGCGCGCTGTTTTTGATATTTCTGATCGTTCTGCCGGGCAGGGATAACGTGAGCGCTTTTCTTGATAATCCGGGAGTCCACAAGGCCCTGACACTGGCAGTAACGGCCGTTATTTCACTGTTCAGCGGTCGCGGTCTGGCGGCAATGGCCAGTCTCGTTCTCATCGGCTTTGCGCTTGGCTGGCGCTTCTATGGCAGGTATCGCAATCTCATGCGGTCGATGGAAGAAAAGAGATCGCTGGCGATACAACAGGCTATAGGAGAAGCGGCCGCCGAAGCATTGAAAGCTCAGGCTCGAACGATACAACAGGCGCTTGCCGTCGCGGAATTGAAATTGTCGCATCTTCGAAACCTGCTGAATGATCGATAGTGAAGAAAATCAAAAAAATATTTCGTCCTCGAGTCTTGAAAAATTCTGAAGTCAGGTTATAGTCACAGGTTTCCGGGAGCGCGATTTATTTCGGGTCGGTCGGACGGACTACAGACGTATCGGGAGTATCATGCGGGCACTGATTCAGCGGGTCGATTATGCGAAGGTGTATATTGAAGGAATACTTGAAGGATCGGCTCACGCGGGACTTCTCGTTCTTTTGGGTGTTGCAGCCTCTGACGACGATACCGCTGCTGAGATGCTCGCGGAAAAGATCGTTCATCTCCGGATATTTGAAGATGATGCCGGGAAGATGAACCGTTCCGTCCTGGACGTTTCCGGAGATATGCTGATAATTTCCCAGTTCACCCTGTTTGCCGACACGAGCAAGGGACGGCGACCTTCTTTTAACGGCGCTTGCGAACCGGTCAAGGCTGAACGATTATATCGTTATTTCGTCGATGTCGTTCATAGACGGGGCGTTAAAACATCGACGGGATCATTCGGAAAAATGATGAAAGTGGAACTCGTCAACAATGGTCCCGTCACTATATTGCTTGATACTGATACCTACGCGGGGGAAAAATCGTGACAGACACAGGTAAAGACGGCGTCTTGCCGGAAAAACAACGGTTCCCTGTCAGGATCGATAAGGACGGGGTGTGGTACTATCATGACGCCAAAATATTCAGAAAAGACATCCTGGCGGAGTTCTTTCAGAGTCTGAAGCGCGACGATGACGGCGATTATTATGTCGTCACGGAGGACGCCAGATACTACATTACCGTGGAGGACGCTCCTTTCGTGGTAAAGGCAGTCTGGGTCGAAGAGGATGAAACCGGAACGGAACGGGCAACCATACTGCTGAGCGATGATTCGACGGAAAAGCTTGATGCAGGGACGATTCGCGCCGGTGATGGAAATGTTCTGTATTGCTCAATCAAGGGCGGCACATTCGAGGCCCGTTTTTCCCGCGCCGCTTATTACCAGCTGGCGCAATACATTGAATACGACGAAAAAAGCGGTGAATTCGTGTTGATTCTCGAAGGCGGACGCTATCCGCTCGAAAAGGCGGACCACGAGTCATCCCCTAATGGAGGTTGAAAATGCTTGACGAACATGTTCCCGAAGGCCTGACGTTTGACGACCTGCTCCTGCTTCCGGCGGAGTCGTCCGCATTGCCCAAAGCGGTTGATACCTCGACGATTCTGACACACCGGATACGTCTCAGCATTCCACTCATCAGCGCAGCCATGGACACGGTTACGGAATCCCGCACCGCGATCTGCCTGGCGCGTGAAGGAGGTATTGGAACGATACACCGCAATATGAGCATCGAACGCCAGGCCATCGAAGTAGACCGGGTAAAAAAATCAGAAAGTGGCATGGTTGTCGATCCTATTACAATCGAACCGGAACAGAAAGTAGCCGATGCACTCAGCCTGATGAGTCGCTACAGCATATCGGGCGTACCGGTCGTCAAAGGAAGAAAACTCGTTGGAATCCTTACCAATCGGGATTTGAGATTCGAAGACGATCTCGAACAGCCGGTGTCTTCCGTGATGACGAAGGAAAACCTCGTCACAGTATCGGCGGATATAACGCTCGAGGAATCCAAGAAGCTTCTTCACCGGCACAGGATCGAAAAGCTGCTGGTCGTCGATGATGACTATAACCTGAAAGGGCTTATCACTATCAAGGATATTGAGAAAATAAGGCGTTATCCCGAGGCCTGCAAGGATTCGCTGGGTCGCCTGCGGGTGGCGGCAGCCGTGGGCATCGTTGATCGGGAACCTCGTATTCAGGCGCTTCTTGACGCTGGCGCCGACGTTATCGTCATCGATACGTCGCATGGTCATTCTTCGGTAGTCCTTGATGCCATCAGGTCCACCAGGGCGAATTTCCCTGACTGCGATCTCATAGCGGGCAACGTGGCCACCGGTGAAGGCACCGAAGCGCTTATCAAGGCCGGAGTGGACGCGGTCAAGGTCGGCGTGGGTCCCGGCTCAATCTGCACGACGCGCATTGTCGCCGGCGTCGGAGTTCCACAGATGACGGCTATACGGGAATGTACCAAAATGGCCGTAAAATACGACATCCCGGTAATCGCCGACGGCGGAATCAAGTATTCCGGAGACGTGGTCAAGGCGCTTGCGGCCGGAGCGAACTCCGTCATGATCGGCAGTCTTTTCGCCGGTACCGAGGAAAGTCCCGGAGAAACCGTTCTTTTCCAGGGGAGAACCTATAAAGTATACCGCGGTATGGGATCACTGGAGGCCATGAAGGCGGGCAGTAAAGACCGCTATTACCACGGAGACGAATTCGAAAATACCACCATGAAGCTCGTCCCCGAGGGCATTGAAGGCAGGGTACCCTTTCGGGGGACGCTTTCAGCCAGCGTACACCAGCTTATAGGCGGCATCCAGTCGGGTATGGGATATGTTGGATGCCACACAATCGATGAATTGCGAACAAAAACGAAATTTGTCCGCATAACCAATGCCGGACTTCGCGAGAGTCATGTTCACGACGTGATAATCACCAAGGAAGCTCCCAATTACTGGATTGACTGACCGATGCAGCACAGCGATTTTGTTCATCTTCATGTCCACACGCAGTACAGCCTTCTTGACGGCGCCATACGTCTTGACGATCTTTTCGAGGCGGCCAGGAATTTTAAAATGCCGGCTGTCGCCATCACTGATCACGGCAACATGTTCGGGGCAATCGATTTTTATCAGAAGGCCCTGAGTTACGGCATCAAGCCGATTATCGGCTGCGAACTGTACGTGACGATGGGAAGCCGTTTCGACAAGGGGGCCTCGGATTCCGGCGATACACCCCGTCATCTTGTAGTCCTTGCCCGCAACATGGAGGGCTATCGGAACCTCATGAAGCTTACCAGCAGCGGGTACCTTGAAGGTTTCTACTATCGGCCGCGCGTTGATAAACAACTGCTCGCGGAATGCAGTGGTGGTCTTATCGGCATGAGCGCCTGCCTGAACGGCGAAGTGGCTTCCTGTATTTTGTCTGGAAACCGTTCCGGAGCGGAACGGGCGGCTGCAGAGTACCGGGACATCTTCGGCGAAGGCAATTTTTACCTGGAAATCATGGAAAACGGGCTGCCTGAACAGAAAGAAGCGAATGCGGGTCTCGTCGACGTGAGCCGGAAGCTCAACATCCCCCTCGTAGCCACGAATGATTGTCATTACCTGCGTCGCGAAAACGCGGAAGCACATGAAATCCTGCTGTGCATTCAGACGGGGAAAACTATAGACGATCCGAACAGGATGCGGTTCAAAACCGACCAGTTTTACTTCAAATCGCCGGAAGAGATGAAGCAGAACTTCAGCTATGCGCCGGAAGCCATCGAAAACACGATAGCCATATCGGAGCGGTGTAATCTGACGCTCGATTTCGATCAGATATTTCTCCCTCACTTTGAGCTGGATGAGAGCGTATCTACTGAAGAATACTTGAGAAAACACGCACGCCAGGGATTGGAAAGGCTTTTTACATCTATTTCGGGAGGTGATCGTCCCGAGGTACAGGAGAGCTACAGGAAGCGTCTCGAAAGCGAACTGGACATAATCGAATCGATGGGATTCCCCGGGTATTTTCTTATTGTGGCCGATTTTGTCGACTACGCGAAAAGAAACTCGATTCCCGTGGGACCCGGGCGGGGTTCAGCCGCGGGAAGTCTCGTCGCCTGGGCACTGGGGATCACCACCATCGATCCCATACGGTACGGGCTCTTTTTTGAACGTTTTCTCAACCCCGACAGGCGCAGCATGCCGGACATCGATATCGATTTCTGCATCGAGGGGCGGGATGCCATCATCGATTATGTTACCCGCAAGTACGGCGCGGACCGTGTAAGCCAGATCATTACCTTCGGAAAAATGCAGGCAAAGGCGGTAGTAAGGGATGTCGGGCGGGCTCTCAACATGCCCTACGGGGAAGTCGACCGTATAGCCAAGCTTATTCCAAACGTGCTGAATATTACCCTCGACGACGCCGTCAAGCGTGAGAGCAGGCTCAGGGAAGAAATCGACAAGAATCCCGCCATTAAAAAACTCATAGACATGTCAAAATCCCTTGAGGGCCTGACGCGTCACGCTTCAACCCACGCAGCCGGCGTCGTGATTTCCGATGTGCCTCTCGTCGAGCGGGTGCCGCTTTTCAAAAGCCCCAGAAACGACGACGTGGTCACCCAGTACCCGATGAACGACCTGCAGCGTGTTGGATTGACCAAGTTCGATTTTCTCGGGCTCAAAACACTGACCGTAATCGAAAAGACGCTGCGGTTCATCGAAAAGGGGAGGGGGGTCAAACTCGATTTTGACGAGATTCCTCTTGATGATTCAAAGACATACCAGCTCCTCATGAACGGACAGACGGACGGCGTCTTCCAGCTTGAGAGTTCGGGCATGAAAGATATTCTTGTTTCAATGAAACCCGACCGCATTGAAGACCTGATTGCTCTTATAGCCTTGTACCGCCCCGGGCCCATGAACATGGTGCCGGATTTTATCGCACGTAAACAGGGAAGGCAGAAAATCTCCTACGAGGTCGGTCAGCTCGAAAATATTCTGAAAGAAACGTACGGTGTCATTCTGTACCAGGAACAGGTGATGCAGATCGCCAGCACTATAGGAAACTATACCATGGCCGAGGCGGATAATCTCCGGCGCGTCATGAGCAAAAAAAAGGTTTCCGATATGGAACGTGAGAAACCCAAGTTTCTGGAGGGCGCCAAGAAAATCAAGATCAACGAGGCGCGTGCAAAAAAAATCTGGGAGCAGATGGAGACGTTCGCAGAGTATGGATTCAACAAGTCCCACAGCACGGCTTATGCCTTCATTTCATTCCAGACCGCCTACCTGAAGGCTCATTATCCCGTCGAGTTCATGGCCGCGCTTCTTACAAGTGAAAAGAACAATCGCGACAATATAATAAAATACATCAGTGAGTGCCGTGACATGGGAATCCCGGTGCTTCCTCCCGACGTAAATGAATCAGAAAAAGATTTCAGCGTGACCACGGATCAAAGTATACGCTTCGGTCTTGCGGCGGTGAAAAACGTCGGTGAAGGGGCTGTGGATGCCATTATCGAGGCCCGGAATGAATCGGGGACCCGCGAGCTTTTTCCATCCTTTTATGATTTCTGCACACGCACCGATTTTCGAAAAGTAAACAAAAAGGTGGTCGAAAGTCTTATCAAGTGTGGCGCGTTCGATTCTCTTGAACCCAACCGCCGACGTCTGATGGAGGGTTACGAGGCGATCGTCGATCTTGCCCAGAAGCGGAAAAAGGATCGACTGAGCGGTCAGAAAAGCCTTTTCGACCAGCCCGACATGATGGAAGAAGCGGAACCGTCGCTTCCCGACATTCCCGAATGGGACCAGGATGAATTACTCGCCCACGAAAAGGACACCCTCGGTTTTTATGTTTCCGGACATCCGCTTCTCAAATATGCCGACATGCTCGGACTGGTCGCATCGGCAACATCTGAAACGGTGGGATCTCTTTCTGATGGATCTCCGGTAAGCGTCTGCGGCGTTGTCAGCGGCGTTCGCGAGGTTTCGACGCGAAAAAAGGAAACAATGGCGTACGTAACGCTCGACGATATGAAGGGTCTTGTTTCCATCATACTGTTTCCGGAAGTATATCGTGCGACGTACGGCCTGATTGCCGGAGACATGCCGATTCATGTTAAGGGAACCATCGACGCGGGCGAAGAGGGGACGAAGATTCTTGCCACAGAGGTCGTTCCCCTTGAAGAAGCCGTAAAAAACCCGGTAGGATCGGCCCATTTCACCGTTAACCTTGCGAATATCGAGCAGAATCTGGAGGTTCTTAAAGAAATACTCGAGAAACACAAGGGGGGCTGCCCGGCCTATCTCCACCTCAACGGCGACAACCACGCCGAAACCATTATTTATCTCGGCGAAAAAGGCAAGGTGGAGCTGTCCGATTCGATCCGCGCCGATGTTGACCGTATTCTCGGTCCCGGTTCGACCGTGTTTATCTGAGTTACGGAATTTCAACGCGATGCATAAATTTCACGAACGTGACTATCGTTTTCGCGTGCCTCCGCCTCGCGGTATGATCTCTCGGACCGTCAAAATCAGGGAGTCCGACCTTGCCGTGATCAGTGAAAGGGATTTATCCCGAAAGGCAATGGCGGTTCTTGCCGAATACCGACGTCAAATCGAGACATACGCCTCGTCAAGAAAGGATTTTTTGACGGCGCTTGCTCCATTGAAAGACGATCAATGGGCGCCGGCGATTGTCAGGGATATGATGAAAGCGTCCCGTACCGTCGGAGTCGGACCGATGGCAGCCGTGGCCGGCGCGATAGCGGAATACGTCTGCAGGGACATTGCAACTGAAAGCGACGATATTATCATCGAAAACGGGGGGGACATTTTTCTTTTGATGCGTACGAGGAGCTCACGCATAACGCTCTTTGCCGGAGATTCCATGTTGAGTAACAAAATGTCGATCATCATTGAACCGGAGAAGACGCCGGTGGCCGTCTGCACCTCGTCGGCGACGGTGGGTCCGTCGCTGAGTTTCGGTCGTGCCGACGCTGCCTGTGTCGTTTCGCATTCGGGTGCGCTTGCGGACGCGGCGGCAACGTTACTGTGCAACAAGACGAAAAAGAGAGATGATATCAAAACGTCGCTGGAGCTGGCAGAGACAATAGAGGGGGTACAGGGAGCTGTTCTTATAATGGGGGACACATTCGGGGCCTGGGGAGACGTGGAACTGGGAGACGCCGGTCCAGCGTGATACCAAAATAAAGTTTACATAACATATCTTATCAGACATTTAAATTGTGCGGTCCGTCGATATCATCACTCCACCCAGCGCACTATTTCATCTTTATCGACTCTTACCCTCTCGAAAGTGTTTACGGGATTTTCCTCGTCCCTGTATCCCAGTGCCACTCCGGCGACTATTCTTTCGTTCTTCGACATGTTGAACAGTTCACGCATGAGCCCGGGATACCTGACTGCAGCAGCCATGATGCAGCTTCCGATGCCCTTTTCGTGAGCAAGGAGACACAACGTCTGGATAAAGGCCCCCGCGTCGAGCATCGCGTATTCCAGGGATAGTTCCCTTCCGATTGTTACCACCACCAGAACGGGCGCGCCGAAAAGCTCTGCCATTTGAAGATAAAAGGCATTCCTTCCTTCTCTGTCGCCGCGTTCAATGGACAGCGATGAAAGTGTTCGTCTTCCCACGTCCCGGTATCGTTCCAGGTAACGAGGCGGCCATTTTTCAGGCATGGATACATCAGGTTCCGACGGTGCGCCCGACACGGCGAGCTTCGTGCTTTCTTCCTTGAATCGGCGGAGTTGTTCGCCCTGTACGACGGTAACGTTCCACGGTTGCGTATTTCCCCAGGAAGGAGTCCAGCGGGACGCGTCGATAATGTCATCAATAAGCGTTTTTTCAGGCGTGATATCCCTGAAAGCCCGTATGCTTCTGCGTGTTAGAACAGCTTCGAACAGATTCACAGTTGCCTCCCCTTTATCAAATAAATTAAAGCAATGTATAAATAATAAGATTAATTATTTAATAATAACAGTATTAT
>Ga0129302_1002915_pt1 | contig 11973 bp, 14 predicted proteins | sample BlaSprsedimmetaG_FD_94476 | JGI IMG/M metagenome (GOLD analysis project Ga0129302, IMG submission 94476) | Hot spring sediment bacterial and archeal communities from California, USA to study Microbial Dark Matter (Phase II) - Blank Spring... | ecosystem: Environmental > Aquatic > Thermal springs... | reverse complement strand
GTGTACAACCCACCCCCCAAATCTCGTATATAGGCCAGTATTTCTCGCATTAACTTTAGCTTTTCAGCATGCCCATAAGCTGCACAACCCCTGTTTTTCCCTGCCGCGGCCCGACAGGGTGAAAACGCTGAGCAAAGCGAAGTGGTTGAAGCCGGCTTGTCCGCTGAAATCCGAAGGATGGAAGAGGAAAGCCCGCTTTAGCGGCGGCCAGCCATAAAGGCAGTGGCAACAGCTGCCTTTCTTTATTGTCCGTATACAGGAGTCCAAACATTCTTGTTGTTATTATCCCCTGTGCCGAGCAATCGGGTTTTTAAATGCGATGGAAACCAAAGCGCTCAACGCTCAATGTGAAATAAATGATCAATGGTCAAAAGCTCAATATTAAATGTAGAACAAAGCCCGCGCAGGTATTCTTTGACGTTAGTTCCGGTACTCACGCTTCTTCGTTCCTTCCGCCTTTAACTTTGAACATTGAACTTTGAGCTTTGAACTCTGCTCTCGTTCGCCTACCCTTGACCCCGGCTACGTCCACATCGCCCCGGTAATCTCTTTTATCTCCTCAATACCCGCCATAGTAACTTTTAATCCGCGGAATGTCCTTTCATGCTTTTCAGCGGTATCATGTGATATGAGGTAATTTTTTCCCTTTGGATGGTATTTTCTGAACACCGACAGGTTTTTGCCGTCAAAGGACGAAGCCTGCCATTTTACCTCTATAGCTGCGGGTTCCCGTGAATTCCTGTACAACACAAAATCCACTTCATGCCCGTCCTTGTCGCGCCAGTAGCATATCCTGGAGGACTGCATGTTTGCCAGTATCTCGTTCAGGACAAAGTGCTCCCAGATTAATCCATAGTCCTCCATCCTCAGCGACTCCCATCCCCTGAAAAAAGCGATGAACCCCGTATCAAATCCGTATATTTTCGGCGCCGCGGATATTTCCCTGGCTTTCCCGGCCGAGAAAGGCCTGACTGCGGTTATTACGGATGTTGCCTCCAACAGGGCCAGATAATTCTTTATTGTCGGCCTTGAAACTTCGCACATCCGGCCGTATTTGGTGGCTTCAAATATGCCTCCGCTGTTTATAAACAGGAGTTCTATGAACCTGACGTATGCCGCCTTTTTTTCCACATTGAATATGCCTGTGATGTCCTTTGCCCAGTATGATTCCAGCCATTCATTATAATCCAAGGGGGAGGCCCCGCTTGAAACCATGAAATCCGGCAGCCCGCCGCGCAAAAACCTGGTATCAGGATCCGCCTTAAAATCAGCCACATCAGCGCTTATGGCCGGCGTCAGGTGAAGGTTATGCTTGCGTCCGGTAAGCGTGTCTTTGAACCGCCTATTTGCCTCAAGGATAGATGACCCTGTGGCGATTATGCGGACATCAGGAAAATGGTCTGCCGCGATTTTCAGAAGTTGCGCGGGGTCATTCAGCTTGTGTATCTCATCCAGGGCGACAGTCCTGCCTTTTACCCCTTTAAGGAAAGATTCATCCTCCACGCGCCGCCGGACTTCCGGTATTTCGCAGTCAAAGTAAAGTATCTCCGGCACGCTTTTGCACAGGAAGGTCTTTCCTGCCCGTCTTACGCCATACAGCCAGATAACGCTTCTTTTTCTGAACAACTCGTCTATTTTTCTTAACCAGAATGTTCTTTTTATCATGGTAATGTAAGTTTACATATAGTCGGACTTTTTGTCAAGTGTTTTTACGGGGTATTTACACAAACATAGCAGAAAAGGGACGGTTCCTGCTCAATGGTCAAAGGCTCAATGGTCAATGTAGAACAAGGCCCGCTCAGGTATTTTTTGACGTCAGTTCCGGTACTCACGCCTCTTCGTTCCTTCCGCCTTTAACTTTGAACATTGAACTTTGAGCCTTGAACCTTGTTCTTCGAGCCATCATATGTCGTCACCGCGCCTTTAGCCGCCGTCAACAAGCTGATTTCGCATAATGTGAACTACAATTTGCTCAGTCGATTGAGTAAATTGTTGACAGTAGAAACGCGATGTGATAGCCTTAAAACATGATAAAAACTTATTTGAGAAAAAAACAATTTGAAGCGCTTGCCAAAAAATTAAAAAGAGGCCCGCGATTTATACAGGCCTTAATTGGGCCGAGACAAACAGGGAAAACAACGCTTGTATTACAGCTCAAAAAAAACTGGAAGGGCTCCGCTATTTATAAAACCGCAGACGCACCCGGCGCGGAAAACAGGAACTGGATAGTGGAAATAAATGACGCCGCAGTGAAAATCGCCAAAGAGACAAAAAAAGAAACACTATTGATAATAGATGAAATACAAAAAATACCCGGATGGAGCAATACGTTAAAATATGTTTATGACAAGAACGAAAGAGAACAGGTAAGGGTAAGAATAATAATTTTAGGGTCGTCATCATTATTAATGCAGCGTGGTTTGACAGAAAGCCTCGCCGGAAGGTTTGAAATCAACAGGCATAGCCACTGGTCTTTTAAAGAATGCAGGGAATTTTTTAAATTCACCCTGAATGATTATATCTATTACGGGGGATATCCGGGCGCCGCAAAAATCAGGAAGAATGAAAAAAGATGGCAAATATATATAAAAGACGCCATAATTGAAACGGTAATAGCAAAAGACGTATTGCTTATGAATCCCGTGACAAAACCCGCTTTATTAAGACAGGCATTTGCGCTGTGTCTTCATCACCCCGCAGAAATATTCAGTTATCAAAAAATGCTCGGACAATTGCAAGATGCCGGAAATACAACGACAATAGCTTTTTATCTTCGGTTAATGGCAAATGCCTTTTTCCTTGTGCCGCTTGATAAATTCAGCGGAAGCAGAATAAAACAGAAAAGCTCCAGTCCCAAAATACTTTCGCTTGATAATTCAATCATTAATGTGGTAAATAACCGGACTTTTAAGGAATCCTTCAGGGATCTGCCCTATAAGGGCCGGCTGTTTGAAAATGCCGTCGGTTCCAGGCTGTACTGGCTGGCTCAGGAAGAGGGATGGGAATTGTTTTATTGGCGTGAAAGGAATTTTGAAGTTGATTATGTGTTAAGTAAGGGAAGACGGATAATTGCTGTTGAGGTAAAATCCGGCTATCCCGGCAAGGCGCATGTGTCGTTTGATGTGTTTGCTAAAAGGTATAAAAATGCAGAAAAAGTTGTTGTGTCCCTTAAAAAGGGGGAAAGTTTGACGGACATAAAGTATCTTGAGGCCGAACAGTTTTTCTTAAACCCGGAGAAAATATTTTCATAACTCCGCTATAAACCAATGATACAATTTGCTCAGTCGATTGAGTAAATTGCAATTTCGCATAATGTATAATATACAAAATTTTACACTCTTCCCTATCTTTAGTTTAATCCTCCACCCTCTTCACTCTGTTCTCCGCGTCCCAAGGAGGAAAGGAATTGGGCTCAATGGCCATACTCCGCGTTTATGTCTATCTGCCCTGTGGTGGTATTTTCCAGCGTCCCTACGCGGCCCGATAGGGTGAAAACGCTGAGCAAAGCGAGGTGGTTGAAGCCGGCTTGTCCGCTGAAATCCGAAGGATGAAAGAGGAAAGCCCGCTTTAGCGGCGGCCGGCCGCAAGGGCAGGTGCAACAGTTGCCTTTCTTTACTGTCCGTATATAGGAGTCCAAACATTCCTGTCGTTATTATCCCCTGTGCCGAGCTGGCCATACTCATTCCACCCCGCCGCCCACAATGTTCCGTCACTCTTCAACGCAAAACTATAAGCATAACCACCCGCTATCTCACTTACCCCGCTTAACACCTGTACAAATTCATTCCTGTTGTCATTTTCCCCAGTGCCAAGCTCCCCATGCCCATTATGCCCCGCCGCCCACAATGTCCCATCACTCTTCAACACCAAACTATGCACCCCACCACCCGATATTTTTGTTGCATAAATAGTAGTTGCTGATGTAGGTGTTGAAATATCGGTTATTGCCGCCGGGCTTCTGTGTTTGGTACAGAAAAAAAAATAACGCAAATAAAACTATGAAAACGCTTGCTAAAAGGATAACCCTTTTCATCCCGTACCTCCTGGGTGATTTTTACAATACAATGATACACCTTCAGAAGTAAAAAAACAATTAATAAATGGCATTTCGCATAATCCGCCTTGAGGTTTCAGCCTGAAACCTCAAGTATGAACGAGACCCCCATAAAAACAGGATTTTTTCACTCCTTAAGAAGCACAACCGGTCGTATCAGGCCTTAAAGATAAGCGGGGGTGAAACGGTTTCGCCCCTATCTCCTTCCCTGCGATTCATTAGCCAGTTATCAATCTTGTCCGAAACAAACTGCAAACTTCCAAGCCCCCTCTCCCCGGCCCTCTCCCGCAAGGGGAGAAGGTACGCTTAAAGTCCCAAAACAAAAAGCTTAAAACCGCGCCTAAAGGGTTTTAGTCGTTAATAGGAATACGAATCATGAATCACGAATTTTTTCAGTCATAAGCTCATAAATTCACACTGCTCTTCAATACCCTGCCTTAATCCTGTCCGCAACTATCTTTATCGGTATTGACTTCTGCCTTACTGACAGCCTCCTGTCAAAGTAAAGCTTCAGCCTGTCCGCTATCGCAAGGTTCTTTTCATCCTTCTTCTCAATAAAAACCCAGTACGTCCCCTCGTCAAACGACACCATAACCTTTTTCCCGCCGTCTTTCCCAATCAGCAGCGGCCTGAGCTCCTCGTCAAGGGCCTCAAAAACATTCTCCTGCTCAAGCACGACGCCCCTCTCCTCTGATATTCCGGCGCCCTCTGCCGGGCCGTCGCCCAGGGTCACGGAATTGAATTCATCAAACTCATCTTTGTCCCTGTAAACATAAACAGCATTGGCAAGTATGGCATTCGCGTTTTTCGGCCCTCTCACCGAAATATACGTGCCGGCTGCCGCAGATTCTTTTGAGCCCTCTGTCCTTATGTATGTGTTTGTTTTTTCGTCGGTATAAAACTCTATCTGCCCGCTCATGCGCCTTAAGATAAACTTGTCCCTGTCTTTCTGCTCAAGGGCGCCGACCTGAATGAAAATCCTACGCTCTCCGGGCTTTTCCGCCTCTTCCGCCTCCGCCGCAGGCGTTGCCGACGCAAAAGATATTGAAATAACAACGAATATAAGACTAAAGAGTAATATCGCTTTTTTCATGGCTTTCTCCTCCTTTTGCCTTCTCCTCTTTTGCCTGCAACGCTTCATCCGCCTTCCTCTTCCTCTCAATATAAATCCCGCTCAATACAAGCGCCAGAATGAGCGATATCAGATAATGCTGTGCCGCCACAAGCATGAAAAACTCGCCCTTTATACTGCCCGCGATAAGCAGCCTCAGCGAAACAGGAAGAACCTGCAGCGCCCATATAATAAAGGAAAAATTTATTGATTTTCTCAGAAACCCGCCCGGCAGGGAATCATAACTAAAATCAAAGAATACCGTTATGAAAAAAGCCGTGACAAGGCAGGCTCCCAGCAGCTTTATCCCGAAAAGCATGCCTGCGCCGATTCCTTCGGGCCCGCTGAAAAACGGCCCATATGCCTCTGTAAACAACAGATACCCCGCGACTTCCAGCACAAATGCTATCACTCCCACAGCCAGCGATGCCTTAAATATTGTTCCCAATCTGTTCATTTTTTTCACCTTTCCCCTCTTTTTTTTCAACCGCAGCGGGCCTTCTGACATAAACCGCCCCGGCCTTATAGACCGCTTCTTTTATATTCGCGGCTCCGTTTTTCTCCGCCAGTATGTTAAACGCGCTTAATTCAATGCGCGGCAAAACCCGGTACTCGGCGCTGTTTTTTTCCGCCAGGCTTATAAGCCGCGCGTCAAACGAAAGCAGCGCGGCTTTGCGCCCCTTTAAAAACCGCGAAAAGAACATATTTTCTTCCATTATGACATACTCTCCATTTTCAGCTACAGTATATACTTCCCCCCTGCCCGCGTCAATAGCAGGCAATAAGCCTTTTTCCGCAGTTACCGCCATTATATCCGGCACCGGAGCTCCGAAAAAACCCTTTCCAAGCGCCGAGGCAAAAGCTTTCATCACGGATATTCCCACCCGTATCCCCGTAAAAGAGCCCGGGCCCAGCGACGCGCAAAACAGGTCAAAATCCGCCGCCTCTTTTCCCGCCTTTTCCATGACCCTGTCTATGAGCCCCATTATAATGCTGTTATACGCCCGTCCTGCTTCCGCGTATTCCTCGTAAAGGCACCTGCCGGAATCGTATACTCCCGCGCCGGCCTCTTTATTTGACGTGTCAATCAGCAGTTTCAGCACCTATTTTTCACCTTTTTTTCGTAAAATTCCACCCGCCGCGAATTTTTTCCCGCCGGCGAAATGACTACTGCCCGCGAAAAATCACGCGAAGTCTCCGGTATATTGTCCGCCCATTCGGCGAAAATCACACTGCACCCGTCATTCAGGTAGTCCCTGTACCCGATATTTTCAAGCTCCGCAAAATCCTTTAGCCTGTAAAAATCAAAATGGTATATCACCGGGCCCGGGCCTTTATACTCCCTTACAATCGCGAAAGTTGGGCTGCACGCCTCCGAATCCCCGGCGCCGAGCCCTTTTACCGCCCCCTTTATGAAACATGTCTTTCCCGCGCCGAGCCCGCCTATTAAAGCTGTTTTTTCTCCGGCTGTAATCCCGGCTGCGAATTTCCCGCCAAGCGCGAAGGTCTGCTGTTCGCCTTTTGTAATGACGGCCCTTCCTCTTTTTCTAAACCCCCTTAAAAATGGTTCCATATAGCGCCCTCTGCCGGCCTGCTCTTCCTGCCGTTTCTTTCTATAAGAACAGACTTTCCCGCGGTAATAACCCCGGCCCTGAATACAGGCACTGAACGCGCTCGCGCGAGTTTTACAAGCCTGCCAATATCCTTTTTCCCCACGGTAAAAAGAAGTTCAAAATCCTCTCCTCCGTAAAGGGCATAATCCACGGGATCTTTTCCAAAACGGGACGCAATGGCCTGTGTTGAGGCGCATACAGGAAGGTTTTCGGCGTAAATTACCGCGCCGGTGCCGCTTTCCCCGCATATGCGCATAGTGTCATTTACCAGGCCGTCCGACACATCAATACAGGCGGTAACTATGCCGCTCTTTGCCAGGAGACGCCCCTCTCTCAGCCTTGGCTGCGGCTGAAGATGGCTGTTTACGGCAAGCAGTTCCTTTGCTCCGGTGGCCCTTGCTTTTAACCGCTTTAAAAAATCAAGCCCTGCGGCTGAGCTGCCCAGAAAACCGGTCACAAACAGCCCGTCGCCCGGCCTTGCCCCGCTTCTCATCATTATCTCGCGTTTCTCCGCCTCTCCCCAAACCGTTATTGAGATAAAAAGAGAGGGCGATGACACAGTATCACCGCCCACAATATCAGCATTGAATCTCTTTGCCGCGCCTATTATCCCGCAATAGACCCTGTCTATAAAAGCCTGCTTTTCCTTTTTTGGAAAGCCTATGGTAACAAGCGCGTATTTCGGCATGCCGCCCATCGCGCAGATATCCGATATATTGACAGCCATTGCTTTTTCGCCTATCTGTTCCGGCCTGAAATACGCCCTTTTAAAGTGAACCCCCTCGACAAACGCGTCTGTTGTCAGGAGAGTATGGCGAGACTTATCAAGGGGGATTACGGCGCAATCATCTCCGATTCCTTTTACAAGGGGGTTTTTAGAGGGTTCAACACTGCTTCTTATTCTTTTTATGAAATCATTTTCTCTCATTATTGTCATCCGCCGTCAGCGCGCCCGCCTTTAAAGCGGGCCTGCCGCTTATCTGGCGTCAGAAGCGCTTGTTTTGCCGCCCGAAAGCGCGTCCAGCCGGCTTTTCGCGTATTCGGTCACAATGTCAGGATATTCGGCCACTATGACCCGGTAAATCTTTACTGCTTCGTCTATCTTTCCGTCCTGCTCCCTCAGTATGGCCTTGTTTGTCATTGCTTCCGCGCTTAAAAACCCCTTTTTATATTTTTTTATTATTTCATCGTAATATTTTTCGGCATTTTTCATGTCCTTTTTTTCCTTATACGTATCCGCTATTCCGAACAGCGCCTCAGCCGCCCAGTCGCTTTCCGGAAATTTTTTAATAACCGTATTGTATGCTTCTATGGCGCCGTCAAAACTCATTATGGCCTTGTGGCTCTCTCCAAGCTCCAGGAGAAGCCACGCGTGCATGTCGTTGTTGTTCTGCGCGTATTCAGCGATGAGTTCCTCGTATAAGGCAATGGCTTCAAGGTGGTTTTCCGCGTCTTTGTTGGCCTTCGCGAGGTTTAACCGCGCGTGCCTGACATCCTCCTGCAGTTTTTCTGTTTTTCCGTAACGCCGGATTATGTTTCTGTATATTTCCGCCGCTTCCCCGTATTTTTTATTTATCGCGTTTTTTTCCGCCCTTATAAGCTCCCTTTTTACGGACTTTTCAGGGTCTCCCCATCCGGTAAAATAATCAATTGTTTTATAAACAGCCGCGCCCGCCGCAATCACAACCACGGCTATAATAACCGCCTCAATCTTATAATTCCTCCGGTTTACCGGTTCCAAGGCAGCGCCGGCCGCGCCGGATGCTTTCGGCGCTCTCCCGCTTTTTCCTCTTGTTTTTGAAACAGCCTTTTTTTTCATTTTTTAACAGCCTCCTGCCCGCGCATAAAAAAAGCCGGCATCTTGTTTTCAGCTCGCGGTTTAAACAATAATCCTTAGTGTGTGCTTACCTTTTTACTCGCGGTATATTTTTCACCGCTCTTGGTTACAGCCTCAACGCTTGCGGTGAATTCTCCCTTTGGCACGGCAAATGTTACGGGTATCATGTATTTAAAGGCCCAGACGCCCCTTGAAGAATCATATTTCAGCGGTATTTTCGGAGAGCCCATAACATCCAGGTATCCATAAACTTTTTCAACAGCCGCTGTTGTCAGCACCTCAACCGATACTATGGTTCCCGGCCTTATGCCTTTTTCCGGCGTTATCTTGAAATCGATTATCTCGCCCGCAATACGGGCCGTGGCGCATGACTGAAAGAGCAGTGCCGCAACCGCCATTGCCGCCAAAAGCTTATACTTCAACTTCTTCCCCGGGTTTTAACTCTTCGGAGAACCTCAACCTCTGGGCTATATCCCCTGAGGCCCCTTCCGTATTGGATATCACTTCAAGGCCGATATACCCCGGCGTGAAGAAGAGAATAACTATCATCATTGTCAGTTTCATGTTCGAGAGAAGCCCGTCGTATGTAAAAAGCCCGTAGCGGCTGTTGAGCCAGACAAGTAGGAATACGGTGGCAACATAGATGAACCCGAATATAAGCACCACACGCTTCGCGTTGCGCGCCCTGTAGGCGTTTGTATCCAGGTCAAGCTGAAGGTTGTCGAGCTCTTCCTTCTGCTCCATTGTCAGCGGCTGGTTAATAAGCTCTTCGATTCTGTTCTTGAGCTTTACGTTCTGCACAAAAATGGATATTATCCAGCTCCACATAATGACAAAGAGCAGCGACATCAGAATCAGAAGAATCGGCACAACCATAGTTGCCTCCTATTGTTTCATGTTTTTTATGGCGACAGGTATATATTTAACTATGTCGCCCGCAGTGATTCCCTCACCGCTTATCTCGTTAAGCAAAAGATCCCCGGCGAGCCCGTGCGCATAATTCGCGCTTATGGCGGCCCTCACGCTTATGAGGCCGTGCGCCATGAAAGCCGCTATCACGCCCGCGAGCACATCGCCGCTTCCGGGCGTTGCCATTCCGGAATTGCCCGTGGTATTCACGTAAATATTTTTTTCCGTATCTATTGTTATTGACCGCCCGTCCTTTAAGACAACATTTACTTTGAAGCTGTCAACAAACTCTTTCAATGCCCCGATTTTGTCCCTTATCAGCATTTCTATTGAAACGCCGCAAAGCCCGGACATCTCACCAATGTGCGGAGTAATAATAACATCTTTTTTAATGTTTTTCAAGCAGTTTTTGTCTTCTGAAACAGCGTTTATTCCGTCAGCGTCTATGACAAGGGGCTTGTCTATTTCGCGTATCAGCCTGCGCGCCAGCTCAGCGGTCTCGGGTTTTCTCCCCATTCCCGGCCCTATAACGACGATTTTCGCCTTATTTGCAAGCTCAATTATCCGTTCATAGCTTTGCGCGGAGATAAAACCGTCATCTGTCTCTTTTACCGCGGCGACAATAACCTCATCATTGCCGCATTTAACCGAATCGTGAAGGCTCTCAGGGACGCATGCTGTCACAATACCCGCGCCCGCTTTTAAGGCGGCCTTTGCCGCGAGCGACACGGCTCCGCCCATGCCCTTTGACCCGCCGATAATAAGAACCGGCCCAAAGTGCCCCTTGTTTGCGTTAGGATGCCTGTAAGGAAGCATCGGCGCAGCTATCTCTTTTGTAATCAGCACCTGCTGCCGCGGCCTTGAGAGCAGTTCAACAGGAAAGTTTATGTCAGCAACTATCAGTTTTCCGACGTATTCAAGCCCGGGGAAAATTGTTATCCCTGCCTTGGGCAGCCCGAATGTCACTGTAAGTGACGCGTAAACAGCAACACCCCTTATATCGCCCGTGTCCGCGTCAACACCCGACGGTATGTCAACCGCTACGGTGTATCTCCCGATTGAGTTTATCAGCACAATTAAACCCGCCATCAGCCCATCCACATCCCTGTCGAGCCCGGTGCCAAAGAGCGCGTCAACCACAGCGTCGCAGGAGCTGATAAGATGCGCGTTTTTTTCCACGTCCGCCAGTTCCGCCAGTTTTATGATTTCAATGCCGTACTTTTCCGCGGCGTCATGATTTATTTTCGCTTCCGGCGACAGTTTTTCCGGCACACCCGCGAAAAATATTCTCGGGTACGCGCCTTCGCTCTTTAAGTGCCTCGCGACGACAAAACCGTCCCCCCCGTTGTTTCCCTGCCCGCAGAATATGTTGACGGTTTTGAAAACCGCCCCGCCAATCTCACGCCCCATGGCAGATACGACATTTGCTCCGGCGTTTTCCATAAGCACCACAGCCGGTATGCCGTAACTCTCAATGGTTTCGGCGTCTATTGCCTTCATCTCAGCAGAAGTCACAAGATACAAAAGCTCACCCCTTTTTCAGCTTATTACGCAGACAGCCGCAGCAGCTGTTTTTGTGTGCGTTATGCTTATCATGGCCCTTTTTGCACTCTTTTTTTTCAAAGCCGCTCTTATTACAGCGTTCATTATTATCTCAGGCTTCCCGTTTTTATCGTTTTGCGTCTCCACTTCATTAAGCCGCATGGACTTATCGACCGACACAGCCTTTATAAAAGCCTCCTTAACGGCAAAACGCCCCGCGTAATGGAGCAGAGGGTCCTTTTTCCCGGAGCAGTAGCGTATCTCGTTCTCACTGAAAACCCTGCGCAAAAAACTTTCCCGGGCCCTAATCGCCCTTTTAAGCTTCGCTATGTCGCAAATATCAATCCCTATGCCGAGTATCATTATAAAATAATATTAGCATAAAGAGGTTGGAAAATAAACCTGTTTTTATTTAAAACGGTTTGGGACTTACGAAGAGATCGCAGCAGCCGCCTTTGTAGCCGCGAACTTTAGTTCGCGCGCCTTTCAAATACCGCTTCAAAATACCGCAAACTGAAGTTTGCGCCTACAAATACTTTCACAACAAAACACTCAAGCACGGCAAATCAAAGACAATTTATAATTTGGAATTTTCAATTTGCAGGTTAATACGAACACTGAAAGACAAGACGCTTAGACGGGCACAAGGCCCGTCTCTACCGCAGGACGGGGCGGGCAGCGGAAAATTTCGTCGAGAACTCAGGGCGCGTCTGCGTTGTGCGCTATTCAACGCCATCCCAAACATCAATACACCTCAGCGGTCAAGACGCCCTAAAATCCGCGCAAGCAAAATCGCGCATATTCACGAGTCTTCATCTGACCGGGCTCGCCGCCGATGTAAATCGGCGAAATTTCTCCGCTGCCTGCCCCGGCCCACCTCCAGCGAAGACAATTTACAATTTGGAAT
>Ga0129302_1002914_pt1 | contig 11981 bp, 11 predicted proteins | sample BlaSprsedimmetaG_FD_94476 | JGI IMG/M metagenome (GOLD analysis project Ga0129302, IMG submission 94476) | Hot spring sediment bacterial and archeal communities from California, USA to study Microbial Dark Matter (Phase II) - Blank Spring... | ecosystem: Environmental > Aquatic > Thermal springs... | reverse complement strand
CATGTGCGGGCAGGGCTTTATGCTCGGCCCCGGCCTGGGCGAACTGCTCGCACGGATGGTCGCGCGGGAAGATCTGTCGCCGGAAGACCGCGAGGTGTTGAAGGTGTTGTGGCCGTACCGGAAGTTCGCGAGTGAGGAGGCGTTGAAGTAGGCAAGGATGCAAGATGCAGGATGCAAGAATGTGATGTAGGGATTGAACCTTCATCAGTTCGTGATATAATGAATTAAAGAATTTATATGGAATTACAGAATCCGATGCGGTCTGGTGAAAGGAGTTGTCTGGTGACTGTCAATATCAAGAATCAAGAGGTGGAGAGTTTATTGGACGCTGTCGTTCAATTGACCGGAGAATCTAAAACCACTGCAATCCGTCAAGCCCTGGCTGAGCGGTTGGAACGTCTATCTTTGCTGCGTGTGGTTCCCCAGGATGTGGCTCGACTAGAGGCGTTTTTGCAAGACGAAATCTGGGCCAATATCCCGGAGCATCTGCTTGGAACGTCTTTGACCAAAGCAGAAGAAGAAGCGATTCTGGGTTATGGAGAGCATGGCGTATGATTGTTGATACATCGGCGATTGCGGCGATTTTCTTCAAGGAATCGGGATACAAAGAACTGCTACAGAAGCTCGATCGTGCTCACGCGGTAGGGATCGGTGCGCCGACGTTGGTCGAATGTGGCATTGTCCTGAGCGCGCGGTTAGGGTATGATGCGCGTGGGATGCTCTCGCGCTTTTTGGCAGAGAATGACGTTTTCATTATTCCCTTCACCGATGCGCATTACAGTACGGCGGTAACGGCATGGCTCAAATTTGGCAAGGGGAGACATCCCGCCGCGCTGAATTTTGGCGATTGCTTGACTTACGCTATCGCCAAGTTAGCGGGAAAACCGTTGTTGTGTGTCGGCAATGATTTCTCCCAGACTGATTTGGAATTGGCGTAATCAGTTGCTCACCAATAGGCGCTTGCCTTATTGGGATATCTACAGGTGCGACGCACTTCCCGAAGTGCGTCGCACCTTATGTGCCAGTAGTCTATTTCCGGGTATTTGGCTATAATGGAGGAGTGGGATGGAAGCCACTCCTTCATTTTTTGTGTACGAATTATATGTGGATCGTATGCGAGTTAGCTGTGTGCTATGGGGAGAGTATAGATGAATAAAAACAATGCAGTTTTGACATTATTCACTTTGTTGATGACTATGTGTATTACAGCCTGTGCGCATCCTCGTCCTTCTGAATCACCACTGTCGCCCCTTTCGCCACCTCCAGTACATACGCGCCCAGCTACAGTTACGCCTGCATCAATTGCTACGTTAACTCCCGATTCTACATGGACACCATGGCCAACGCCAACTTGGACTCCAATCTCGACGCCTACGCCACAGCCAAGTCCAGACTTTCCGTCGGAAGCGGTGAAGCTGCAAGGTTGGCCATCGCTACCGACTACTCTCTATTTTATTCGAGATGGCAGTTTGTGGCGCTGGCCTAAAGAAGGACAGACCCTCCAGCAAGTTGTGGCTGCACCTCAGCAGAGCGGTTCTTCTAGCGGGAAACTGGCGCGACTGGTGTTTGGCCCTCCTCCTACCGGTGTAACTGCATATCGTCTGACCCCCGACGAACGCTATTTGGTTTACACTTTCGTTGGTGCAACTTTTGAGCCTGAAATGATTGTCCTTGACCGGGTGACCGGAGCATCGTTCCCCATTTCCACGGCGATCAACTTTGAATACTTCTCACTGGGAATGCCTTCTTTTGACATCACTCCTGATGGGCGCTATGTGGTCTATATGGCGTGGAATGTACGACCGACAACAGACTCTCGCTCGCCAGGTGTAGGTCGTTCGGTGGTATCACCCAACACAGGCGGGAATGAGTATGGAACAATCTTTGCTGTGGATGTGCAAAACATTAACCGTGAGTTTGAACTGGGGTACTGCACATCACGGTCAGAGTATGAGTGGGAAGTGAGATGCGATGGTTTCGTACTCTCACCTGATGGCACAAGAATCGCTTGCTCTGACGGAAGAGGTGTGTGGTTGTCTGATGTTCCACAGGGATCCCCGCGTTTGATTGCTGAACATCAGCATCGCAACAACTTCTGTGGGGTCTGGCGTGTGCATAACTGGTCACCTGATGGAAAACGCTTATTGATTGATGTGGGATGCTTTGAAGGTGGGTACTCGGCTATGATGGATGTGGACACAGGTGAGGTACGGGAGATTCCACACACGTGGAATTATCCTGGTCCTTACGTTAACATCACCTGGATTCAAAATGGCGCAGGTCTGTTGGTGAATCACATCAACCTCGCGTCAGGGATTGGACCGGCTTATCTAGTACAAGTTTCAGCAGAGGATCCTGCACAAGAAACAATCGTGATTTCTGCGACTTGGCCTGGTGCTGTGTGGCCCACGGAACCTCACGATTTATCTAACGGTAGAATCGGCTTTACTAACCAACAGTGTGTGGACAGTACAGGAATGCAACCAGGAATTTACACGATAGAAAGAGACGGGACGGGTTTAAAATTCGTCTCGCCATTACCAGCGATACCTTGTTATGTTTCCGAGGGGATACACGGAGCTTTTGGCACAGTGTTGTGGTCTCCAGATGGCGCAGCTTATTTTTACTTCACACGAGATGAACAACGAGCTTCTCAGACTAATCTCTTGCTTGGCTTGACTGATGGTTTTGCATTATGGGATGTACGTGAGTCACTTGCAAATGCACATACTTTTCATTGGCAACCGCCGTATTCGGGATATTGGCGTTAGTGCAAATCTACATGATTCGTGGGCGATGTCGGCGATCTGGTCAAACTTGTTATGGCGCAAAGCGGGCGTCGTATGATCCCCGATGCGGAAAGCAAACTGGCGCACGAATTAGCCGATTGCCTATGGTCGGTCATCGTTCTTGCTGATGTGCATAACATAGACTTAGAAGCCGCTTTTTTGAAAACAATGGACGATCTGGAAAATCATATCAAGAAGAACCCGGTTGTAGAATAACCAGGACATTTCACACGAAAGGATTACACAATGCAACCCAATATCACTCCTGACGATCTGGCAACCTTCGCGGCGGCCTTCGACGCCGACCCCAAGAACCGCCTGGCGGCGAACGCTGTGGCGCAGAACGATATCGCGGCGGTGGCGCTCAATCGCGCGAGCGTCAACCGCATCAACCACACCTACTCGCACCTCATCGAGACGCCGGAGGCGACGGATCAGGGCGCGACCGGGCGCTGTTGGATGTTCGCCGGCCTCAATGTGCTGCGGCTGGCGGCGATCCAGAAGATGAATCTGAAGATGGAGAAGTTCGAGCTTTCCCAGGCTTACCTGATGTACTGGGATAAGCTGGAAAAGGCCAACTTTTTTCTGGAAAACATCATCGAAACGCGCGCCGAACCGCTGGATGGGCGGCTGGTGATGTGGCTGCTCGCCGATCCGCTCCCCGACGCCGGGCAGTGGGATATGTTCGTGAGCCTCGTCAAAAAGTACGGCGTCGTCCCCAAGACGGTGATGCCGGAGACGAAGAGCAGCAGCGCGTCGCGTTTGATGAATGGGCGGCTCGTGGCGAAGCTGCGCGAGTTCGTGCAAACGTTGCGTGATATGTCTGCGCAGGGCGTCGATGTGGGCGGCCTGCGGCAAGCGAAAGCCGCGATGCTGACGGACTTCCATCGTATGCTCACGATCCACTTCGGCGCGCCGCCCGCCAGCTTCGAGTGGGCATGGCGCGACAAGGACAAGGCGTTTCATCGCCATGGCGTCATCACGCCGTTGGACTTCTACGCGGAGTACGTCGGTATCGATCTCGACGATATGGTCTGCCTCATCCACGCGCCGACCCAAGACAAACCCTACCACAAGCTCTACACCGTGGCTTACCTCGGCAACGTCGTCGGTGGGCAGCCGGTGCGTTATCTCAACGCGGATGTCGAAGTCCTCAAGAAAGCCGCTGTGGACAGTATCGCCGGTGGGCAGGCCGTCTGGTTCGGCAGCGATGTGGGCCAGATGTTGGAGCGGGATTTGGGCATCCTGGACATGGATATCTACGACTACGAGCTGGTCTACGGTGTGCCGTTCGCCCTCGACAAGGCGGGCCGGTTGGACTATGGTCACAGCCGGATGACCCACGCGATGCTGCTCACCGGCGTCGATCTGGACGAGCGCGCGCGTCCGGTGAAGTGGCGCGTCGAGAACAGTTGGGGTACAGAACGCGGCGATAAAGGCTATATGCTGATGACCGATCGTTGGTTTGAGGAGTATCTCTACGAGATCGCCGTGAGCAAGCGCTATCTTTCGCCTGATTTGCTGGCGGTGCTCGAAACCGAGCCGGTCGTGCTCCCGCCGTGGGATCCGATGGGAGCACTGGCCCGGTGAAGCAATCACCCTTGCGAAGATGCGCGAATGAGACTGTTTGCAGTCCAGTTCGCCTAAATCTTCGCAAGGGTTACTCAACGGAGGGATTGCAATGAAATACCTGCGCGTTTTGACCTGTTTGTGGATGGTTTTCGCAATGTACGCCTCACCCGATCCGGTGATGGCAGAGGTTGAACCCCCGATCGATGCTGTCAATGTGCAACTGGTCGGACAGTTCGGTGGGGCATCCTACGCCGTCGCACTGCAAGGAACTCACGCCTACGTTGGCGTGGGGCCGCGCCTGGTCGTACTGGACGTGAGCACTCCCACCAATCCTCACCCGATAGGGCAGACGGAAGTACTACCTGACATCGTCGGGGACGTCGCCGTTGTTGGCGGGTATGCCTACGTTGCCGCCGGGGCGAGGCTATTTGTGGTGGATATCGCCGATCCTGCTGCGCCAGGGATTGTGGGATTCTACACCGCGCCGGATGATGTCAATGCTGTGGCTGTGTCCGGATCGTATGCCTACCTCGCCGTTAAGAATGGCAGTCTGCGCATCGTGGACGTGAGCGCGCCCGCCAATCCGAGCGTGATTGGTTCCCATATGACAGGGGCTCTGGCAGAAGCGCTGGGTGTGGCTGTAGCTGGCAATTTCGCCTACATCGTCGCCGGAAACACACTCTATATCGTGAACGTGGCGACGCCTGCAAGCCCTTCTCTGGCTGGATCGTTGGCGTTTACCCAGCCTCTTCAGGATGTTGTCGTTGTTGCGGACATAGCCTATCTTGCCGCAGGAAGTCTTGGTTTGCGCCTCGTCAATGTTTCCATCCCGGCTACACCTCTCGAAGTTGGTTTTTACGATACATCAGGTACGGCTTACGGCGTGACGGTGGTCAACAACTACGCCTATGTAGCCGATGGCTATAAGGGCTTGCAGATCATCGATGTTTTTGTGCCAGCCAATCCGCTGCCGGTGGGATACTGGAGTACCCGCGAGCAGGCTTCGGATGTGGCCGTAGTGGGCGATTATGCCTATGTTGCCGACCGTTTCCGTGGATTGAGCGTGATCAATGTCGCTGTTCCGGCGTCGCCGGTTGAAAGTGGCTACTACGACAATGTCGGCAATGCCCGGCGGGTGCTGCCGGTCGGTAACCTGCTCTATGTTGCCGATGATGATGGCGGCCTGCGCATCCTAAATGTAGCGAATCCCGGGCGACCGCGTGAAATCGGCCACTACGACTCGCCGAACAACGTCTCGAGCATGGCTGTCGCTGGCCAGTACGCCTACGTCGCCGATGGTTCAGGTGGATTGCGCATCGTTGACGTTGCCGATCCTTCCATGCCTGAGTTGGTAGATACATTCCGCACGTGGGATGGTTGGGTGTACGGGATCATCGTTCGTAATGGATATGCCTATATTGCCGAGGGTGGGGGAACCGGGCAGCGCAGAGGGCTGCACATCGCCAGCCTTGCCGATCCGATAGCGCCTGTGACTGAGGAATTTGTGGATACCGCTGGCAAGGCGTTTGACCTGGTGCTTGTGGACAATCGCGCCTATGTGGCTGCCGATCTGGGTGGCTTGCGCGTTATCGACATTGCCAACCCGATTTCCCCAACCACTGTTTATTCCTGGACCAGCGGTACCGGTGTGACCGATGTCGCCGTCGAGGGAACAATGGCTTATCTCGTTGACGGGACTTGCTTATACGGCGTGAATGTGGCAGCTGCGCCAACGAGCGTGATGACCTGGACGACAGCCGGCACTGCTGACGGCGTAACTCTCGTCAATAGCATTGCTTATCTTGCCGAAGGGCACGCCGGCTTGCGCCTCATCGACGTTGCAGATCCGTCGACACCCGAGGAAATCGGCTACTACAACACGCCCGGTGAAGCCCTGTACAGCGCGCTGGCGAACCAGTATATTTACGTGGCGGATGGGCACGGTGGTGTGATCGTTCTCTGGTATGGCCCGCTGGCATCGGGAACCGTTTCGACGAGCGGCGGCGCCTTCACTTCAGAATTCGATGGCACGACATACTACTTCCCTACGGGTGCTTTCACCGATACAATCATTCTGCGGCATGCGCCCATACCTGCGGCGGTCGTTCCCTCGCTCGGTGATCTATCGGGGGTCAATCACTTTTTCAACACGACGGCGGTCTACAGCAGTACCGGGCAACTGGCGCAGCTTGTACCGGGGATGGTCTTCACCATCTCTGTCGCTTATACCCCCGAGGAACGTGGTGTGGTCGCTGATTCGACATTGGCCCTGTACTATTGGGACGACGCTGCCTGGTCCACGGAGGGGATCACCAAAGTAATGACGGCGCAGCAGAATGTGGTGTTCTCGCGACTCGATCATCTTACGCTGTTTGGTATACTCGGCGAATCGCGCCGCATTTATCTCCCTCTCGTCATGCGTGCATTTTGACGTCGATCTGTTTGGACTCTTTCCGCCAAAGAGGGGAGCGATGTACAAAGACGAGTTGTGGTACCGTCAGCTAATTCGCGATTTCGAGACGCACCGGTTGGATTTCACCGAGAAGCAACTGCGCGCGTACCAGGTCGATTTGATGTTGCGTATCGCGTTGCGGGTCAAAGAGCTTTCCGACGCGTGTGAACTGTGTCGCGACTTTCAGCGGATCCTCAGCCGTATGGAAGAAGAATTTCCGGAACTACCAGGATCTAAAGCCCAGCGTCGTTACCATATACGACAACTGCGTCTGATGACGGAGCATTTTGTGAAAGCGCACCGGTTAGCGCCGCCGCAATACTATACACGCCTCTACGCCAACTATGGCTTCGTCGTGGGGCTTCTCTTTGGCATTGCCGTGGGATTGTTGGTGATGAACAACGGTCTGTATTTGCCCCTAGCTTCGATTGCCGGATTGATTTTGGGGATGACTCTCGGCTGGATTGTGGATACTCGTGTCAAGCGCGAGCAGCGTGTGATCTAGGGAACAATACCTGCACCGCGTAGCGGTGCAGGTATTGTCATTGACTTTTCCATTTTTTGCCTTATTATAAGAATAGTGCGATTATATTATGATTTATTCTCGGGTTCTCTTGTGATGCGATATAAATTCTGGTTGATGCTGGCCTTGTGCCTGGCTTTGCTATGTGCTCGTCCCGTGATGGCGTCGGATCGTCTCTCCGGCGCACTCACCTCCTCAGCTATTCCTCCGGCGGACGCTGATGCCCCGTTATCGATCGACATGAGCACCTGGATCGCGCACACGTTGCAATTGGGTGAGGAAGTCGGCTGTCTGGCACAGCGCAGCGGCATAGACCTACGTGCCGTTGCTGAAACGAACCGTATCCTCAACCCTACGTTGTTGAACGCCGGGCAAATTGTTGACCTTCCTCCCGCTGAACCACGCACTCTCGTGGCTGCTCGCTTGGATGATACGCCGTTGACCCTCGCTGTGACGCGTGGACTGCCGCTGTGGGAGGTGCTGCGTTTCAACACCGAACCGTTTTACACTGGCAAAGATGTACGGCTTCCCGGCGCTGAAGCAACGACTTGCCTGCCGTATCCTTTGGCAGCATTAGCGCTCTCGCCGCAACCGGTGACCCGTGGGGACACGGCCTTATTCGTCTTTGAAACATTGACACCGGCGGCTTGCGAGATCAGCTATCTCGATCAGACGGAGCCGTGCTATCCGCTGGACGATGCCCACCTCTACGCGTTGGTGGGACTCTCGGCGTTGATCGATGCGGGCACATACACGGTGAAAATTGCCGTGCAGATCGACGGGCTGGAAACGGTGTTCACCGTTCCGTTGGACGTCGGTGCCGGGCGATATGGCTACCAGTATATCGATCCGCCGGCGTCACTTTCAAAGCTGATGGACCCCTATCTGATGCAGGATGAGCTAGACTATCTCGCTACCTGGCGCACCATCCGCACGCCTGAGCGTGACTGGGAACTTCCCCTCGCTTTTCCCTTGCCGTTCCGTGTTTCTGTTTCGGCCAATTACGGTGACCGGCGTTCATATGGCGGGATGGTCGATGGCTATCACTCCGGCGTGGATTACCGCGCGTGGGGTGGGATGCCTGTGCTCGCACCGGCAGACGGTGTGGTCATACTTGCCGAACGTCTGGAAGCGCGGGGAAATGCGGTGCTCCTGGATCACGGCGGCGGTCTGATCACCGGCTACTGGCACCTTTCGCGCATCGACGTGGAGGTAGGGCAGCACGTGCAGCGTGGTGAGGCCTTCGCTTTGGTCGGTAACACGGGCCTATCGACGGGGGCGCACCTGCATTGGGAGATGTGGGTCAACGGCGTTTCGGTGGATAGCACGCAGTGGTTGAGTTCTGATGCTTTTGCTGGGCTGACTCTTCCCACGCTCGATACCCCGGCTGCGCCGTAAGGGGGTAGTGTGCAGATCGCGGACGAGGTTTACGCCAGTATCTGGCGGCGCATTGTTGCTTACCTCGTTGATTATGCCCTGTTGTTCGCAGTGCTTATTCAATATCTCGTCTCAGTTGTGACGCGTGGTTTCCCCTATAACCTGCTCAAAACCGGCTTACAGATCGAACTCTGGATTCTCCTGACTGTCTCGTTACCGGTTTGGTTGTACTTCATTTTCAGCGAGCACTCCGCTCATCAAGCTACCTTTGGGAAACGGCTGCTAAGCGTGCGAGTCACACGCGTCACCGGCGCGAGAATCAGCTTTGCGCAGGCCATCCTCCGCACCGCGATCAAGTTGTTGCCGTGGGAACTGACGCATCTCTCGCTGATGCTACCTGTGCCTATGTGGTGGGACCCGACGCCCAATATGCGCGTTGGAATCGTCATCGCGTACGTTCTGCTCGGAGTCTATGTGCTGGTGATGCTGCTGAACCGCCGCAGACAGAGCCTACACGACATGATCGCGCAAACGGTGGTTGTTGAGACTCGGAAGTAAGTTGTTTTGAGGTGAAAAAATGTGTGGACGCTTTTCTTTGGGTGTCGACCTTGATGATTTGATCGAGGCTTTCCCCGATTTTACCTTCCCGCCCGAGCTAGCGCGCGAAAACAGCGCGTGGCCGCGTTACAACATTGCCCCGACGCAGGACGTGGCGGTTGTGCCCAACAACACGGACAAGCACGTCGAATTCTTCCACTGGGGGTTGATTCCATCCTGGGCCAAGGACCCCAGCATTGGCAACCGCCTGATCAATGCGCGCGGCGAGACGCTGGCGGAGAAGCCATCGTTCCGCGCAGCCTATCTCCGGCGGCGCTGTCTGATCCTCGCGGATGGTTTCTACGAATGGCAGGCCATTCCGGGGAGCAAGACCAAGCAGCCGATGTACGTGCAACTGGCTTCCAAGCAACCCTTCGCCTTTGCCGGGTTGTGGGAACTCTGGCGGCCCGACGATACGCCCATTCTCTCCTGCACCATTATCACCACCGAGCCGAATACCCTGCTCGCACCGATCCACACCCGCATGCCCGTCATCCTGCCGCCGGACGCCTACGACCTGTGGCTCGACCCCGGCGAACAAAAGCCCGCTGCGCTCAACCACCTGCTCAAGCCCTATCCCGGCGACTTGATGACCGCCTATCCCGTCTCTCGCCTTGTCAACAGTCCGGCGAACGACGTCCCTGCTTGCATTGTCCCGAGTGGCGAGTAGCGAGTAGCGAATGGAGAATGGAGAATGGAGAATGGAGAATGGAGAATGGAGAATGGAGAATGGCAAATCACGCATCACGCTTTACTCATTTCTCATTTCTAATCCCCTGTGAGGTCCTATGAACCCTATCACGTATGCCCAAACCCATCACGACAAGTTTCTGGAAGAACTCAAAGCCTTTTTGCGCATCCCAAGCGTGAGCACGCAGGCCGAGCACAAGGCCGACATCGAGCGCGCGGCGACGTGGTTACGCGATGCGCTGCTGGACGTGGGCTTTCCCCGTGCTGAGATCATGCCTACCACGGGACATCCCATCGTCTACGCGGAGTGGCTGTCCGCCGGACCGGATGCGCTGACCGTCCTCGTCTACGGGCACTACGACGTCCAGCCGCCCGATCCGGTGGAACAGTGGCGCACGTCGCCCTTCGAGCCGACGGTGGTGGGCGACGACCTCTTCGCGCGCGGCGCATCCGACGACAAAGGACAGGTGTTCGTTCATCTCAAGGCCGCCGAAGCGTTCAAGGCGACGATAGGCGCGCCGCCCGTTAACCTCAAGTGCATCTTCGAGGGCGAGGAGGAGATCGGCAGCCCGAGTTTCAATCCCTTCGTGTTCGCGCACACAGAGTTGCTGGCGGCGGACGTGGCGCTCATCTCCGATACGCACATCCTGGGAATGGACACGCCCACCATCGTCTACGCGCTGCGCGGGCTGGCGTACCTCGAGGTAAAAGTGACCGGGCCGGATCACGACTTGCACTCTGGCATTTACGGTGGCGCGGTGCTCAATCCGATCAACGCGCTCTGCCGGATGGTCGCGCAGATGCAGGACGCCGATGGGCGCATCACGATCCCCGGGTTCTACGACAACGTGCGCGACCTCGATCCCGGCGAGCGCGCGGAATTGGCGAAGCTGCCCTACGATCACGCGACCTGGCTCGAAGAGGCCGGCGTGAAGGCGGATTGGGGCGAACCGGGCTACACCGTCGTCGAGCGCACGTCCGCACGACCTACGCTGGACGTGAACGGCATCTGGGGTGGGTACATCCAACCTGGCGCGAAGACGGTGTTGCCGGGCGAGGCGTATGCGAAGATTTCGATGCGCCTGGTGCCGGATCAAAGTCCGAAGGAGATTGCGCGACTGGTAAGGGACTATCTGATGCAGATTGCTCCGCCGGCCGTCACCGTCGAGGTCCGCGACCTGCACGGCGGCGACGGCGCCATCGTGCGCCGCGACAGTCCGGCGATGCGGGCGGCGTTCCGCGCCTACGCCGAAACCTTCGGCGTCGAGCCGATCTTCATGCGCGAGGGCGGCTCCATCCCCGTCGTGGCGACGTTCCAGAAGGCGCTCGGCATCGAGACGATCCTGATGGGCTTCGGCCTGCCCGACGACCGGTTGCACTCGCCGAACGAGAAGTTCCACATCCCGGCGTTTTACAAGGGCATCGAGACGGTGATCCGGTTTTTGGAGGGATTGCGGGATGCCGGATTGTGATCCAGGTAGTCGCGGTTTCCATACCGCGTGCCGATTTTGTGCTTGCGGCGGATTGTCAAATCCGCCGCAAGCTGTTTCTACTGTCCAGACTGTCGCGTGTAGTTGCGCGCGCACATCCCCACGGCGTGATACATCTCAAACCGCTCGTAGAACGCCTGCACATCTGCGTCGCAGAGCAGATCGATCATATACAAGTCCTGCAAGCGTTCCAACATCCGGCGTACCAGCGTTTGGCCGATGCCCTGGTATTGGTAGTCGGGCAGCACCTCGAGGAACGGGATGTAGGCCGCGAGCACGCCATCCGTTATCGCCGTGATGAACCCGACGACCTGTCCGGTTGCCGTATCTACCGCCAGCACCACCGCGTCGCTGTTGCGCAGCAGCCGCAGGTGTGTTTCTGGCGTTGGCGGGTTCGGCCAGCCGACGAAGAAGCCGTCTAGCTGCGCGGGCGTGATATCGTCTGCTGAATTCAGATATTCGATCATGTCCATAGAAACGGTCGAATGTCT
>Ga0129302_1002912_pt1 | contig 11985 bp, 9 predicted proteins | sample BlaSprsedimmetaG_FD_94476 | JGI IMG/M metagenome (GOLD analysis project Ga0129302, IMG submission 94476) | Hot spring sediment bacterial and archeal communities from California, USA to study Microbial Dark Matter (Phase II) - Blank Spring... | ecosystem: Environmental > Aquatic > Thermal springs... | reverse complement strand
CCAAAGGCTCAGAACGCTCGCAGGTGAACTCAAGGAAAACGAAGCCGGGGTTGATGCGCGTGATAAACCGCACAGCGAGCAACCTCGTGCGTTTAAACCCCCTTGGATTTGCTTCGTTTTCCCTCTCAGGCGACGTGTTGCCTTTGAATAGGTGGAAGGGAAGCAAGGAGACGAGATTATGGAAAGTTAAGCCCCAGATAAAGTCCGAGCAGAAGACAGTTGACCCAGACTATAAAATTCAGGAGGTTTGTATATGCACACGCAACCCGTAATTGAACGAAAGGCTCATTTGATCGCCCTCGCTGCTCTCTTGACCTTAGCACTCGTTTTCCACAACGGTCTGGCTCTGGCCCAGAGCGCTACCATCACAGGCACCATCGACACACCGGCGGAAGGGGCCATCGTCAGTGGCACGCTCATCGTCGAAGGGCAAGCCAACGACGACGTCCATGGCATCGAGCGGGTGGAAATCTGGATCGACAATACCCTGGAAGGAAACGCCACATACGGCGCCCCCACCGCCGACAGCTACCATTGGGAGACCGACTCCACCCTGTACGCCGACGGCGCTCATGACCTGGCGGTGAAAATCTACAATACGATCACCGAGACCCTGACCCTGACCCGGGCCTTCAGCATCGACAATGCCCCCCAGGATCTGCCGACGGTGTCCGTCTACCCGGTCGATCTGCAACTCCCTGAGGGAGGAACCGGCGAGACCGAGGTACGGATCGACGTGATGGACGCCAGCAACCTATACGGCGTCGAGTTCGAGATGACGTTCGACCCGGCACTTTTGCAGGTGGTCGATGCAGACCCCTCGACCGACGGCGTCCAGATCGCGTTGGGGCCGCTGTTCCCCTCTGACCAGCACAGTGTGGGAATCAACCAAGTCGACAACGCCGCCGGGCACATCATCTTCGGCGTCACGCGGCGCTCACCAGCCCCCCCATTGGTCGATGGCGTGCTGGCCCGTATCACCTGGCAGGCTACCGGCGCCGGTGAATGCGATCTGAACTTCCCCTACCTCAAACTGTCCGACACCTCCGGTTTCGAGGTCGCCGGCGCGACGGAGGGCGGAAGTGTCTCGATCGTGCCGGTAGGACAGATCAGCGGTGTCACCAACGTGCAAGGACGGACCGACAACAGCGGCGTCCAGGTGTGCGTCAGCCACAGCGGCGATGGGTTCATCCTCGATCCGCCCGGCGCGTGCATCACGACCGACGCGCAGGGCAGCTTTACCCTGTTCGCCCAGGGTACTGTGACGATCAAGGCATCCCTGGCAAAATACCTGAACAGTCAAGCGAGCGTCTCTGTAGCGCCGGGCGAGGCCGTCGACCTGGGGACGACCCTGTTGCACGGCGGTGAGATCACCGGAGATGGCTGCATCAATATCTTCGACCTGGTCTACATTGCCGCGCGCTACCGGGGCACAGACCTCAGCGCCGACGTCAATGGCGATGGACAGGTGGACATCCTGGACCTATCGATGACGGCGGCCAACTTCGGCATGTGCGCGCCGAGCGCCTGGACCGAGTAAACGACGTCCAATCGACAAAGCGGATCCCTCCATCAGGCAAGATCGAGTCATCTCGAGCAGGTTGGGCAACAGCCGCCCATGATCATCACAGCAAAGGCAAACCCATGTTAAGAGAAATCTCAAAATACACGCTGTCTTTTCTATGTCTCGGCCTGGTATGTGCGTTGCTCGCCTGTGACGCCAAGACGCCTCTTGACGAGCCCCTTGACGAGCAGCCGGCGGATTCTGAAGCAACGATAGCCGCCGAAAGTCTCGCCAGCGAAGAGGCTGTGCTCCGACCGGTCGTCGTGAAAGAGATCGAGGTGGGGCAGAGTGGCATCGTCGAGATTTACCTGGACCACGTCGTCGATTTGTACGGCCTGCAAATTCGCTTGACCTTCGACCCGGACGTCTTGCAAGTCGAAGACGCCAACGCTGAAGAAGAAGGCGTCCAGGTCACGCCCGGTCAAATTCCCGCAACCGACTTCGTCGCCGTCAACCGGGCCGACAACGAACGGGGCATGATCGAGTACGTCGTGACACAACTGGCCCCCCGCGATCCGGTTACAGGGAGCGGCGCCGTAGCTGTCGTTCACTTTCAGGGTCTCACAATCGGGACGAGCAACCTGAACATAGAGCAAGCTCTGTTATCCGACAAGGATGGACAGGCGATCCCTGTTTCGACGCAAGATGGAAAAATCGAGGTGGAGTGACAGCCAATTGTATGCGGCTTGAGGCAAAACGTGATTGGATAGTATCTTCTCAATAAGTTGGGGAGCTGTGGCCGGTCTCCCGACCGAGCCACAGCGGGCACGGTCAGGAGACCGGCCCGAGCGAGTTTGCCCCGGTTTATTGAGATGATACATTGGATAGTTATAACAACAGAAAGTGAGGTTTATGATGAACAGACAAATACGAATAGATATCGTTCGCTTGGCGCTCGTCAGCCTTCTGGCGCTCGTGCTGGTCGGGGCTCTGACCCTCGCGATGAAGCAATTTGCCCTGGCCCAGGGAGCGAGCGACCCCACGCTCCACTTGACCCCCACCACCCTGAACGTCTCTGAGGTCGGGATGACGAGCACGCACGAGGTGGAAGTCAGCAACGTCAGCGATTTGTACGGCGTCGAGTTCAGCGTCGCATATAATCCCAACGTCGTACAACCGCTCGACATGGAACCGGGGACGACCCCCGGCGTCCAGATCACGGTCGGCCCGGTCTTCACCGATATGGGTGAGGATTATTACGTGGGCCGCAACGTCGCCTACACGAGCACTGGCGCCATCGAATTCCAGGCCACATTGCGCAGTCCAGCCTCACCCTTCTCTGGAACCGGGGCGGTGGCTTTCGTTACCTGGGAATGCATCGCCGAGGGAGAATCGGCGGTGACCTTTACGATGAGCAAGCTGGGCAGTTACCCCGACGGCGGGGCTATCGCCCACGTGGCCAGTGGCGGGACAGTCATCTGCTCCGATGGAGGCGGCACAGTCGATACCCCAACCCTCAGCGGTCGCGTGCTGTTGCAAGGGCGCAACGCCCACGATGACATCTACATCTTCGTCACCACAGATCAATCAGGTATCGAGGCCGCCGACATCGCCCTGGAATCCCCCATCCCTGGCGTTCCCTACACCGTCACCAATGCAGCGGGGGACTTCAGCCTACTGCTCTACGAACCGCCCGCCCCCTACGAATTGCCCTACAAATGTCTGCAGGCCATCCACAAGGGATATCTGCTCGGTCAATACTGCCCGAGCGGCGGTTTCACCGCCGACGAAAATCTGGGGACCATTACCCTGCCCGGCGGAGATGCAACTGGAGACAACAAAATCAACATCTTTGACCTGGCCCTCATCGCCGCCCGCTACAACAGTGACGACGAGACAGCCGACATCAACGGCGACGGGACGGTGGACATCTACGATCTGGTCATCACAGCAGGCAATCTGAACACCAGCGGACCGGTAGAGGATTGGCAGTAACCGTATAGGCAAACGTTCTTCGTGACGCCAAAATCGTGACCTTGGGGGCGGCCGCCCCCAAGGTCACGATCAATGTCATGAAGTTATAGGGGGCAAAACAGACTTCGCTAGTCTCCCGCTGGGGAGTTGTAAAGATCTCCCCACCATCAGCCATCGTCGAAGATGCTGAGATATAGGAACCACACATTCAGATCGCGAAGGAGGTACACCTGATGAAATCCTATCTCGGACGAGCCGGAACCAATAAGGGCCGCCTCATATGCAAAATTCTTGCACAAAAAACGGGAATTTTACAGGATAGGCGCTATCGGAAAATCACCGTTCAGATACTCCTCATGCTGCTGTTAAGCGCCGGCCTGCTCGTCCCTCATCGATATCCGGTCGATGCGCAGGAACCTGACGGCGAACCAGATTTCGAGACGCATACGTTCGCCTCAGATGACGGCGAGACGACAGTCGTCCTGCAGAAAATAATACTTGAGGCCGACTACTTTCAGCAGACAGGATCGACCGACGGCGTCGAAGTCACGCCCGGCGGCTTGATCCTGACCAATCAGGCATCCGAGGGCGTTTACCACTCGGCGACGATTGATTCGCCACTCTCGTACACCACCGACGTCGCCGCAAGCTGGTTGGCCGATATCCCGCAGGGGGCGTCGCTCACCGTCGAGACTCGTCTCAGCGACGGTAGAGAAACCTGGACCGATTGGCTGCCCGTACCAGTCGAACACTATCCCACGGCCGATGGAGCATACAGCGGCGCCCTGATATGGGTGGACAGGGCCAATGTGCACATCCAGTTCAAACTCACCCTCCAGGCGAATCCAGAAGGCGCATCTCCCACCCTGCAACGCCTGACGCTCTACTTCAGCGACACCAGCCAGGGCCCCACCGATCGACTCGCCGCCGAACGGGCTCAGAGCGGCGCCGTCGTGGCCGCGTCGAACACCTGTGCCAAGCCGCCCGTCATCTCTCGCACAGCATGGGGATGCCCCGATGGGAGCACCAGCCCTCGCTGGACGCCCACGTACGCCTCGGTCACGCACGTCGTCATCAACCACACCGCCACGCCCAATTCGGCCAGCGACTGGGCCAGGGTGGTGCGTTCTATCTGGAACTATCACGCCAACACCCGGGGCTGGGGCGACGTGGGCTATCACTACCTCATCGACCCCAAGGGAAACATCTACGAGGGCCGGGCCGGCGGCGACGACGTCATCGGCGCCTACGATGGCTACAATCGCGCTTCGATGGGCCTGGGCTACATCGGCTGTTACGGCAACTGCGCCTACCTGGGCCTGACCAACGCCGAAGCGTCGACAGCCATGATAGAAGCCGGGAACACGCTAATGGCCTGGAAGTTCAGCCAGAAGGCGCTCGATCCACGCGGGAACGGTCGCTACTGCGAGCAGACGCTGCCCCGCATCGTCCCACGCTCCGACGTGACTTGCCGGAGCACGTCCCTATCCCCCGGAGACAATCTGAGGCGCAAGATCCCCGCTATGCGAGAGGATGTGTGGGATAAAATTCAGGATTGCGCCAGTGTGACCATCTACGGCACGGTCTGGCTCCAGGGACGTCAGGATCACACGGGCGTCGACGTCTGGTTATCCGAATCCTCCTGTCCCATTGAGGACGAAGGTACCGCCCTTAAGACCAGCACCAACGCCCTGGGACAGTTCAGCGTCGTCTCCAGCAAGGCCTTCCAATGCCTGGAGGTCAAACACGCCTGCTATCTGAGCGGTCAGAAAAGTGATCCCCAAGGATACACCGGCCGGATCAAACTGCCCGGCGGAGACGTGGATGGCGATAATTGCGTCACGATCCTGGATCTCAGCCTGGTCGGCTCGCGCAACGGGACCCAAAATCCGTCGCCATCCTGCGCCGACGTCAACGGCGACGGGGTCGTCAATATCTACGACCTGGTGATCACGGCTGGCAATTACGGTAAATGCGGTCCGATCACCGACTGGCAATAAATTTTCCCCGCAAAAAGAAAACCGCGCCGCTCCACAGGGGGCGGCGCGGTTGAAGTCACACCACGAATCAAAAATCAACTGACGTTTTTCATCACACCTGCAGGAAGGTGAGCGGTTACGGAATACAGAGCACCTGCCCGACGTAGATCAGATTGGGATTTGCGATACTGTTGGCATTCACGATGGACCACATATTGACCCCATAGCGCAACGAAATCCGGTACAGGTTCTCTCCCCGGACGACGGTGTGATGCCAGCGACACGCATCAGGCGGCTTCGGTTCGTCACCCTCGTCAAACTGGCGCTCACAGACCGGCCCGGTCGGCAGTGTGCGCGGGACATTCGGAATCTTCAACACGTGGCCCGGGCGAATGAGATTGGGGTTGAGGACACCATTTTCACGGGCAATTGCGTACGGATCGACGCCATAGGCGCGGGCGATACAAAACAACGTCTCACCCGACTTGACTGTATGGTAGCCCAGGATGACACCGGGTACAGGCGTCGGCCCCGGCGTCTTTGTCGGCGCCGGCGTTTCGGTGGGACCGGGTGTATTCGTCGGCACCGGCGTCGCATCACCGCCGACCGTCACGTTCCCATTCTCGGTGCTGACGGCAATCTGTCCACCGTCCTGGTCTGATAATAGGGCACTGTCAAAACGAATGGCCGTGTTTCCCACACCTGTTCCCCTGAACGTGATCGTCGCCAGCACACCACTCCCACTCACCGGCTGGCTGGGGGCTGTCTGGGTGACAGCGAACTTGATAATACCGTTCGCCTGATCAACAGCGTTCTGGGCCAGGAAATCCGGGCTGAGGAAAGTGCCGGGCTGGATTTGCACGCCATCTTTCCCCGAATCGGCGTCCACCACGTCCAATAGCGCCGGATTGAAAAGGATCTGTACGTCGAAACCATAAAGATCACTGACGTCCTCAATCCGGATTTCCACCGCTATCGTTTCTCCCACGTCGATTGATCCACTGGATGGATTGAAGCGCATCACTGTGCCCTGGGCCAATCCCTGTCCAACAGGCATGCCAAGAATGAGCGTCATCAAAACGATCATCCCTATCCACGGACGAACCACCATCGAATAATGCTTTTTCATGTTCCCTCTCCTTTTGAATCGATAACTGATCACGCCAGAAATGTTTTTCTCAATCCCATATGTCGACTCTTGGGTCAGACATACAATCACGTGGAAATCGCGAGAACCTAGCGAATGGGGAACACGTTGCTCAAGACACAATACTCAAGTGTCCTGCAACAACTATTGACACTGCTCCCATTCTGGCAATTGCTTCTATTGTAGCCCTGCCACAGGGCGTTGTCAAGTCTCCTGCTAAAACAGTCCGCCCCTATCCCGCCCTGGGGCATCCTTGATCTGCTTCAATTCGCCATAGTCCAACCAAATCACCTGGCAGGTCATACACGTATCGATCACGACGTTACCCGGCCCATAGTAGGGGTGCGTCTCCATCACGCGATGGCAATAGGGGCATTGGACCCGCCGTCTCAACTCATCCCGGTCGATCGGCGTCGGTGCATCGGGTGAACCCGAAGCGTGAGTCCGCAGGTATGTCACCATATCTCGAAATATCTCCTGTTTCGTCAATACCCCCAGGCACCTGGCACAGTGCAAGACCCGCGTCTGTGCGACAGAGGCGAACATCAAATTCTCCTGGCACACAGGACACAAGATGTGACTCTCTTCTCCCAGGACCTTCACGCCATCAGTCGACTGATCGGGTATGCTATAAGTGTGGCAGTATTCACAGAAAAAATAATCCCGTCTCCAGACAAACTTCATCGGCGCGCCGCAATTCTTACAATTCATCCGTTGACCCCAAACATGAAAGGTGTTCCATCCATCACCTAACCCGACAGAAGCCGCTGCGCTTCCAAGCCAGAGCCAATAAAGGAGACTTTGACCGCCAAATTCTTGCTCACTGTGCAAGGATTCTATTGGTTAGGCCTTAATGATACAATACGGGCGAACAAATTGCAAATGACCTTGGCGTATCCCACGTCGGTCTCTGACGATTGCATTTTATGCGCCTATGAACGATAATATACGATAACTTCTCACCCAGCGCACAAGCATTCAATTGCAAGGTCTGGCAAATGAAGCGCCATTCATTCGTCAAAACTTGCACGCTAGTAAAAGCGCCGTTACTCGATCATTACTGGCTCTCTGGTAGTTCGCATGGTTGGTTTGGCGAGCGGTCAATTTTTCGCCACGAATTACACGAATTGTCGCTAATCTTTAGGTTTTTCGTGTTAATTCGTGCAATTCGTGGCTAATCTCTCACCGCGACCATGCGAAATCCCAAAGAACCTCATGAGTATCGTCTCAATAAACCGGGGCAAACTCGCTCGGGCCGGTCTCCTGACCGTGCCCGCTGTGGCTCGGTCGGGAGACCGGCCACAGCTCCCCAACTTATTGAGAAGATACCCTCATTATTTCTTGGAGGTGTGTTCATGGAATACAAGCTTTTTGCTCACACGGGCGTCCGGGTCTCCGAACTCTGTTTTGGAACGCTGTCGTTCGGCGGCGTGGCCGACGAGGCCACGTCGGCGGCGATGTTCCATCGCTGCCGGGAGGTGGGCATCAACTTCTTCGATTGCGCCAACGTTTACCAGAAAGGCGCGGCGGAGGAAATCCTGGGGCGGCTCATCGCCGATTGCCGCGACGAGGTCGTCATCACCAGCAAGGTCTACTTCCCGATGGGCGACGACGTCAACGCCTGGGGCGCGTCGCGGCGGCACGTGATGAAGGCGGTGGAGGATAGCCTGCGGCGGCTCAAAACCGACTACATCGACGTCTATTTCATCCACCATTTTGACGCAGACACGCCGCTGGAGGAGACGCTCCGGGCGCTAGATGACCTGGTGCGCCAGGGAAAGATTCTCTACCCGGCGGCCAGCAACTTCGCCGCGTGGCAGGTCGCCAAGGGATTGGGGATCTCGGCCCGGGAGGGTTGGGCGCCTTTCGCCTGCATCCAGCCGATGTACAACCTGGTCAAGCGGCAGGCCGAGGTGGAACTCCTGCCCATGGCCCGCTCGGAGAACCTGGGCGTCATCACCTACAGCCCCCTGGGCGGCGGCTTACTGACCGGCAAGTACGGGCCGCAGCGCCGGCCCGAGCAAGGACGCCTGGTCGAAAATGAGATGTACCAGACCCGTTACGGGGCCGATTGGGTGTACGCGGTCGCCGGGCGTTTCACCCGCTTCGCCCTGGAACGCGGATATGACCCGGTCAGCCTGGCGGTAGCCTGGGTCGCTGGCCATCCGGCGGTCACTGCGCCCATCATCGGCGCGCGAAACCTGGAACAGTTGGCGGGATCGTTGGGCGCGTTGGAGATCGAGATGACGCCCGAACTGTACACCGAGATCGCGGCCCTTTCGCCCGAACCGCCCCCGGCGACCGATCGGAGCGAGGAGCGCACGGCCTTTACTTACGAAGCCCAATTGTCGGACAAAGCCAAGGATCAAAAAAATCAAAAAGATCAATCAGGACCAAAAAGGAAATAGAGATGTCCAAGAAAAAACGAGAGAAACACGAGCAGGTCGAGAACGGGCAAGATGCACAGAATGACAGAAACGGTGAAGAAACCGACGTCCCCGCGCAGGCGCCAGAGGAAATTCTCTCAAAAACTCAACACACGGTCACAATCAATGACGAAGAGATCGCTTACACGGCGACGGCCGGAACGATGGTGCTCAAGGAAGAGGACGAGGAAAGCGGCGAAAAACCCAAAGCCTCAGTCTTCTTCATCGCCTATACCAAGAACGGCGTCGGCGACCTGGGCGAGCGCCCGATCACCTTCTCCTTCAACGGCGGGCCGGGGTCGTCGTCGGTCTGGCTCCACCTGGGGGTATTGGGGCCGCGCCGGGTACAGATGGGCGACGTGGGCGACCTCCTGCCGCCGCCCTACCGGCTGGTCAACAACGAACACTCGCTGCTCGACGAGACCGATCTGGTCTTCGTCGACCCGGTCAGCACCGGCTACAGCCGGCCTGTTCCAGGCGAGAAAGCGGAGCAATTTCACAGTGTCGAGGAGGACGTCAAATCGGTGGGCGAGTTCATCCGCCTCTACACGACTCGCTTCGGGCGATGGACGTCGCCCAAGTTCTTGATCGGCGAGAGTTACGGCACCACCCGGGCGGCGGGCCTTTCAGGCTTCTTGCAGGGGCGACACGGGATGTACCTGAATGGCGTGATGCTCGTCTCATCGATCCTCAATTTCCAGAGCGCCCACTTCGATCCCGGCAACGATCTGCCCTCCATCCTGTTCCTGCCGACCTACACGGCGACCGCCTGGTACCACCGACGTCTGCCGGACGACTTGCAGGCCAACCTGCACGCGACCCTGGCGGAGGTCAAGGCCTTCGCCGCGGGCGAGTACACGCTGGCGCTGATGCAAGGATCCACGCTCCCCGACGACGAGCGGCGGCAAATCGTGCAGAAGCTGGCCCGGTACACCGGCCTTTCGGAGGCCTACATCGAACAGACCAACCTGCGGATCAACATCTATCGCTTCGTCAAGGAGTTGCTGCGAGACCAGCGACGCACGGTGGGCCGGCTGGACACCCGCTTCACCGGGATCGATCGCGACGCCGCCGGCGAGCATTTCGACTTCGATCCCAGTTACGCCGCCATTCAGGGCCCATACACGGCGACGCTAAACGATTACGTCCGTCGGGACCTGGCCTTCGAGAACGATCTGCCCTACGAGATCCTGACCAGCCTCTACGAGAAATGGGATTACGGCAAGTACAAGAACCAGTACGTCAACGTGGCCGAGACGCTGCGCGAGGCGATGACGCAGAATCCGTTCCTCAAGGTCTTCGTCGCCAACGGCTACTACGACCTGGCGACCCCCTACTTCGCCACCGAGTACACGTTCAACCACCTGGGGATCGATCCCAGCCTGCAGGAAAATGTCTCGATGGCCTATTACGAGGCCGGGCACATGATGTACGTCCACGAGCCGTCACTGGCCCAGCTCAAGGAGGATTTGGCTGATTTCTTGCGGTCGGCGATTTAGACATGCGACGTGTTTTAAGGAGGTTCTATGTCACACACAATTACAATCGCAACCACCCAGATGAACGCCAACCCAACGCCGCTGACCGACCGGCTGGCCCGCGCCGAGCGACTGGTCGTCGCGGCGGCAGAGGCAGGGGCGCAGCTGGTGGCCCTGCCGGAGCTTTTCAACGCCGGTTATGCCTACCGCGACGAGAACTTTCACCGCGCCGAACCTCCCGACGGGCCGACGGCGACGTGGATGCGGGCGACCGCCGCCCGCCTGGACGTCCACCTGGCGGGGACGTTTCTGCTCCTGGATCACGACGACGTGTACAACGCCCTGCTGCTCGTCGCCCCCGACGGGCGCACGTGGCGTTACGACAAGACCTACCCCTGGGGCTGGGAGCGGGCCTACTTCCGCGAGGGGCACCGCATCACGGTGGCCGAGACCGACCTGGGCCGGATCGGGATGATGGTCTGCTGGGATGTGGCCCATCCCGAGTTGTGGCGGCGTTACGCGGGCCGGGTGGACCTGATGTTGGTCTGCAGTTGCCCCCCCGACGTCAGCGAGGCGACCTATCACCTGCCCGGCGACGTCGACCTGACCGTGGACGACCTGGGCCCGGTGATGGGCCTGACCAAGGGGAGCGCACGCCAGGTCTTCGGCGAGGTCTTCAACCGGCAGGCGGCGTGGCTCGGCGTGCCCGCCGTGAGCGCCGGGGGATCGGGTCGCATCCGGACCGAGATCCCCAACGGCCTGGGGAGCGTGTTATCCATTGCGCCGACGGCTCCGTGCTTGATCCGGCACCTGCCCCGCGCCCGCCAATTGGCGCTATCGTGCGAGATTGCGCCAGCGTGCAAAGTAGTGGACGCCGGCGGACAGGTCTTGAGCGCGCTGGCCCCGGAGGATGGGGAGACCTTCACCCTGGCCCCGGTGACGCTCCCCTCGCCGGACGTGCGCCCCACGCCTGAGGGGCCGCAGCCCTCGCCCGGCATCTCACGCCTCGTCTACTTCGTCTCCGACGTCCTGCTGCCCACGCTCACGGTGCCGGTCTACCGCCGCGGGTTGCGCCAGGCGCGGGGCGCAGACATGGCCCCGGTGGACGTCTCGACCCGCCGGTGGCGCGTCCTCGTCGCAGTGAGCGCGGCCGCCGGTCTGTTGCTGGGAATTTTGATCGGGAAGCGAAGAAAATCTTAGCGGACGAGCAAACGTGTTCCGAAGATGTAACCGTTCAGGAGGGCGCAGGCAGTTAGTAAAAGAACACGGTTCTTTTCACATGCCCCCCTGAATGCTTGCCCGAGGGTCAGAATGGCTGAGGAGAACGTCTTATGCTATAATGGCTCTTGCTATTGCACAAATCCAAGTGAAAGGAACAAGGTCTATTATGCGCAAAAAGGAACACAAGCAAAGACTGCGCACGCTAGTCTGGATCACAACCGGACTGCTAATCACAACGTTACTCGCCGGTTTATTG
>Ga0129302_1002907_pt1 | contig 11992 bp, 9 predicted proteins | sample BlaSprsedimmetaG_FD_94476 | JGI IMG/M metagenome (GOLD analysis project Ga0129302, IMG submission 94476) | Hot spring sediment bacterial and archeal communities from California, USA to study Microbial Dark Matter (Phase II) - Blank Spring... | ecosystem: Environmental > Aquatic > Thermal springs... | reverse complement strand
GCTGCGTTTTGTAAATCTAACCGGTTTTCCGGGCGAGTTTATAGCCGATGAACGGAACGAAATTGTCGAGGTTTACCACCGCCTGTCCGGCGACAAGGAATTTTTTTCCTATTCTAAACGGTTCGGCGCCTCCTTGCTTTACTTTTCTACCGCTGTTATATCCCTGTTTATGCTTTTTATCAGGGAAAACATTGACTTTCTCCGGCTGATTCCGGCTCTGCTGTCAGCCGCCGCGGCTGTTGCTGCTTTTTTTCTGGGAAAAGAACTTAAAGACAAAAAAACCGGAATAGCCATGTTTTTTATCTGCGCGGCTTCAGGATGGGCTTTTTTCCTCTCGCGAATGAGCCTTGCAAACGCTTATGTGCCCTTTTTTGTATTCCTCTCTTTTTTCCTCGCGCTAAAATACATACAAACCCCCTCATTAAAAAACTTTTTATTTTTTTTCCTCTCACTTTCCGCCGGGCTTTTTACCTACTCCTCTTTTGTCCTGATAATACCGTTATTCATATATGCGCTTATTGAGCACAGGGAACGGCTCGGAAAAAGAAACCTCCTTGTTTCGTCGCTGCCGCTTTCATTCCTTTTTCTGTTTTTTGTCTTTTTAAATTTCACGAATGCGGAAACTTTAAATTGGGCGCTTTCGCAGGCGTCCCGGCCGGACAATACCCCGGGCCCGGCTGTTTTTGAAAGAATAGCGAATATTTTCCTTTTTTTTACCGCGCCTCTTGTTACGTCAAATGCTTTTGTCAAAACACGGCCGATTCTTAATTTTTCCGAGTTTTTTTTCCTGCTTGGCGGCCTTGTCATTCTTGTATCCTCCCTGAGGGATAAAAACACAAGAATCATACTTGCCGGGTTCATATTTTCTCTTTTCACTGTCTTATTTTCAGGAGGGCTGGACCACCACTGGCGCCACATAATGCTCCTCCCGTTTGTGATTATTATTTCAGGTATTTTTGCCGGAACAATGCTGAATAAGCGCAAATTTTACATTTTACTTATAGTGTCATCCCTGTTGAGCATCAATACTGTTTTTTATTATTTTACCGAGTGGGGCATACAAAACAACAACCCTTTGATACACAAGGAAATTTCAAGCCATATTAATGCGCGCTGTAACAAAAACTGCCTTGTAATACACGAGCTTTTCCCTTACGGCGCCTATGAGACATATCTTAGGACAAAAAGCGCATATGATAACCCCGAGTCCCCTGAAAAAGTTTTTATTTTAGCGCCTTATACTTACAGGAAACAGCTGCTTAATGTACTGAGCGGCGCGAAAATAACCTATTTTTACAACACAAAAACAAAATCCACGGAAACCATAGCGCTCATAGAACATACCATTGCTTCGCCTGAAGAAGTTTCTTCCTTTTTAATTTTAAAAAAATCATTGTCAGCCGCGGCAATGAACATGTGGAATCTTAACTATGAGGCCGTGCTTTCGCAGCTTTGGTCCGAAACACCGGGAGAGGGAGATATCGGCAGTATAAAAAATCTGGGATTATACATTAAAGGGCTGGAAGCTTCTTTGCGCTCCGGAAAGCAGGCGGAAAGCTTGCCCGTTCTTCGACGCTTCGCCGGAAATATGCTTAAGCCTCCCGATTATTATTATCATGAATCTCTTTCAGCTTTACGGTCCGGTGATTATGCCTCTGCCATAGAATTGCTTGAAAAAACCATCATGCTTGCCCCCGAACTCAAGGAACCGGAACTTCTTCTGCAGCGGCTGCGCCTGATGCCTTAGCCGGCCCGGCTGCCGGTTATTTTTACAAACGGGTTATAAAAATTCGCCTCTCTCCCCGAAAACATCCGCGTCAAATACGTATATCTCAGTATCCCTGTCCTTGTAGGCTGTTTTAGGGAGGCCCGCCTTGCTTTCGCAGAGATTTTCCATAAAAACCTCAAGGCTCCAGCCTGTCTCAAGCGCAACCTGCGGCAAAAACACGCCGCTTCTTGAGCCCCGCTTGACAATGACGCCGTGCTTTCCAAGCTCAATTTCAGTGTAAGAACCGGCCCTTTTTTTCAGCGACAATACCGATATTTCTATGTCTATATCCTTAATCTCGCCGGCTGTCACGGGCCCGAACCTGGGATCGCCTGTCGCTGACGCGATTGACATCTCTATTATTGTTTTAAAAAGTTCCTGAACTCCCTCAATAATCCCTATGCACCCCCGCAGTTTCCCTTTATTGTGAAGAGTCACAAAAGCCCCTCTCTTCTCCTTAAACAGGGGGTCAACAGCCTCATAGCGGGGAATAATCCCCCTTGTTACAAATTCCTCCACTGTATTCCTCGCAAGCTTTAAAAGCTCTCTCTTTTGTTCCTGCGACAGCATGTAATCCCCTTTGTTTTTTGTTTTCAGCCTTCGAAACGCCGAATAATTGGGCTTGACTTTTTTTCTCAAAAAAACTATTATAACTTTACTCCGTGGGCCCTTAGCTCAGTTGGTTAGAGCAGCAGACTCATAATCTGTTGGCCGTAGGTTCAAGTCCTACAGGGCCCACCATTTTTTTCTTAAGTTATGCCGATATTTCAAGTATCTCTGCCTTGTCCCCAAGAATCCTCTTAAACTCCTCAGCGTCTTTTCTCGCTCCTATTATGGTTCCCCAGTGCATGGGCACAGATACATCCGCGCCTATCACGGCAGCTGCCTGGGCCGCCTCAGCTGCGTTCATTGTATAAGTGCCGCCCACAGGGAGAAGCGCGACATTCACGTTTTTCAGGGTGTTCATCTCAGGGATAAAATCCGTGTCTCCGGCGTGATAATACCTGAATCCTCCAAAATCAATCAGGTAACCGGCCTTGTCCGTGTCTATTCCGTGAAAATCCTTGTTTATATTATACGCTGCTACAGCTTCAATTTTTACCCATCCCAGCTCAAGAATTTCACCCTTCTTTATTTTTCTCGGCCTGCACTCGTGAAGTTCCTTGGCTGCTTTGGCCGGGCACACTATAACGGTTCCCTTCTTTGCCAGCGCGTTAATGTCATTTTGGGATAGGTGGTCAAAATGCTCATGCGTAACAAGTATGGCGTCCGCAGGCGTGGGGTTTTTTATTTTAAAGGGGTCAATGTAAATAACCTTTCCCTCTGCCTCTATTTTAAACGAGGCATGCCCCAGCCATTTGACGTTTTTCAGAGCTTCATACATTTCTTTCCCCTCCTTACCTGTTAAAGAGCCCTTCAAGCAGTTTTGTCCCCTCTTTTTCCAGGAACTTTCCGGCTTCCTGCTCTGCCCTCTTTTTCAGGTTTCTTGTGATATTATCCACCATTCTTTTCTGGTTGTAATCATATTTTTTGGACTCAAGCGTATTGTATATCCTGAAATCAAAAGGCAGCCATCCGTCAGCGCCGACAGCGTATGACGCGTCTTTGAGCCCCAGGTTTCTCTCGACAAAAGCGAGGACATTTTTTGACTCGCCCGGGCTGATATCCGTTTCAACCCGCATGTCAATCGCCCTATCAACTGTCGTGTACCCCTGCCCGCGTATCCTTATGTCGCCCTTTTCACCGCGCTCGCCGTTTTGCATCTTCATGTTCTTAATGTCAATCCTGCCTCCTGCCATGGAAAAATCGGCATAGATGGTGTCAAAGTCCATATCCTGAGCGAGAAAAGAAGCGCCAATATTTTTTGCCAAATCCTTTCCCATATCAAGGGCCTTGAGCCTGCCGTTTTTAATGTCTATATTGCCGCTTCCTTTTATGGTCCTGGGTACATCCCTGAATGTCGCGCCGGAAAGGTTCATCTTCATGTTTGCGTTTCCATAAACCTTTCCCTTTATGTCATCAAGAAGGCTGCGCTTATTTTTGTTCTTTTCATCTTTCGGCAGTACGGCAATCATGTCATCTATGAGCCTGTCCACAATAACACCCTTGACAAGCGCGCTCGTTGAATATGTCTCCTTTTCAATGTCCATCGTAATGTTGTTATTAATGTTCCCCTGATAAGCGCTTATGGATGTCTCCGCGGTCAGCTTATTTGACACAAACCTTATGTTTGATATGGTCCTGCCTATTGTGATGTCTTTGTAAAAAATTGAGTCGGCCCTCAAATTGAGATAAACACCCGGCGAGGCCTTTCCCTGAAGTTTGAGAAGCGCCTTTCTGGTCTCCTCTGCCTTTGCCTTGTCAGCGGCTGCCTTAAGCTTCTTCTCCTGCTCTGTTAAAACCTTCTTTTCCTCTTTTTTCGGCTTTTCCTTCTGCGGAAACATCGCGAGCAGGTATTCAACAGCAAGCTTAGGCGAATGGACATCGACCCTGTAAACGCTTGCCGCGGGTATGTTGACGTTTTCGCCCGTAAGGTTTATGCTCACATCCTGCCCCGCAAGCTTCATTTTCACGCTGCCTTTGGCGTTGTAAGCGTTTGTGATGTCAAACTTCGCGCTGAATGCCTCGGCCACTTTTTTCCCCTTATGCGCGAGCGTGCCGTTTTTAAGCTCCAGCGTATTCTTGAATGCCGGCTTTCCCTTAGCGAGCGCGAAGTCAAGCGTGTTGACGACGTCTATGGAAGCGTCTGTATCCTTAACTTTCGCGGCAAGGTCATCCGGGAGAATTTCAAACATTTTTTTTGTGTTTGAAACAGATACAAGCCTGCCCTTTATTGCCCCGGCTGCCCCGATGTTAATGCCCCCTGTGGTGTTTATGCCTCCCACTGAGAGCGGGTTCAGTTTTATGTCAATCAGCCCCTTGAGAAAATCACCCTTCAGCTCGGATTTAAGGGATACGGGTATTTTGAACTCGTTGTATATGGCGAGGCATGACATGCTTATGGAGACCGGTTTTATGGCGGCAGTTATCAGGTCATCCATGGCGAAATTGAGGTTTTCTATCTTTACGGAAGTTGTCTGCGGGGATGAGTAGTCAACATAGACAAAATTGCCGTTTCTTATCTTTACGCTTGTCACTATTATATTGTTAATGGGCGGCTTTTTATCGTTTTTTTCTTTCACCGGAGCCGCTTCTTTTTTCTGCTTAACCGGCGCGCCTTTGGCCACAGCTGCTTTTTCAGCAGCTGCCCTGCGCGCGTTCATGGTATCCATTATGTCCGTGAAATTGAACCTTGTATCCGTCTCTTTTATCACCTGAATATATGGGCTGTTGAGCTCAAATTGGTGTATTACCAAATCGCGCCTTAAAAGCGCGAACAGGTTATATTTGAGCACCACATAGTCATCCTTGATAAACATCCTGTCGCCGTAGCGCTTTGATTCCCTGATGTAAAACCCACGTATCTCAAATCCCTTCAGGATGTTAAAATCCACCTTTTCAATCCCTATCTCCCGCCCTGTCATCTCAGAGAGCTCTTTTACCGCGTAATCCTTAACTTTATCAAAAGGTAACCAGAGAGGTATTGAAGCAAGCGCGCCTATAAAAACAACAACAAACAACACGGTAATTACCGCGAAAATCTTTAAAACTTTTTTCATCTCAGCCTCCGGTGTAATTTGTGACCTTCCACATTATATAAGATTTAGACGTTTTTGAAAGCGATTTTTGACATAAATTATAGAAAGAAAAAAACCGGGCCCTTAAAAGGGCCCGGTTGTAGAAAGGGGTTTATTTTCAGCTGTTTACCGCTTTATCCGCAGGCGGTTTGGCTTTTAGGTCCTTAAACGGAGTCACGTTTGTTTTTTTATCCTTTGCCGCCTCTTTTTTCGCGTTATCAATAACATCCAGATTCGTCCTTCCAAAATAGGCTTCCCTCGTCTTTTTCTCTATCTCGTCAAGTATGGGCTCATGGTCGCTTAAGTACCTGACCACCGCGTCCCTTCCCTGGCCGAGCTTTCCGCCGCTGTAGGAATACCAGGTACCGGACTTCTCAACCACTCCGTTTTCAACAGCCGCCTCAAGCGTGGCCGCCTCCCTTAATATTCCCCTGCCGAAAATTATGTCAAATATCGCCTCCCTGAACGGCGGAGCAACCTTGTTTTTCACTATTTTTGCCCTTACCCTGTTTCCAACAAAAACCTCGCCTTCCTTTAAGGTCTCTATCCTTCTTACGTCTATCCTGACCGAAGAATAGAATTTAAGCGCCCTGCCGCCCGGCGTTGTCTCGGGGTTTCCGAACATAACGCCTATCTTTTCCCTGAGCTGGTTGATGAATATCACCACCACCTTTGACTTGCTTATTATGGATGTCAGCTTTCTCAATGCCTGGGACATGAGCCTTGCCTGAAGCCCCATGTGCGAATCTCCCATATCCCCCTCTATCTCAGCCTTTGGAACAAGAGCTGCCACAGAGTCCACGACTATGACATCAACCGCTCCGCTTCTGACCAGGGTCTCAACTATCTCAAGCCCCTGCTCCCCGGTATCCGGCTGTGACACAAGCAGCTCGTCAACATTTACTCCGATTTTTTTCGCGTACTCGGCGTCAAGAGCGTTTTCCGCGTCAACATACGCGGCTGACCCTCCGGTCTTCTGGCACTGCGCCACAATATTTAAGGCAAGCGTTGACTTGCCCGATGATTCAGGGCCGTAAACCTCTATTACCCTGCCGCGCGGCACTCCTCCGCCGCCAAGCGCAAGGTCAAGCGAAAGCGCGCCCGTGGCAATTGACTCAATTTTAGCGGCCGGCGTCATGCCAAGCTTCATAATCGCGCCCTTCCCGAATTCCTTCTCAATCTGCGAGATTGCCATTTCCAAAGCCTTTTTCTTTTCACTGCTCATATCTGTAACCTCCTCTATATTTTCCCTTTAAGGGTTTTTTAATTTTTATATTCCGAAAAATAGTCCCTGAGTTCCCTTCCATTATAATAAACCCTGCAAAGAAGCGTCCCGTTTGAAAAATTTACCACCTCTCCCACCTCGACCTGCTTGCCGAGCACAAGCGAGTACAGTTTTTTCAAAAACCCGTTATACGCCTCTGTCCCGCGCGCCGGCGCCTTTAAACCCGCGGGTTTTATAAACGCTCCTTTTTTGTCCCCGCACTTCCATCCGTACTGAACCCTGAACCTGTTTTCACTGCTCACGCTGCTTACCCTGAATGGCGACATTGTTCTCCTCCTTTATTTACGCGTTTCCGGGAATGGTTGTAATAACCACTCCCTGAATTATAAAATTACGCGACATTACAATGGGACTGTGCTCCCTGTTTGTTGACAATGGTTTTAATACCACGGCGCTGCCTGATACGTTGTATTCCTTTATCGTGGCCTCGTCATCAATTAACGCCACAACTATGTCCCTGTCAGAGGCTGTGTTCTGCTGCCTCACAAGCACAAGCGCGCCGTCATCTATTCCCGCAAGATTCATGGAATCGCCCTTTGCCCTGAGAAAAAAGTAACGAAAAGGCGGCTTTGCCACCCTTGTTGATACAGAAATCATGTTTTCAATATTCTCCTCCGCGAGTATCGGCGTTCCGCAGGCCGCGCTCCCCACAACAGGCACGCCTATTGTGCGCTCGTTTTCAGCCGCTGCCATAAAGCCCGGCTCCTCTATATAAGTATCCTCAATGCCCTGCGCCGGCGCTCCGTAGTGCTTTTTAATAAATCCGTCAACCTCCTCTTTTTTAAAGCGCCACTGGTTGCGCACCTTAAAAGCGGGTATCTCCTTTTCCTTTAACATGCGGTAAACCGTCCGGATGTTTACCTTGAGGTAATTTGCCACCTCTTCTATTGTCATTATTTCCTGCGCCATTTTTAAGCCTCCTTAATTTCCTGATTTTTCAGCCTCTTTTGCTTCTCTGTCGTTCTTTGTCATGCCTTGTCATCTTTTGTCATAACTATACAATATTTGTCATGCTTTGTCAAGTGTTTTTTTTAAAAAGATTTTTTCCTCTGCCTTGACAAATATGTGATGTGTGTTATGGTAAAAACAATAATAACAGGAGAGCGCCGAATGAATAGTCAGCAAAAAGAACTTCACTATAAAATCGAGAACAGGACATCAAAAAAACGCTGGCATGACTGGAAGTGGCAGTTGGCTCATTCTGTGCGGGATATAGGGACCCTTCAAAAACTCCTCGGAATTACTCTTTCAAAAAAACAGGCCTCGCGCATCAAGCAGACATTGTCCAAATTTCCGATGTCCGTAACACCCTATTATCTCTCCCTGATAAATATAGAAGACCCGGAGAACGATCCTGTGTTCAAACAGTCGGTCCCCTCAATAAGCGAGCTTACAATAAACAGCTATGATATGGCCGACCCTCTTGCCGAGGACAAAGACAAACCCGTTGAAGGTATAACCCATCGTTATCCCGACAGGGTCCTTTTTCTTGTTTCAAATACCTGCTCAATGTACTGCCGCCACTGCACCCGCAAAAGAAAAGTCGGCGATATTGATTTTATTCCCACAAAAGCAACAATTAAAAAAGGAATCGATTATATAAAAAACACTCCTGCCATACGCGATATTCTCCTCTCCGGCGGAGACCCCTTTCTTCTGCAGGACTCCTACATAGACTGGATACTTACCGAACTGAAAAAAATCCCCCACATTGAGATAATAAGAATAGGCACGCGAACCCCGGTTGTCCTGCCTTACAGAATTACAAACCAGCTGATTAAGGTGCTGAAAAAACACCGGGATATCCCCCTGTGGATAAACACTCATTTTAATCATCCCCGGGAACTGACAGCCTCGGCAAGAGAAGCGCTCGCAAAACTCGCTGACGCGGGAATTCCGCTCGGAAACCAGACCGTTCTTTTAGCCGGAATAAACGACTGCTTAAGAATAATGAAGACTCTTGTCCATAAGCTTGTGCAAAACAGGGTGCGCCCCTATTACATATACCAGTGCGATATGTCCGAAGGGCTTGACCATTTCAGGACCCCTGTCGGCAAGGGAATAGAAATTATCGAGGGCTTAATCGGCCACACAAGCGGCCTTGCTGTCCCCACATATGTAATTGACGCGCCCGGAGGAGGCGGAAAAATACCCGTAATGCCCAATTACCTTATTTCCTGGTCAACAAATAAAGTCATCCTGAGAAATTATGAGGGCGTTATAACAACATATAAAGAACCCGATTCTTATGAGGCAATTTTTTGCGACCGCAAATGCGCCGGCTGCAGGCTCCAACTGCAGCTGGAGGGCGCAAGCGAATATAAATCCACGGGAATCGCGAACCTTATCGACGACTATGACACAACAATATCTCTTACCCCTAAAACCAACGAACGCGCAAAAAGGAGGAAAAAATATGCATCCCGTTGACTACATTATTTTCGGGCTTTACATGGCAGGAGTTCTTGCTGTAGGATACTATCACTTCAGAAGGAATAAAAATAAGGAAGATTACTACATAGGCAGCAGAAGCTTAAAATCCCGGCACGTGGCCCTCTCAATAGTCGCGACAGATGTAGGCGGCGGTTTTTCCATAGGGCTCGGCGGGCTCGGTTTCGTCATGGGCCTGTCAGGCAGCTGGCTGCTTTTTACGGGCCTTGTCGGAGCGTGGCTTACTGCGGTTTTTATCATCCCCGTAATAAAAAAAGTGGACAAACAACAGGCTATGTTTACCTATCCCGATTTTCTGCGATTCAGGTTTAACAACAAAGTGGCGGCTGTCGCGGCTTTAATCTCAGGCATAGGATATCTTGGATTTACAGGAGCCCAGGTTCTCGCGGGCGCCAAGCTGGCATCAGCCACGCTTATTCCCGGCGCGCCGTTCGGAATGGACCCTGTTTTTTTCGCTGTTTTAATAATAGCGTTTATTACAATCCTTTACACGGTAATAGGCGGTTTAAAAGCCGTTGTATATACTGACTATTTCCAGTGGGTTATTCTTTTGGCCGGCCTTTTGCTTTTCGCCATCCCCCTCACGCTGATAAAGCTTGGAGGTTTTTCAACACTCACCGCGAATCTGCCGTCCGAATTCTTTTCCCTTACAAATATCGCTCCTGTGGAATTCTTTAACTGGATGATTACAATAATCCCGATCTGGCTTATCGCCATGACGCTCTACCAGAGGATGTACGCGTGCAGGACGGAAAAAGAGGCCAAAAGAGCCTGGCTTATAGCCGGGGTTTTTGAATATCCAATAATGGCTTTCGCGGGCGTATTTCTTGGAATGTGCGCCAGGGTATTTTTTCCCGAAGCTGACCCCGAAATGGGAATGCCCCTGCTGATCAGGGAAGTCCTTCCTTTTGGAATAGCGGGAATAGTAATTGCCGCTTATTTTTCGGCCATTATGTCCACGGCCGACAGCTGCCTTATGGCCTCATCCGGCAATTTTGTAAATGATATAGCGGAAAAATACCTGCTTAAACGAAAACCTGATGAAAAGACACTGATCAGGCTTTCACGTTTTGCCACCCTTTTAATCGGCATTGTCTCTGTCGTTATAGCAGTCAGTTTTACCACGGTTCTTGACGCCATACTTTACGCCTACTCTTTCATGGTCGCGGGGCTTTTTGTCCCCACCCTTGGAGCTTACTTCTGGAAAAAATCAAGCTCAACCGGCGCGCTGTGGGGCATGCTTGGCGGAGGCACTCTCACCGTCCTTCTTGAGACAGGCGCGGTTAAACTTCCCTCCGCGCTTGCGTCCACAGGAATCAGCAGTGTATTTTTCGGGATACTCTTTTCCGCGCTGCTTTTTATCACACTCTCACTGAAATTTCCGGGCAGAGCATAAGGAGGCACAAAATTGAAACCTGATATAATTGAAACTCTGGGTTCTTCCGTAATACAGCACGGCCCTCACAATAACAGGATATACCTTATGAAACTTTCACGCCTGGATATGCCCGCGATAATCAAAGAGATGGAAACCCTCGCGTCTAAAAACAAATATACAAAGATATTCTGCAAAACCCCCTCCAAATTTGAACAGTTTTTTACCCCTTATAATTTTAAAAAAGAAGCGTCCATACCCGGGTACTTTAACGGCCTCACCGGCCTCTCTTTCATGTCAAAGTTCCTTTCAAAAGACAGAGAAAATAATCCGGACGGGCAGGAAATAAGTTCCATACTTTCCGCCGCCCGGAATAAAGCACGGAAAACCGATTCACCTGAAAGTCCGGATAAATTTATAATATCACAGGCTTCTGAAAAAGACGCCCCTGCCCTTGCCGCAATATACAGGGAGGTCTTCGCCACATACCCGTTTCCCATCCACGACGAATCATATATAAGAAAAACCATGGGGGAAAATATATCATATTTCAAAGTGTCCTTTGACGGAAAAATAATTGCCGTGTCTTCCGCCGAAAAAGACATTGAGGCGAGGGCCGTTGAAATGACGGATTTCGCCGTGCTTCCTTCCGCCCGCGGAAACAACATAGCCGTAATGCTTCTTGATGAAATGGAAAAAGAAGCCGCGGCGGAGAAATACATAACTTTTTTTACCATAGCAAGGGCCCTGTCAGCGGGAATGAACTCAACATTCGCGAAAAAAGGATATAAATATACAGGCACAGCGGTAAACAACACAAACATATCGGGTAAAATAGAGAGCATGAACGTGTGGTATAAAACAGCCGCGTGAACCGAAACCCCTCAGTTGCGACGGCGTATTTCGGCCTTTGCAGGAATCCAATAAAACAGTTTAAATTTGGAATTTGCAATTTACAAGTGGACGGCAAAAGAAACGAACCGGTTTTTGCAGGCTTCTAAACAAGTATTGGAGTAACGTGCAACCATCGCAGGACGGGGCTGGCAGCATCAAGTACTACAACTGAAAACTGAAATTTTAAAGTTTAAAGTTAGTACAAACCCGGAAAACCCGCTTTGGGCGATTCGTGAATCGCCCCTACGAAAACAACACATCGATATTTAATCTTGTTTTTTACTGGCTGCTAAACAACCTTTGCCGCAACACACACTGACGCAGGACGGGGTAGGTAGCGGAAAATTTCGTCGAGAACCCAGGGCGCGTCTGTGTCATGCGCTAATCTACGCCATCCCAAACACCTGTGCCCTGCATAAGAGTTGCCGCCCTAAAACCCGCGCAAGCCTAATCGCGGCCATTCACGAGTCTGCATCTGACCGGGCTCACCGCCGATGTAAATCGGCGAAATTTCTCCGCTGCCTGCCCCGGCCCACCTCAAG
>Ga0129302_1002905_pt1 | contig 11995 bp, 10 predicted proteins | sample BlaSprsedimmetaG_FD_94476 | JGI IMG/M metagenome (GOLD analysis project Ga0129302, IMG submission 94476) | Hot spring sediment bacterial and archeal communities from California, USA to study Microbial Dark Matter (Phase II) - Blank Spring... | ecosystem: Environmental > Aquatic > Thermal springs... | reverse complement strand
GTAGTCACCCTGTTCGTTCTGCTGTACACTAACCGCTTTCACAGCAGGGATATCGAGTGGAAAGGAGACCATATCGGGTGATTTATGACCTTGGATGTTCATTTCAACCTAACCTCCGAGGTTTTTCGCTGATTATACCACCCTATATGTGGGGGTGACCACACGAAATACCAAAGAGCCAGCTCATCGTATCCTCCTTAAAGTATTGCAGTTGGGGTTGAGCTTACCATATTTCGCGTTTTTTTCATCTAATCGGTATAATGTCTAATGTTGATAACGTTCAGGTAAGGCATAGTGGATAGTTCGTCAGCAAAAGCCCGTAGAATAGTCAAACGGTCATTTCTTTTTATCCGCACAAGTGGGCCTGGACGGTTTATCATAACCGATCCATGAATCTCTTCGCGCATACGTAACCCAAACGTTTGCTGCATCCTTTTCCGGAAGTTTATCAGTCGATCAAGGCAATCTTGCCATCTCAATTCGTGAATGACCAAGCCGGATAATACAAAGTAACGGGTGGGAGAATTCACCATTCCGCAATCACCGCTTTCGTCAGCGTACATGATGTACATGTTTTACCCACCCGCGCTCACCACCGCCGTCACTTGCCCCGTCCCCCACGTCTCGACCTGGCCTTGCGGGCCGAAGGCGAGCGCCACGCCATCGGGGACGCCCAAGCCGAGCAGCCCTTCCCCAAGCTGCGAGAGACAGCGCAACACCACGGAATCCTCCGTGCGCGTGAAGTGCGGCACAATCACCGCGTTCTGCAACAGTCCCAAACCCTGCGCCTGCAAATACTGCGGCGCGGGGCCAATCGCCCACGTCCCCAGTGCAACCGCGCCGCCACCACTGCCGACGAGCGTGAGACCCTGCAACGTGCCGAACCCACGCAAAATGTGCGCCAGCGCCGTCGTCCCATACAGATTACGCACCAGCGGCAACGGATTTTCGCCGCCGAGATACAAAACGCCGGCCTCTTCCAGCAAAGTGAGGAACTTCGGGGTTTCCAATTGCGCGCGCGTCATCTCCGCGAGCGTAAAAGCTTCGCCGCCCGGACCGCCGAGCAGCGTGTAGTGTTCGAGGATCGCGTCGGCATCTTCGCGCATCCCCTCGGAGAGCAGCACGACCATCGGGCGGTCCAGGTTGACGACGCTGAGCAACTGCGCATCCGCCACGTCGGTCTCGCCACGCGCCACGTCGCCGCCGCCGAGCAACACCAGCCAGCCTTCACCGTCGAGCCATTGTAAGGGTCCCTGTTGGGGCATAATCTCTGTTCCTTGGTGATTGTAATGAGAAATGAGTAATGAGAAATGAGTAATGAGTATTCAAGAACTAACAGTGTAACGCTTACTTTTCACTCTTTACTCTTTACCCTTTACCCTTTGCTCTTTACTCTTTACCCTTTACTCTTTACTCTTCACCCTTTCCAGGCATCAACCGGCATAACGCCTCTACCACCACCGCCACACCGTTGACCAACGCTCCTTCGTCGATGTCAAAGTGGGCGTTGTGATGCGCAGGCGCTTCGCGGTCGGTGAAACCTGAACCGACGAAGATGAAGCAGCCGGGGATCTCCTGCAAGAAGAAGGCGCAATCCTCGCTGCCCATCGTCCGTACGTCGCTTTTGAGCGCGTCCGCGCCGAACAGGTCGGTGACGACGTCCCGCACCAGCGCCGTGACATTCGCATCATTGATAAGCGGCGGCGTGAGCGGATACAGGCCAACCCTCGCTTCCGCGCCCATCATCCGCGCCGTCCCTTCGATGATTTCGCGCACGCGGCGGAGCGTCATATCGCGCGTTTCCAGATTGAAGGTGCGGATCGTGCCGCGCAGTTCGGCGGAATCAGGAATCACGTTGAAAGCATCGCCGCTGAGCAGCGCGCCCACCGTGACCACGGCGGTATCCAACGGGCTGACGTTCCGGCTGACGACCGTTTGCAGCGCGTTCACCGTGAGCGCAGCGACGACAATGGGATCGACCGTCTGCTCGGGCATCGCACCGTGGCCGCCCTTGCCGGTGATCGTGGCATACCACGATTCGGCGCCCGCCATCACCGGGCCGGCGGTCGCGCCAAAAGCGCCCACCGGGTTCTTGTTCCACACGTGGATCGCGAGCATTTTATCCGGGCGGGGATTCTCCAACACGCCCTCCTTGACCATAATATCGGCGCCGTTCATGCCCTCCTCGCCGGGCTGGAAGATCAGCTTGAGTGTGCCGCGCCAGGAATCGCGGTGCTGCGCCATCAAGGTGGCGACGCCCAGGCCAATCGCCATGTGCGCGTCGTGCCCGCAGGCGTGCATGAGGCCCGGATGCTGCGAGACGTAAGGGACATCATTCGCCTCCTGAATCGGCAGCGCGTCCATGTCCACGCGGCTCATCACCACCGGGCCGGGGCCGTTTTCCAATACGCCGACCACGCCGGTCTGCGCGACGCCTTCCTGCACGCGATAACCCAATCCACGCAAAATCTCGGCGATGACGCCCGCCGAGCGGCGTTCTTCCAATCCCAACTCCGGGTGCATATGAAAATCGCGCCGCCAGGCGACGAGTTGATCGTGAAGTCCGGCGGCCAGCGTGAGTGTATCCATAAGCTCTCTCCTAATAATGCCTTCAGCTTTCAGCCATCAGCCCGAAAAGTTGCTGACAGCTAATTGCTGATTGCTGATAGCTATCCTTAACAGATTACGGAACAGTGTAAGGGATTTCCTACGATGCGGCAAGTACTAATTGTCCTTGTGTTGATAAGAAAATCCTCCCAAAGGCATAACCTTTGGGAGGACTCACTGCGGTGAAATGGTCAAATTCTACGAAGGCGTTTATATTCGGCGACGAACGTAGAATCATCGAACGATTGCTCAAACTGGCGCAGCCAATTGAGCACATATTTATCGTCCAGATTTGCGCCTTGTCGGTGAATAACACCTTGAGCATCCTCGTGATCGCGCAAGCGCGTCGAGATGAGCTTGTAAATCACCAAATCCTCCGGGCTACACACCCGAATCGTCAACCCCGGCTGCACTTCCATATCACGCCCGCGCTGAATAGCAAGCACATCGTAGGGTGTGTCGGCTAACAAGACATCCAATCGCGTCCCCAATGTGTCTTGCACAAACACCATAGCTTGTCGCCGCAAGGCCTGGCGCGGATCAGGAAGTAGCGAAGTATAGTCAGACGCGAGCACAGACAGCAAGCGGTCGGCGTCATCGCGTTCCAGCAACACTTTCACATCAGCATCGCGTGTGAGGCGCGGTTCACCCCACACGGCGACGGCAACGCCTCCAATGACGATAGAGAGGATGCCGGCGTCATTCAGATGCTGCTGAAGCGTCCGTAGGGATTGTAGTAGATTCTCCATGCTCTTTCTGCCATTCCGCGAAGCGTTGCAACCTGGCCTGCAACTGCGCCAGAGCCTCCCGCCGCGCTGGGCCAAACAGCGCTTCCGTTTCCTGCAATTGCGGTTCGAACGCGCGCTGTAAGGCAAGCCATTGTCGCACACTCTCGTGAACGGTCAATTGTTGTAACAGACGGATTTCGTCTGCTTCGAACGTATCCCAACCTTCGCGCAAGGTCCGTAAATCACGCATAACTGTTTTATATCCTGAATCCCTTGTTCCGCAAACGCTAGGCGACCCGCTTTACCGCCAGGACGAGCGGTGCGTCATCCACCGTGTCTTCGAGCACCTTGTCACCGGTGGGCGATACGACAGCTTCAAGCGCGTCCGCGAGCACCTCGCTGGCGATCATCTCGCGCTGCGCGGCGATAGCCTCCGCCAGACTGCCGCTCGCGTTATATTGGACGACGATCCGGTCGGTGAGCTGGTAATCCGCCTGTTTGCGCAAATCCTGCACACGGCGCACGACTTCGCGGGCCAGTCCTTCCTGCTCGAGTTCCGGCGTGACGACGGTATCCAGCGCCACCACCAGGCCGCCTTCCCCGGCGACGCCGTAGCCCTCGCGGGCGTGGCTCTGTACCAGGACTTCGTCCGGGTTGAGCACGGCCTCACTGCCGTCTTCCAAAGCCAACGCCAACGCTTCCCCGGCGTGCAGTTGCGCGACGGCACGCGCAGCTTCCAGTTTTTCCAACGCCTTGCGGATGAGTGGGAAACGCTGGCCGAACTTCGGGCCGAGCACGCGGTTGAGCGGCAGCAGTTTATATTCGACCAGTTCGCCCTCTTCGGCAACAAAGGCGACATCCTTCACGTTGAGTTCATCGGCCAGCAGATCGAGCAACTGGCTCAACGCCTCGCGACGGCGCGGGTCGGCGGCGATGAGCGCCCGGCGCAGCGGTTGGCGCACTTTGAGATTGTTGCCGGCGCGCACGGAGTGGCCCAACGTCGCGGCCTGGCGCACAGCGGACATCGCCTCTACCAGGATGCGCTCTACCGTGTCCAACGGTTCGGCGGTGGGGATAAGGCAATGGTGGATACTCTCCGGCTCCAGGTGCGACGCACTTTCCGAAGTGCGTTGCACCTCACATACAAGATTCTGGTACATCACCTCCGTCATAAACGGTAACACCGGCGCGAGCAGCTTGGCGAACGTCACCAGCACGGTGTAGAGCGTCTGGTAGGCGGCCTCTTTGTCGGCGTCGGACGTGGCGCTCGCGCCGCGCGCGGCCCAGAAACGGCGACGGCTGCGTCGAACGTACCAGTTGCTCAGGTCGTCCAGGAACGCTTCAGCGGGCTGCGCGACTTTGAGTGGGATGTACGTCTCGTAGCCCTCCGTCACTGCCGCGATCGTCTCGCGCAAGCGGGCGATGATCCACTTGTCCAACACAGTCGGCGCAGCAGCATCCGTCCAGGGGGACCAAAGATTCGGCTGGCCCTCTTCGTACTTCGACGGATTATCCAGCAGTTCGGCAGGCGGCATCCATTCGTCAATGCGAGCGTAGGTGACGAAGAAGGCGTAGGTATTCCACAGCGGGATGATGAAGCGGCGGCGGGTTTCGTCGGCGCGGTGGTAGCCGAAGAGCAAGTTTTGGTCGAGTGGCTGGTTCATGAAAAGCCAGCGCATCGTGTCCACGCCCATATTCTCGGCGGCGTCATCGAACCAAATCGCGTTGCCCCACGATTTGTGCATCGGACGCCCATCTTCCGCAAAGCAAGTGGAATAGCCGTGGACGATCTTCGTCGGCGGCATCTGCTCGAAGACGGTGCTCATCGTGATGAGGCTGTAGAACCAGTTGCGGAACTGTCCGGGGAACGATTCGCTGATCCAGTTGGCGGGCACCCACTTGGCCCAATACTCGCGGTTGGTACGATATTGCGTGGTGGAATAGGCCACGCTGCCAGCGTCGAGCCACGGATTGCCAACATCTTCGATGCGTGTCATCACGCCTCCGCACTTGGGACAGGCAATCTTGATCGCGTCCACATACGGGCGGTGCGGCGTGTGCCCCTCAAAGACGTCCCATCCTGCGACGGCGCGTGCCTGTAGTTCGTCCCCGTCGCCGAGCACTTCGAAGTGCTCACAGTCCTTATTCTCACACACCCAAATCGGCAGCGCCAGACCCCAGTAGCGCTTCTTAGAGATCATCCAGTCGTGCATATTGCGCAGCCAGTCCATCTCGCGGGCGTAGCCGAACTCGGGGATCCACTGGATCTGATCCACCACATCCATGATCTGGTAACGCAGACTGCGCGCCTTCTCCTCCGCCGTGACTTCCTCGCGGGGCTTGTCGTACAGTTCCCCCATATTGATGAACCACTCGTCCACCAGACGGAAGACCAGCGGCGTGTCGCAGCGCCAGCAGACCGGGTAGCGGTGGGTGTAGCTGTCCACGCGATAAAGTTTGCCCCTATCGTCCAGATCGTGGAAGATTTCGTGGGCGATCTCGTGGACGTCGCGCCCGGTAAGCCAGCCGAAGCCTTCCACGAACGCGCCGTTCTCGGTCAGCGGAGCGAGCGCGGGCAGATCGTAAATCTCGCCCAACTCGAAGTCCTCCGCACCACAGCCCGGCGCGATGTGGACGATGCCCGTACCTTCCTCCTCGCCGACGGCGTCCCAGGGGATGACGCGGTGGAACGCAGGCACGTTCAGCTTTTGCACAGCAGGCAACTCATCGAAGGGACCATCGTACACCCACCCGATCATCTCCGCGCCCTTGAGCCGGCCGAGCACCTCGTACTTCCCCTTGATGACGTTGGGCAGCGTGCCCTCGGCCAGATAATACGTCCAACCGTCCTGCGCCCGCACCTTCACGTAAGTCAGGTTCGTCCCCACAGCGGCGGCGACGTTGCTGGTAAGCGTCCACGGCGTTGTCGTCCAAACGAGCAACGCCTCCCGGCTCTCCTCCTCCCTACTCACCTCCCCCCCCGTGGGGGGGACTGAGGGGGGGGAAGCCCGCAACGGAAACCGCACCACTGGCGCATCGTGGGTCAGCTCGCGGTAGCCGTCGGTGACGATTTCATGCTGGCTGATGCCGGTCTCACAGCGCGGGCACCAGGGCATCACGTCGTGGCCCCGGTAGAGCCATCCGCGCTCCCACACCTTCTTGATGAAGGTCCAAATCGTGTAGTTGTTCTCCGTGGCGAAGGTGAAGTACGACCCGCCCATTTCCGGCGCTCCCAGGCGGCCTACCAAGCGCTCGACGCTGTCGGTGACGGGGCCATCAGGGCCATTCACCGTCATCTCCTGCGCCGGGTCTTCGAGCAGCTTATCGGCCATCGCGCGCAGCGTGTCGGCGTCATTCCAATCCATCCAATAGCCCAGGCGGATCGATTGTTCGGTCTGTTTGGCCGCCTGGCGCAGCACGCGCGCCTTGCACTCCAGCACAAACGGCGCGAGACCGTAGGTTTCGATGTCGTGCTTGGATTTGAATCCCTTCTCCTTCTCGACCTCGACTTCCACCCACAGACCCTGGCAGTCGAAGCCGTTCTGGTAGCGCTCCTGATAGCCGCGCATCGCCCAATAGCGTTGCCAGAGGTCTTTGTACGCGCGCCCCCACCCGTGATGAATCCCCATCGGGTTGTTTGCGGTTATCGGGCCGTCGATAAACGACCAACGCGGCGCGCCCTGGCGTAAAGCATTCAGTTTTTGAAATGCCTGGGTTGTCTCCCAGAAATCCAGCATTTCGTGTTCCTGTGCGATGAAATCGACTTGGGTTTGTACTGGTTTGAACATAATGCCTCCCACGAAATTATCCCTTATTGCTCACCAACAACGGACAAAGCACGCTCATACAACTTTTGCTTAATCCTGAAGCCGGCTTGCATTCGTAACTTATCCAACTCAACTTTTAATGCGGCAATATACCCTGCTTGCTTTGCGCGAATCAGGAGACCAACAATCCCTGTTTTTTTCAGACCATAAAGCTCTGCTATGCCGCGCGCGTGAGCTTCGTCTATAATGAGTAAATCTGCGCGACGCTCAATCGCTAATGCAATGGCTTCCGCTTCGCCATCATCCAATTCACGCTTCAACAAATGCACCAAAGCATCATCTGTAGGTGAAGTGACCTCAATCCATTCAGCCTGTCTGATTTCAATTGCCCCTGCCCTTCCCGCGCCTTGCTCGACAACTTCTCTCCATACAGCCGGCGGGATTGTCACAGTCTCAAAGAATATCTTAAGCAAGGACAATCGTCCAATTCTTGCTAGATGAATCAATGTTGAACTATCACTAACCACCAAGTCCATATTGAATATCCTCTTCCAGATTAGCCTCTGTGTACTGCCGCATAATTTCTCGCTCGCCCAGTAGCGACTCAAACTCCCATCGTGTCATTTGCGCTAACAAACGTGCCTTACCTATCGGCAGCACCCCACGCTGATATAGAGCTAGAGCCAATTCTTTACGAAACTCACGCTCTACTTCTTGTGGAGGAAGTCTGACAGCGTTTAGCACATCAGGCTGAATTTCCAGAGATAGGCCAATTGTATTCATTGTAATACTCCTCCAGGTCTTCAATGCACAAGAATAACCTCTAATACAAACACGCCCCCATCCCCACAGGGACGGGAGCGTGTCTCACAAGCTCTCGCGGTACCACCCTGATTGTCCCGCCCAACGCAGAACCTCTCATTCGACGGCCATCACCGTCGCGCCGTGGATAACGGGTGGCAACCCCGGCTCTACTTACTGAGTCTGGTAGTCTTTAGTCGTGTAGTCGTATAGTCAGATGACTACCAGACTAATGACTATTTGACTACTAGACTGTTCGGCGGGCGGCTCCGGAGGGATTTTCTGCGCCGGCTCTTGCACTCGGCTCGCACTTCCCCGAATTCGCTGTAGCGGCTTCCGGCGCGTACTCGTCTCCATCAACGCCTTTGTAAAGAAATTATGCCATAAGCGGGGTAGTTGTCAAGCCATCGACCGTGAGCACACTCACGGTTTAATCCACAAATCCCCAATCTGCGGTATGATAGCGGTCATGACCAAAAAATGGCTCGCGATAGTTCTCTTCGTCGGATTGTTGGTGATACTGGCGTGTAACGCGCCATTCTTCACCCCCTGGCCGACGCCTACACCCACTAACACTCCAACGCCAACAGCGACGCCAACCCCCATCATTCCGCCCACACCGACGCCGCTCCCGGTGGATACCGGCTGGCAACCCATCCAACCGGGCATCGAAGTCCGCAGTCTCAACGTCGCCGTCGGGACCAACGTGGAGCGCGTAACCGTCGCCCGCCTCGACCCGGCGGCGGTGATGTTCCGCGTGTTGTATGCGCCGGGCGCGTCTGCATTGGTGAGCGCGTGGGCGCAGCAGACCGGGGCTGCGTTAGTGGTGAACGGGGGCTATTTTACGCCGGAGCAAGTCGTGACCGGGCTAACGATCAGCAACCGCGAACGCTTCGGCACACCCTACGGCGATTTCGCGGGGATGTTCGCAGTGTCGGAGGCGGGTGACGTAAGCGTGCGCTGGCTGCGGACCTGGCCTTACGATCCGTCCGAGCACCTGCGTGAGGCGGTGCAAAGCTTCCCGGTGCTCGTCAAACCCGGCGGCGTCATGGGCTTCCCCGCCGATGCCGATGACGGACGTCCGGCGCGGCGCACGGTGGTCGCGCAAGACTACAGTGGACGCATCCTGCTGTTGATCGCGCCGCGCGGGTTCTTCAACCTGCACACGCTGGCGACGTGGCTGGCGGAGTCTGACCTGGATGTGGATATTGCATTGAACCTCGACGGCGGCGCGTCGTCTGGGCTGTGGATGCCCAACGTGGCGCAGATCGATTCGCTGACGGCGGTGCCGGTGGTTATTGCGGTGATGTCACGCTAAGTGTGGTCAGCGGCAGCGCGTCGCCCGTCGGTTGGCCGTTCAGCATCACCGGCAGACGCTCTCCTGAGAAGCTGTACATTCCTGCCAGAAGACGATAATCCCCCGGCGCGCTGTCCGGCGGCACGAGCACGCCGTACCGGTCAGTCAGGCTCTCTCCCGGTGACCACAGCGATGTGAGCGTAAAGCCGCCGCCCGGCTCAGAGTCGGTCTGCGCGACCAATGTTCCCTCCACGTTGACCAGATGTACGAAGACTTTGTAGCGTTCCGCGGGTGTGAATTCTACACGCCAGAACAGCGTCAGCGGGATGATGTCGCCGGGCACAAAGGCGGTTTCCGGCAGTGCGTAACCCTCAAGCGCAATACTATCGCCCAACCGCGCGTTCAGAGACACAGCGAGCGTATCCGGCAACTCCCCCGTCCCGTAAACCGCCAGCCGTACCGTGCTGATCCACGTATCTCCCGCTTTGTAGGCGTTGCGCGCCAGATACGGCTCGATCAGGCGTTCCGGGTCGGATTCTGCGTCGCCCCAAAAGAGGACGAACAGGCGCGGATGTTTCACCACAATCTCATCCACCCACTGCGCTGCCCTGGGGGGATCGGGCCGGTAGGGCGCGGGATACACCGGCAACGCTCCCCGGTAGTAGTAGGTGAAGACTTCCCATTGATTCGGCGCGCTGAGCAGGATCGCGTCGCCAGGACGCGCCTCCGCCGCAATGCGCGCGGCAAGACCGCGATAGTCGTCACGGGCGTAGGCGGGATCAGCGTAGAGGTGTTGCAGCGAGGTCAACTGAGACCAGAGCAACGCCAGCAAGAGCACGCCCGCGAGCCAATTCCACGCTTTACCTATCCTCGATTCCGCACGAGTCAGCGGCAAGGCCAAGACAACAACCAACGGCGCGACCGCTGCCATCATAAACTTGAGATACGCCGGGCGATAAATCCCAAGGATGATCAATAGTGCAGGCGGGGCCAACGCCATCCCCAAAGCAGCCCACGCGCCGAAACGCGACTTGGCGCGTACCGTCAGCGCCCGTGTCTGCACGGTCGCCAACACCAGCAGAAACGCACCGCAGACAATCACCCAGGGAGCGACGCCCGCTGGAAGTGTGATTCCCACGAGCAGCGCCCGCGCGATTTCCTGAGCGGCCCGCGCCGAATCCAGATCCGGCGGACGCCAGCCACGCGCGCCCAACGCAATCGGCGCCCACGGCAAAAACGCCAATACGCCAAGCGCGTGCGCCGCGCTCCACTGCCACAACGCACGCCAGTCCCACGGACACCGCAATAGCCAATCGACGCCAAACGCCAGATTCAGCCCTATCAGGACGAAAATGTAGGCGTATTGCGTGTAGAGGCCGAGCGCGATGCTGAGGGCAAGGAGTAAGGAGTAAGGAGTAAGGAGTAAGGGAAGATTGCGGACGCGCAAAACTTCGCACCCGGGCTTTGAACTTGAAACCTGTAACTTGTAACCTGTAACTCGCTCCGCCGCCCACAACGTCAACGCGGAGGCTAAACCGAGCAGTGCATACATCCGGGCTTCCTGGCTGTAGTAGACAGAGAGCGGGTGTACGGCTACGAGGAGTGCGGCAGCCAGCGCAGTTCGGCGTCGGCCTATGTACTGAGCCACAGCCGCCGTTACCGCCACGGTCAGCACGCCACACAGCGCCGAGAACGCACGCAATGCGAATTCCGATTCACCGGTGCAGGCGCGCCACACGTGCAACAGCAGATAGTAGCCAGGGGGATGAATGTCGCCGGCTGCGCCTTCGATGATCAGGGAGACCGGGCGCTCAACCAGCCGCGCGGTATTGCCCTCGTCGTTCCAGAAGGATTGGGCGTCCAGACGATAGAAGCGCAACCCGGCAGCTACGAGGAGGATCAAAAGACACGCGCTAACGTACCAACGTTTCACCCGCCCTCGCGCGATGGCACAATGCCCACCGCCTCCCAAATTTTCTCCTCCGGAATGCTTCCCCGCCGGATAATCTCCGGCGGATCAGGAATGCAATCCACAATCGTCGAGGGGATGCCAAAGGGCGCACGGCCGCCGTCCAGAATGAGGGCCACGTCAGCGCTAAAGAGTGTTGCCGCTTCGCGGGCGGTAATGGCAGGCCCCTCGCCGCAACAGACTGCGCCACTGGCAAACAAAAAACCACCGACAGCATCGAAGAGCGGTAACAACATGGGGAAATTCGGGACGCGGAGCGCGACCGGCAAAGCGCGCAACGCCGGGCTGAGGTCGGGATGCGGGGGGAGAATCAGGGTCAGCAAGCCAGGCCAGAAAGCGCGGGCCAATCGTCGCGCCGACCGGGTCGGACGCGCCAATGTATCCATACACGCTGTACGCGCCATCAGAAATGGGGACGCCGGTTCTGGATCGCGGTTGCGGATCGCGTAAAGCCGCGCAATAGCCTCCGTTTTATCAGGAAGGGCGGCAATGCCGTAAGTGGTATCTGTTGGAATAATAATAATCTGCCCTGCCCGAAGCAGTTCGACCGCCCGCGCGATGGCCGTGGGGCTGCGCACGGAGAGGAGGGGGGCGCTTGGAAGAGAGGTGCTCAAAGGCAAGGCTCCCGGGGAAGCACCCCATTCAGCACAAAACGCTCGATCAGCACCGCCGCACCGTCTTCCGTCACCGGCGGCGCGATCCAATCCGCAACCTCTTGTACAGACGGGGTCGCGTTACCCATCGCCACACCGACGCCGGCCCATTCGATCATCGTGAGGTCATTCTCCTGATCACCCGCCGCCAGGACTTCCTCTCGCGGCACGCC
>Ga0129302_1002904_pt1 | contig 11996 bp, 11 predicted proteins | sample BlaSprsedimmetaG_FD_94476 | JGI IMG/M metagenome (GOLD analysis project Ga0129302, IMG submission 94476) | Hot spring sediment bacterial and archeal communities from California, USA to study Microbial Dark Matter (Phase II) - Blank Spring... | ecosystem: Environmental > Aquatic > Thermal springs... | reverse complement strand
GTCCCCGATCCGCTCTATTTACCGGTGGCGGAAGGCACTATGTTGTTGCAGTGGGGCATCGGCGCCGCGTTATGGGTTGCTTTTGTCGGTTTCTTCTGGGCCAGGCAGCGGAAACTTAGCGTCCTCATTGCTGTCCGTGTTGCCCTCGTCGGGTTGATTGCCGGGCTGTTCGGTTACGTGGTCGCGATCGCTTTAGGGCGATTTTGGTTGTCGGGTTGGCTGTACAGCATTGTAGGACGTGAGTATATGGCCGTGGCTGTGACAGTGCTGCTTGGCGTTATTGCGCTTGTGCCGGCGACGCTGTTCTATCTGCTACAGAGACGCCGCCGACAGTACGTCGAAGAAGAGAGCTAAGGTGTCACAATGACTGCGAGGAGCGCCAGTATTCCGGCGATCGCGATAAGTGGTAGATTGGCACGCAAGGCCCCGCGCCACTCACGGATGTTGCGTAGCAATGGCGCAATCTGTGCCGGGACGCCTGCCTGGTGCAGCATGATCTGAAAGGTGGTCATCGTTGCCGGACGCTTGTCAGGGTGTAACGCCAGTGCGAGCAAAATGGCATGTTCGACGCTGGGGGAAATAGCGGAATTGATGGTCCGGGGGAATACCAGGGCTTCGGGTCGCAGAAAGCGTTCCCGTGCTGTCATAGGAGAGCGTCCGGTGAGCAAGTGGTAGAGTGTCGCGCCTAGCGAATATACATCGCTGCGTACGTCGGTGTGGGTGTCGTCGCCGCCATATTGCTCAAGCGGTGTATAGGCCGCAGTTCCTTGCCCCTGAACAACGGTCACGGTGCGCGCTTCGTCACTCGTAAGGAGTTTCACCAGCCCGAAATCAACCAGTTTGATCAACCCCGTGGGTGTCAGCTTGATGTTGGACGGTTTAATATCTCGGTGTAAAATGGGTGGAGTCTGTTCGTGCAAGTATGCTAACGCACTGCACAGTTGGTCGGCCCAGTCGAGCACCTGTGCTTCTTCGATGAAGCGATTTTCTTTTTGGGCATTCTCGATGAGTTCGCGCAGATCGTGGCCGGGCACGAAGTCCATAACTAGATACTCGCGCCCGCTATGGGTAAAGTAGTCGGAGACCTTGGGGAGATTGGGGTGGTCCAATCGCGCCAATACGGAGGCTTCCTGACGGAATTGTTCCTGCAGTTGTGTTAGCATCTCTGGTTCGATGTCGGGATCGGGAGCAATCTCCTTGACGGCGCAAATGCGCCCTGGGAGCAGGGTGTCTTCGGCGCGATAGACGGCGCCCATACCGCCCTGCCCGATTGGTCCGGCAATTTTGTAGCGATCCTTCAGCATCGTTTGCGGTTCTAGTAACTTTGCCATACTGCTGATGATAATCGTTTGAAGGCAGATTGTCAAGCAGAGGCACATGGAGAATGTGAGATGAATGAACAAAACCAACCGTTATTAGTCATCTACAAGGGCGCGTTGGCGGGCATGCGGTGGCCGTTGGGCTATGAGCCGGTCACACTGGGCCGTGCCGGGGATTGCGACATCGTCTTGCTGGAGCGCCAGATTTCCCGCTATCACGTACGTATTGAGCGGGATGCCGATGGCTATGTGTTGCGCGATCTAGGGAGCAAGAACGGCACTTTTGTTAACGGCGAGCGGGTGCGTGGGCAGCTCTATCGCTTGCGCGATGGCGACGAAATTTCGTTAGCGACGACGCTGCAAATCGGTTTTGTGGCCGGTGAAGCTACGTTGCCGCTGGAGGAGATATTCTTGCCTGGACGGTTGGTTGTTGATGAAGATGCCCGGCGTGTGCGTTTGGGCCGTGAGGAGCTTAACCCTCCGCTTTCACCGGCTCAATTTACGCTCCTGGCGATGTTGGTAAAATCTAAAGGCGCGGTGGTCACGCGGGAAGACGTGATTCGTACTGTTTGGCCCGATGCGGTGGGCGGTGTCACAGATCAGGCCGTCGACGCATTGGTCTATCGCTTGCGAGAGCGCCTGGCCGAGTTGGACCCCGACCGGAATTATCTCACCACCGTGCGCGGGCACGGATTCCGCTTTGATATGGACAACTGACACTTCGCGTAGTCATAAAAGGCAATTGGAATTGTTGCTTTGACTTGCTTTGAAATAAAAAATGACTATGCGAAATCCCGTGTTGCACCTGACTGGTGGCTCACGTGCTTGTGCTATGACTTGCCGTAGGCTGGATTCTTATTACAATGCGCTCTGTGATAACGCGATTGAACATCTGGCGACATTGGGATAGGGGGCTGCTGCTCGCGTTGCTTATCGGCGTGATAGGAGCGTGGCCGTTTTTAGCTTACCCAAGCTTACCCGCCGCCAACGATGCTGAGTTGCACATCTTCCGTATTGCGGAGATGGGCTACAGCTTACGGGCGGGTAATCTCTATCCTCGTTGGGCCGCGAATTTCTACTACGGTTATGGCTACCCGATCTTCAACTATTATGCCCCCTTGACGTATCACCTGGGCAATTGGGTGACATTGTTTCAGCCGGAGCACGCCGTTGCCGGAGCAAAGACACTATTTATTGCCGCGGCGCTGCTTGGCGCAGTAGGCGCTTATCTCCTGGGACGTGAGTTTGGCGGGCAGGGTGGGGGCGTGCTTGGCGCGGCGGCTTTTACGTTTGCCCCCTACATCCTGTTGATCAACCCCCACGTGCGGGGCGACTTGCCGGAGGTTTTCGCACTGGCTATCATCCCCTGGGCTTTGTGGAGTTGGGAACGCCTCTGGGACACCGGTGGCAGAGCAATGTTCGTGACGGCAATTCTTTCGGCGGCGATAACGCTGTTGAGTCACAACCTTACTGGCCTCACGACAATGCTGTTATTGATGGCGTTATCGGCGTGGCATTGGCTGGTTGGTAAGAACCGCGTGCGGTTTGGCTGGGCGTTCTTGGCCGGCAGTTTGACCGTTACATTGACGGCTTTCTTCTGGCTACCCTTCCTCCTCGAACAGCACTTTATCCGTCTCGACGTTGCCGGTGAGGGGCATTACGATTTCCGCAATCACTTCGTCCTGCTCCGTGACCTGCTCGCCTTCTTACGGCCGATAGATTGGCGTGCAGCAAGTAACACTTCCTCGATGAGTGCGGGGCCATTGCTGGTGTTACTCGCCGTTGCCGGTTTTGTCGTGGTGATGGTACGGCAGAGAAAGACGGTCCAATTTCGTCGCGTATGTTTTTATATGCTGAGTGGTCTCCTGTGTTTTTGGTTGATTACGCCGAGCAGCCGTTTTGTCTGGGAAGCTATACCGGGGATGGCGTATTACCAGTTTCCCTGGCGGTTTCTCGGCCCGTTAGCGGCACTATTAGTTCCTCTGGTCGCTTCGCTCGGCACCATCACGTTGCCCGGTAAATACCGCACGGCACTGCTGACCGGCTTGTGTGGCGCAATCCTCGTCACGGCAATGCCGGGGCTATACCCAATCCCCTGGCCGTCCGATTTTGGCCCGGTCGATCCCTTAACTTTACTGGATTTCGAGCTGCAAGGGCACTGGCGCGGGACGACCTCAACGGACGATTTCATACCCATAACCGTCGATGTGATTCCCGGTCCCACACAATCGTTGCTGGATTCGTATCGTTCTCCACCAATTGACCGGGTTAACCATTACATCCTTTCTGACGATACCACCGTCACCGCGCTGGCTGACGTTCCATGGCGCAGCCGTTTTACAGTGCAAGCGCCTCGTGAGACGCTCTTGCGGCTGTATCTCTTCTATTTCCCCGGCTGGAAAGCTTACGTGGATGGGCAAGAAACGCCTATCACCATTGCCAATCCGGAAGGTTTTGTCACACTGCGGGTGCCGGCAGGGGATCGCGAAGTGCTGCTGAGTTTCGAAGACACGCCACCGCGCACCGCCGGGTGGATTATCGCCGGAGCGAGCCTTGTGGTCTTCTTGATTGCTGTATGGCATTTCCCCCAAACCAGGGGTGGATCCGGTGAGGCTGTAAACGATGATGCTGATGCTATGACGATCACGTGGCTTGCAATCTGCCTGGGATGTGTGCTCTTACTCAAGCTGTTGCTCTTCGACCACGTCGGATGGTTTCATTACACCTCGCCACCGGGAGAGGCACGTGCGGCGCGTTACCAGCAACAGGCCGATTTTGGTGAAGAGATTGCACTTCTAGGCTTCGATCTCTCGGGCACACGCCTGAAACCGGGCAACACGCTGGACGTCACCATCTACTGGAACGCGCAGCGGGCAATGACCGAGACGTACCAATCTTTTGTGCACCTGGTTTGTCCTGAAGGGTACATCTGGACACAATCGGATCACCTGAATCCGGCGGGCTTTCCAACCAATCTTTGGCCGACTGATCGCTACATCCGTGATCCGCACCGGCTCATGCTACCGCAGGATATGCCAGAAGGCGAGTACAGTATCTCAGTAGGGATTTACCTGCTGCGCAAAAATACGCGTGTGCCGGTGCTGTGGGCCGAATCCGGCACGCGCGCAGACAACGTAATCTTGCGTGAAACAATCAGCGTAAGGAAATGATTGGCTGAAATGGGAAATCGGCGCGGCGGATTACTATTGTCGAGGCGCTTGTCTGAAAAGTCAACAAGAATGGGGCGGTTATCCGCCCCATTTGATTTGTGTTGAAAATAGCGCCAGCTTACTCCCGTTGTTGGAGGGTACGCCGGTAGATATCATCCATATTGTCGCGGCGCGTCTCGCGTTGCTTGTTCTTGCGGTTACGCGATTTCCGCTCGTCCGACATCGCCTGCGCTTGCTGAAAAGCGATCTCCATCGGCGAGAGAACTGGCTCTTCGTTGCTTTCTTCGTCGTCCATATCCGCGGCGTCAAGCTGCATCGTCAGGTCGATTTGACGCTTGCGACGGTCGATCTTCAGGACTTTCACTTCGACCGTTTCACCCATCTTGACTACATCGGTGGGATTGCGGACGTATTGGCCCATCTCGCGCACGTGCAACAGGCCAGGCCGCTCGGCACCCAGATCGACAAAAACGCCGTAGCGCTCAAGACGCACGACCTTGCCGGTGCGGATTTGCCCTTCGGCTAAATCGTCCCACTCCACGGCTGCCGGTTCGACCATCGTCAGGGCAATACGCCCCTTTTCGGGATCGACGCTCTGCACCCAGACCTTAACTTGATCGCCAACTTTGACCTGATCGCTAACTGTCTTGACCCGCTGTTCTGACAAACGGGAGATGTGAATCAACCCTTCTCGTTCAAGCCCCAGGTCAACGAAGGCTCCATAGAGTTCTGTGCGTGTGATTGCGCCCTGCAAACACATCTTAGGTTGAAGATCATTAATCGAGGTTGGTTGTACAATTTCTTCCGACATCCGCTTACTTGCTCCTTGTAGTTAAATAACGGTCTGCATTATAACGCAGGTGTCCCCGATGTCAAATCCGTTATTCACGTCCAAATTCTTTCCACTCGCGCTGGACACGGCGGTCGGCATCGCGTTTAGCGATGACTTCACGCTTATCATATTGGCGTTTGCCGCGCACTACGCCAATTTCCACCTTCGCTAATCTGCCTTTTTTGATGTACATCCGCAGTGGGACGATCGTATAGCCACGCTCCTGCGTGCTGCTTTGTAGTCGTGCGATTTCCCTACGATGCATCAACAGCTTGCGCGGGCGCGTGGGGGCGTGTGATGACCGCCCGGCCTGCTCGTACTGCGCGATATGGACTTCGTACAGCCACAACTCGCCGTTGCGCACCTGCACGTACCCTTCGCCCAGGCTGACCGCGCCCGCGCGCACCGATTTGATCTCTGTACCGGTCAATGCGATACCGGCTTCGTATTGGTCTTCAATGAAATATTCATGGCGCGCCTTGCGATTGGTCGCCACGACTTTAATTTCATCCACGTTATTGCCCCTGCTTGAGATATTCGATAGCGCGTTCCAATTGTGGGTCTTCGCCGGGCGGCGTGTCACGCGGAAATTCCACGAGAATGTCCGGTTCTAACCCGTTGCCGTGAATGCTGTTATCGTTCGGCGTATACCAACGCGCAATGGTCACACGCAGTTGAGAACCGTCGCTGAGCGCGTTGGGACGTTGTACTGAGCCTTTGCCGAGCGTGGGTGTGCCGATCAACACGGCGCGGCCACGATCTTGCAGTGCCCCGGCTACAATTTCCGAGGCGCTGGCGCTGCCACGGTTGACCAGTACAACCAACGGGATGTCTTCACCAACATCGCCATCGTAGGAATAGAACCGTTGTTCGCGCCCTGAGCTGTCGCGCTCGATTGCCACCAGGCCCTTGTTCAAAAACAGGTCAGATACCCTGATAGACTGATCTAACCAGCCGCCGGGATTCGAGCGCAGATCGAAGATGAGACCCTTGGGATTCTGCCGTCCCAATTCTTTGAGCGCCTCTTGGACTCTATCCGTTGCATTCGCATCGAACTCGGATAGCAGTATGTAGCCAATCTCATCATCCAACATACGGTATTCGACAATCGGAACTTCAATGCGGGCACGTGTTACCGTAATGATAATTGACTCTTCCTCGTCGGCGCGAGCGATGGTCAACACGGCGTCTGTCCCGGCCGGCCCGCGGATGTAGCTGATTGCTTCGTAAAGACCCATTCCCACAATGGATTGATCTCCCACGGCCAGGATGATGTCGCCGGGGAGTATACCTGCCGCTTCTGCCGGTTGTCCTGGAATGAGGCTGGCAATTTCGAGATATCCGTCATCGCGCATTGTCACCATAGCGCCGATGCCCTCGAAAGTCCCGCTGGCATCTTCGTTGAGAATCGCCGTGACCTGCGGATCGATGAACGAAGTATAAGGGTCATCCAGCGACATCAACATGCCACGGACTGCACCGTAGGTCAATGCCTGCCGGTCGGGCAATTCACCGTAGAATTGCTCATCCAAAAGCTCCAGGATTTCCTGGATAAGCTCATAATCAAAATCAGTCGAGACAACAACAGGTGTATCGTCTGCCGGAGGGCGTTGTGGTGTGCTGGTCTCTTCGGCAGGCCGTGTGTCATCCATAGTTTTTTCGACTATAATCACTTCAGGGGTGACAATCGCTGTCATTTCTCTTGCGCCTCCAGTAAAACGGCCTATAAGAAAACCGCCACCGAAGGCGCTGACGGTCAACGTCATAACGATTAGCAAAACTCCCACAATTATCAAGATTTTACGGGTCATTTCTCTGTCTCCTTAATCGCCTTCCCCGGCAAGAGGGTGGGGCGGTTCCAAAATTCGTCTATGAACATCTATTTTATCACAAGCGGGGTAAGTTTCAAGGCGTGAGGGCCAAAGAGACTATCAACAGCGACGAAATAGCGGACAGCCAAGTGCATTTGACAATATTCGTGAGTCTGCTATAATTTAAACGTAGGTGAGTAAGATTTCGAGTTCGTCCGCTGAAAGGCCTGGACGTTTTACGAGTCCGGGTCTTTTTTTGTAGATTGGCTTGAGGTTTTACTCAGAAAAAAATCAAGCATGTAAGTTGAAAGGAAGAGAAACTGTGAGCGAACGAGAAATTGGAACTGTGAAGTGGTTCAACGGGTCGAAAGGCTACGGCTTTATCTCGCGTGAGGGTCACGACGATGTCTTTGTCCATTACTCTGCTATCCAGACGGATGGCTTCAAAACATTGGACGAGGGACAGCGCGTTGAGTTCTCCGTTGAACAAGGCCCCAAGGGTCTGCAAGCTACGAATGTGGTGCCCGCGTAGGGGTTAATCATTATGGCGAAGAAGATTTACGTCGGCAATATGAGCTACGATACCACCGAGCACGCACTGCGTGAGCTGTTTGCAGCTCACGGGGAAGTCGCTTCGGTGAGCGTAATCACGGACCGTGATACCGGGCGCCCGCGCGGGTTTGCCTTCGTCGAGATGACAAACGACGAAGCGGCGGATGCTGCGATTTCGGCACTCGACGGTCAATCGATTGACGGCCGCACGTTAAAAGTGAACGAGGCCCGTCCTCCCGCATCGCGGGGTAGGGGGGATCGTCCCTATGGCGGCGGTGGCCGTGGTGGCCGTGGTGGGCGCGGTGGTCGTGGCGGCGGTGATCGCCGGCGTGACCGCGGTGATGACTGGTAACGTGCGTGTACGTTAATCGGCCAGCCCAAGGTCGAAGCCTACATTCAAACAAAACAGGCCAGCTTTCGCTGGCCTGTTTTCGTGTTGGGAAAGGTCCATCAATAGAACAAAAATTCTAACGGTGGGGTGCCTATTGATTGGCACGCCTTACAATACCTTACCTTGTGCTCTTATGAGCGTCTGGCTTTGCACGAAACGGTCGATTACGCTGGCATTTGGGTTACCGGGATACCGGTCAATCTACGCAGCTCCAATTTAGGCATTTTGAGGCTTAACTTTACATAATATACATAGTCGGAAGTTTAAAATAGAGCAAAAAATGCGTTTCTTGAAGACTTCTTTAACGTCTGTGCTATAGGCCGAGGCTCTTTTGCGTTGCAAGAAAACTCTCCGACCGTGCTGTGGAGAATTTCTGCCTCTGAAGAGCGAACAAAAAAGGTAGCTTGTGTGGTTCGTAAATTCCCAGGAACTATGATTGTTTTGCCGTACTGGATGTTACCGTGCGTTTCAGATTCTTGCCCCAGTGATCCTCTTTCAGCGCTGCCTCGTTGTCTTGCTCCGGGTAATCGCGTGGTGCGGAGAGCACGCGCTCGTTGGTGAGATGTTGTGAAGCGACCAGCATCCTGAATTCTTCCCGTTCTTGTTCAAGCTGGTGTTCCTCGCGTTCCAGCGCGTTATGCCATACCTGCAATTCTTTTTGCCATATATCAAGTTCTATACTTTTTTCTTGTATCTCTTGTTCTTCTTCAGCCAGAGCCGCCCGGCGATTGATGGTCGCACCGCGTTCCCACCACAAATAGATGAAAAACAGCACGGCCAGCAAAAATAGCACTGCCCCGGCAAGGAACATCACTGCGTCCAGTACCATAAACTCCCTTAGTTAGTCCGTCTTTCGGCTTGCGGTTGGCTAGTCACTTGTTCATTATACATCTAACCTGCGGATTGGGTACATGTTGCCGGTCGCAAAGCCACGCTCGCGATAATAGGGTCGCGTGCCGACAGCGGCGATGACGGCCAATGTCTCAAATCCAGCTTGACGCGCAATGTCAGCAGCATCATTCAGCAGTTGTGTTCCCAGACCGCGATGCTGTACCGCCCCACCCCGCTGCCCTAGTGCTTGCGCCGGTCCGTAGACGTGCAATTCGCGCACCATTGCTGCTTCGCGAATCTCAGGAATCGGGAGCACGTCACGCGGCGCGGTGGGTAGAGAGAGGCGCAGGAAACCGGCTAAATGGCCGATAGGGGTGAGATACTGCAAGAAATGTTCCTCTGTGGCATCGGTAGAATAGGATACAACATCCAGGCAGAGTTCTTCCGTTGCCAGAATTTGCCCCATGGCGATTTCCTTCCCACGCACTTCACGACACCGGATGCACCGGCAGGTCAGGCCACTCTTACGCATCCGCGCCTGCACAAACTGGCGGAGGTTACTCTTGGTCGTTCCGGCGACGATGTACTGCGCGGGAATATCGCGCATCAAACGGTTGATACGGCTGTAGGGCGGGATCACGGTTTTGCAACGCACCAGTAAGTCGATAAGCGTTTCTTCGGAATAAGGTTGGTACTGTCCCTGCTCCCAGAGGGTGTAGAGTTCTGTTCCTTCGAGCAGTGCTGTCGGGTAGATTTTGATTTCGTCGGGACGTAAAGCTGGATCGTCCCACAGCCGCGCGAAGTCCTCCAGATCTGATTCCGGCGTCGCGCCATAGAGATTGGGCATCCAGTGCAGTACGATTTTGAGGCCAGCAAGACGCAATAGCCGCACTGCGCGCTGCACGTCCTCCAGCGTATGGCCGCGCCGGTTGAGCGCCAGGATATGATCGTCGCAACTTTGCACGCCGAGCTGTACCTTCGTCACCGCCTGCTGACGCAGCGCCAGCACCTCCTCCGCCGTAATCCAATCCGGGCGCGTCTCCACGACGAGGCCCACGTTGCGGTGTGACGCCGTCTCGTTGCGCTGTAGAGCCTCGTCCAGGGTGGCAGATTCTGTCTCGTTCATCGCGTCGAAACAACGCAGGAGAAACCGCTCGCGATAGTCGCGTGGATAGACGGACCACGTGCCGCCCAGGATCAACAATTCAACTTTGTCGGTAGGATGGCCAATGGCGTTAAGGGCTTCGATACGCGCACGGGTTTGAGCGTAAGGATCGTAATCGTTTTGGATGGCGCGGAGGACGCCCGGTTCGCCATCGAGGTAACTCTTCGGCGCTTCGCGTTGCTCCGGGCAAAAGATGCACGTCCCTGGACACGGGTACGGCTCAGTCAGGACGGCTACCGGCGCGACGCCGGAAATCGTGCGCACGGGCCGGCCTAGCAGGCGTCGCTCTATCCCGGAATCCTCCGTAAGCGCCCCACCCTGCACCAGTCGTTGGTAAGCGTCCAACAGTTGCGATTTGGCATATGTTCCGGTTGTGCTCGGATAGCGCCGTAGAATTGGCGTGATGTCAGTCTCACGCGCCGGCAAATCACGAAGCGCCTGCAATAGATGCAGGACATTCTCGCGCTCGCGTGTTTGCGTTAAATCGATTGCTTTGGGAACTCCACCTTTAACCATAAAAGTTATTATACCACCACGTCGCCTTTCAGGAAGTTATAAAGAGACCCCCTTAAAAGGTTTGAATTTGAATTGTCACTTGTAAAAAACTGACTATACTCTGCGTATGCGGAAGGAAGTCATAAATCTGTTGAACAACTTGAATCGCGCCTTTTACGACGAACTGGCCGAGACTTTTGCCGCCTCCAGGGGGCCAACCGAGCCGGGGCTGGAACGCGTCTTCGCGCAGATGGAGCCAGGGGCGCGCGTGCTCGATCTGGGATGCGGGCAAGGCCGGGTGGCAACGCTGCTGCCGGCAGGATGTAAGTACGTGGGTATGGATTTTTCCACCGAGATGTTGGCGATTGCCCAACGCCAACCAACGTGTATACCAACGCGTTTCGTGGCCGGGGATTTGCTTGATCCAGGATGGCCGGCGCTGGTCCCTGGGCGTTATAATTGGATCATCCTCCGCGCCGTGCTGCATCACATTCCCGGTGCAGAAAATCGCCAGGCCATCGTTAGGCGCGCGGCAGGATGCCTCACCTCACAAGGGCGCTTGCTGCTTGCCAATTGGCAGTTTTTGGAAATTGAACGCCTGCGTCGCCGGTTGCTGTCCTGGGATGTTGTAGGCTTGCAGCCGGATGACGTCGAATCGGGCGATTATCTGCTGAATTGGCAACGCGAGGGGTACGGTATTCGCTACGTGCATTGGATTGATGAGGACGAAACAGCGACTCTTGCCGCTTGCGCCGATTTATCCATAGAAACCTTGTTCCGTGCTGATGGACACCACAACAACTTGACGCTTTATGCGGTGCTACGTACAACCTGACTGATGCGGAGGTGACGAATGAACCCACAGCGTTCTCCTAAGACCGCGAGCTGTCTGTATATGCTCGGTTTTCTATCGGGACTGGCTTTTATCATCTTGTGCGGCAGTACTGCGGCTTATAACGAACTCAGCGGTTCGCGTCCAGAAAATAGGCCCGCCGAGGTCATCGAGAAAGCGCCGCAAAACATTGCGCCAGAGACTGAACTTCAAACTATCGGGGATATCCATATTGGCTACGGCAGGGCAGAAGAGGGCGACGAATTTACGGTGCAGGCCCTGGATATTGAACCTGGTACACGAGCTCTGGTACGCATACAAGACGGCGACCGTATCCTGGCCACCAAAACCGTTATCGCCGATGCCAATGGAACGATACGCGCCGACTTTGATCCACTCCGTGAGACGGTCTCTCTGGCGCAAGTGGATGTTTTCGTGATCATTGGGGAGACATCATTTCACAGAACCTACCCGTTACCCATCGGGGTGACGGTGGAGAATACGTCCATAACGACATCGCAGTCAGCCCAGCAGTCAGCCCAGTCGGCGGTCGTCGCAGCGTCGCCCAATACCCCAACACCCTCTCCGACCCCAATCC
>Ga0129302_1002894_pt1 | contig 12017 bp, 8 predicted proteins | sample BlaSprsedimmetaG_FD_94476 | JGI IMG/M metagenome (GOLD analysis project Ga0129302, IMG submission 94476) | Hot spring sediment bacterial and archeal communities from California, USA to study Microbial Dark Matter (Phase II) - Blank Spring... | ecosystem: Environmental > Aquatic > Thermal springs... | reverse complement strand
ATGGTCTATAGAACAATAGACTATAGAATTATGTTCTATAGATTAATATCGGATTCTTTTACTGAAATTGTCTCTTCAATAGCCAACATATCAATTATTCTTTCATCTGTAAATGAGTATAGAGAACCTTTTGCGAGGATTACATGATCAACCAGTCTGATTCCTAGTATTTTACCTGCTTCTCTTATCGCGTTAGTCGTAGTCTTGTCCTCTTCCGAAGGCGAGGGATCTCCACATGGATGATTGTGGACAAGAACGATTCCCGCGGCGGATCTCATTATTGCGGGTCTGAAAACCTCCCTGGGGTGGCAAATACAGCTGTCCAGAATGCCTAAACTAACTAGATCGATACCTACAATATTCAGCTTTGTAGAAAGTGATACTACTTTCATCATTTCCTGATCGAGGGCGATCATATCGTGACACGCCCAGTAGAGCGATTCAGGCCGTTCAGCACGATTATGGTGGATTTGACTCCTCATGTAGTCTGGATACAACGTGTTCATCAAATCTAGCAATGATTTGACAATACAACCAGTTTCGGTTTTTTGATTTAGCTCTTTTAAAAGTGTCCCGCTTTGAACAGTGGAAAGATCATTCAGATACTCCCTAACAATCTGTAGCTCAATTGCTTTGATCATACCAACGCCTCCTAAAATGAATTGACCTCACCAAGAAGTGAGGCCTTATGAGTCTTGCGCCGTAGAGGGGTGGGGCATAAATCTCACTATCCTATCTACAAGGCCAGAAACCCACATACTGGTACGTCCGCGGAGGCGCTTACATTCAGCTAATCAAGACTTTTGGAGCTTAGAAGTAAGCATTGGAGGCATAAAAAAACGGCCCATAAGAGGCCGTTGCAGAGTATTGCTATTTTAATTAGAAAAGACGATATATTTAGTTCACATTAAAGTCTTCCACTACCTCAGAGTACAAACTAATTGTGTGTACAATTATGCTGCGATAACAGACATTATGGGCTGGTTATAAACGATATTGTTGACAACTGGCATGGATAGTAGTCTGGACAAATTAATGTTGGTAACACAATAACCTATATCATACTCTGAACGCGCGATTTGCTTATCATAATACTCATTAATAACGTAGTACAGCATATCCATATCATCAGACGATAGGTAATTAATGTTGCTCTTATATTTTCCACAGCCATTAGCAGAAAATAACGAATAATAAGTCTTCTTTTTGTTATTTCCATAGACAGATGGAGTAAACGAAGTTTTGAACACCTTGCTACCCAAGGAAGCGGTAAGGTTGTTTTCAATGTTATATAGTTCGCATTTGTTTCTGAAATTGCTGTAGTCAACTGAAAGCGCGATAGCACAAAACGCATCCGCCCGCTTCCTTTTAGCATCATAGTATTTGCTTTCAAAGTTAGGATAAATATAGTAGTAATCACCTTTTGCTGTTAACTTGAAAACGCGTCTAAAAACGTGAAGTAGCTCTTCCTGGTTGATTATTTTTCGACCATTTTCAAAAAAGGCTCCAACTAAATGGTAATGCAGAATGCCGTTGTAACTATTGCCCTTTGCAGTGCTAGGAACCAGAATCGATTTGAATTCATACCCTTCAGCGTTAAACTTTTTGGTAATATGCTTAATAAAGCTTTTGGCATTGTCAAAGGTGTCTTTAAGGTTGAATTTATCCCTGTGAAGAATTTTTTTGACAGGCTTAAAATTGAATGAGAAATTCGGCTGCAAGTAATAGGCAGTCTGCATAGCCTTTTCGATCTCGTTATAGCAATGTGAGTAGTAGTTGGTAGTCAGCCTTTTTCTAATTGGAGAAGACAGTCCATAATATTCAAAATACTTTGTCTTTCGTGCGCCACAATATTCGATCTGATGTTCATCGCTCCAGGAACTCTTCCCGTTTGAAAAGGCAAGAGTCGCGTCTTCAATGAAACCTAGATTTGATTTTTCCGATCGGGTCATAGGCGGCCTAGAAATGTTGAGTTCCCGTTTTCCATCAGTTAAAGTTATTCTGTAGACTTTCAGTCTTACCATTTCTTTTATTTCAAGGAATATACTTCTAAGATCAGTTTTGCTTTTCTGAGCCAATACCGGATCACCTCTCTTCCATTTTATAATTAAGTATACCATTCAATTAGCGCTTAAAATGCTGAGAAATATCTAATCTAAAAAAGCCCGAAAACCCGGATAAACAATTGGTCAGAGTACATTTTGCGGAATAATTATAAGTATAATTTCTATACCATTGTCAAGGAGTCTGACTTTTGCGCGCGTTTGTGAACTTTCTCGTCCCTGATAGCCTTCATTGTTTGGTACTTGCCAAATTTTCTGGCCAAATGGATTGTGGAGTCTTTGTATATGTAGTCAGCAAATTTGATACATTCAGCCTGTTTGGTAATCCGAATAAAGTGGTGGCCCTTTTTGTCGGTTCTGTGCGAATGTTCGACGCCAATTTTGGAGAGTACTTTGCTTAGGCCATCACACATCATTTCTGTTCCCCAATAACCAATCGCAAAGCCATTTTTATTGCTTATAGAAATACAGCCATCGCCGTCAATCAGACCTCTAATGAAATGAGGTTCTAAGTCTTCTGTGAGCCATTCTGGCCACGTGCGTGTATATGTCATATTTCCACAGATGCCAAGCGCAGCAATTTGCTTACTAACTTTTTTGTTATAGATACCCAATCTATAAAGCATCTGAGCATTTTCTCCCGCATAGCTATTTGCAGAATTTTTCATAGGAATAATTCGCGCGTTTGATCCGATTGCTTCCTTTATTTTTTCTAGGATGTCTAGGCTATCCTTTGCTACATCGATTTTTGCGACATTTGGCGACACGCTGTTCGAGCCGTCAGAGAAAAACCAGCCCATGACGTATGCCTTGTCCGGGGTATCTATTACCTCGAAGAAACTCTCGTCAACAGAGTATTTTCTCTTGTTAACGGCTCGTTCCTTACCCAGTGGTCCAAAGCGGCGAGTCAAACGCGTGTATATTGTAGAATTTGTAACCCCAAAGGCCTTTGCAATATCACTTACCTTTTTACCTTCTTTGTACATTTCAAAAATTGTTTCTACTTCTTGATCCGAAATGACTTTCTTCAAAAAAAGCCGACCTCCGCGAATTAATTTGTTTCTTGTTGTAGAAATAACAAGTCATAATCTGTGGAGGACAGGGGCACTAATAAATAGCTGTGTCTAGCTTTAAAATTGAAAGATAGTAAATTGTGCGAAATTTGAAGAATAGATCCTATACGTCAATAGAAGGTTATTTTGCAGAAATCAATAGTGCCTAGGCAGAATTCTACTGAAGGAAGTTTGTAGCATAAAATAACAATACAAATCGAGACTGTGCTGGTAAGCAAATATATCAATGTAAGGTCATTAAACGGTTAGCGCATACAGTGCGCTGTCGAGAGAAGGTATTTACGTCAATAAATTGCTACGGAAGACCAATCGCTGAGCGATTCAGTTCATCGCGCGTGGTTTGCCAATTAGGAAGCAGGTCGCTCATAAGAGATTTATAGCGGTCGTTATGATGGCGCTCAATAAGATGAAGCATCTCGTGTACAACTACGTACTCGAGGCAGGAAAGAGACTTCTTCGCAAGCTCAAGGTTAAGCCAAATACGCCTCGCTTTTATGTTACAACTCCCCCATCGCGTTTTCATCTTGCGAACACCCCAATCGGCAACCACGACTCCGATTCTAGGTTCCCATTCGGTTATCATGGCGGGAATCTGTTCCTTTAATCTCTTCCTGTACCACTCGTAAAGAACGGCTTCTCTTTTTGCCCGATCGCTACTAGGGCGAATCCTGAGTTCTATTGAGGAGTTGTTCGAAAGCTTGACTGTCGGAGGCCTGTTTATTTCTACTACTTTCAACCTGTATCTGCGACCTCGAAAGTAATGACTCTCTCCAGTAATCATCTCCCGGCGAGATTGCCTTTCCTGGTTTTTGAAAGCCTCCTGTTTCTTCCGAATCCAGCCTATGCGGGTGATTAGCGCAAGCCGTACCGCATCTTTATTCATATGAAGCGGAGCAGCTACGCGCACCCTGCCCTCAGGTGGATATACGGCAAGGTGAAGGTTCTTTATATGCTTTCTCACAACCTCAACGGGAATTCCCATAACTTCGAGTTTGTATTCTTCAATAATCGCGCTGGTTTTTGGCAATTTCGAATATCTCCTTAGCGAGTTGATTTGAATTTCCAAGTACATTCTTTATTGCAATCTCAACTTCGCGCTCTTTTTGGCGGTTGCCTCTCCAGTCGGCTTTCTTCACATCGCGGATCGCTTTGTCCAACGCGATAGCCATTTGGGCCCGCGAATCCGAATCGTTGTGATACTTATATTGTCCCTGGGGATCTTTCGCCACTAAATCGTCCAGCTGCTCAAGATTGTCGTAAAAAGCCATCTTTGCCGGGGTATCAATCATGCCCGGGTATTTAGCTTCCGTTGCTGGTCTTGCAACCTGTTTCGCCAGTTTGATAATCTGTTCGAGATAACTCTTGTAATCAATAGTCTGTCTGCGCCTTTCCTGAATAAGTTCGTCCAAAAGAGATGACATCTTCTCGTAGTACCTTGGATTGACCGGAGATTCGTCTATGATAAGCTTTCTTACATTGTTCTCAATCGTTTCAGATACGGCTTCTTTATCTTTGCGGATACTCTCGGGCAGATTATCAACGGCACTTTCTCCCCTGTCTACGATCATTTCTACGAGAGTCATATCATCAAAATTTGAGAGTACCTCACTTTCTTCAGCCCTAATATAAGTGTCTAAAAGATGCCTCATAGCCGGTTCGTAAGCCTTCATATCCACGTAATCGCCACTTGCCAGTTTGACTTCCTGGCGGACGTTTTCGTAGTATGCGACTTCGTGCTTTATGGTACTTATCTCATCCGATGTATAACCAGCCTCTTCCAGTTCGTTTGCCAGATTCGCATATGCCCTTACGAGCGCGGAGACTGTTTTGTACAAAGCCACGCGTTTAGGCTCATTCTCCTTCAATTGCTGCACATTGCCGCTTTCCTCAGCGCAGAAATATTTTATGTAAGCAGAGGTGTTTTTGGGCGGTTCTACCGGTTCACATAGAGCCTTAATCGATTCACGAAGCTCTTCCAGCCGTTCACGCGCCTTATCCAAACGATCCTTAAGCAGCCCCTCTACGTCTTCTCGGTCATAACCGTCAAGGGCTCCACCGGTATAGTCCTTTATGGCCCCTTCCAGAGATTTGAAGAGGTCCTTATAATCAATGATATAACCATTCTCCTTATCTTCCGTGTGAAGGCGGTTAACCCTGCAGATAGCCTGAAATAAACCGTGATCACGCATCTGTTTGTCTATATACAGGTATGTCGCCGGGGGTGCGTCAAAGCCAGTTAGCAGTTTATCCACAACTATAAGCAATTTCATCTGTCCCGGTTCTTCTATGAAGCGTCTCTTGACCTCTTTCTCAAATTCTTCGACTCTGTTCATCGCTCTATCTTCAGACTCATCATAGAAGTCGGCCAACATCTTTCGGTAGATTTTGTACTCAAGAAGCTTTTGAGTAAGACCTTCGCCTGTCTCTTCTCCCTTTATACTGGAAACAGTGGGTCTGTAAGAAGTCACAATAGCGCATTTATCTCCAAAACCCGCTTTGCTGAACATCTCATACAATCTACAGGCCGAGTATATGCTGTCAGCAATGAGCATGGCGTTGCCATTGCCACTCTGGAGCCTATCCTTTCTTTCCATATCCATTAAAATGTCATTTACAATCTTTTGTAGTCGATCTTCTGAACTTAGAATTTCCTGCATTCTGCCCCAGCGTTTCTTCAGCTGAGCTTTGGCTACATCTGATAATCCGCGCGTCTTGATTTCAAACCACTCATCTACTTTTTTTGGCGAAGTTAAATTCTGGTAGATGTCGCGCGCTTCATATCTTAGATCGAGTACAACACCGTCGCGCACCGCCTCATCGTATTTGTATGTATGGATGTAAGGGCCGAACACCTCTATGCTCTTCTGCTTATCCTTTTTCAATAGTGGGGTACCAGTGAAGCCAATAAACATCGCTTCAGGAAGAAGTTTCTTCATGGCATCGTTTAGAATTCCCGACTGAGTTCTGTGACACTCATCCACAAAGACGAATATCTCGCCCTTAGCCTTGAAGTCGGCGGTTAGACTTTTCTTTATATCATCCAGATACTCTTTAACGTCTTTTTCACTGGCTCCCTCGCCCGCTCCAAATTTGTGGACAAGCGCGCATATGAGCCATCTCTCATTGGTGTTCAGTTCCTGTATAAGCTCCGCCCCGCTTTTAGTGCGGAGTATATCTTCTTTAACGTCCTTGAAGACTCCCTCAATTTGCTCATCCAGCTCTATACGATCCGTCACAATAAGCACTCTAGAACCGGTTACGTTTTCTCTGATCCATCTGGCAAGCCAGACCATTATTAGGCTTTTCCCGCTGCCCTGGGTGTGCCAGACTATTCCGCCTTCTCTACGTCTTATGCGTTCCTGCGCTGCTTTAACTCCGAAGTACTGGCTGTGGCGACAGGTCTTCTTAATTCCGGCATCAAATGATATGAAGTCATGTGCTATCTCGAGTAATCGATCCTTTCTGCAGAGCTGACCCAATTCTTTCAGCAGAGGATTATCGCCTGCCAGCGGATGTGCCTCTGTTTCCTTCCAGCGCATGTAATACTTCTCCGTTGTTCCGATGACCCCATATCTTAGGCCTTCGGTATCGTTTCCGGCCATAATGAGTTGAATAGTAGAGAAGAAACGTCTTATAAACTCCTTTTTCTGATTGTCCAGGTTCTGGCGAATTCCCTCTTCCACGGATACTGTGGAGCGCTTCAATTCGAGAACGGCGAAGGCGATACCATTCACATACAGCACTATGTCGGGGCGCTTTGTATGTTCCTCTATTATCGTTACCTCTTCGGCTACAGCAAAATTGTTGTTCTCGATGTTATCCCAGTCGATTAGCCAAACTGTCTTGTATTGTTCTTGTATATCTCTCTTGACCTTAACCCCATAGCGCAACAATCCATAGACGTCTTTGTTGGCGTAGTAGGTGTTTCTCTCGCCGATAACAGTGTTGGCTTTTTCGAGAAGGTCAATAGTCTTTGAGATAGTCGTGTCATCGTGTCCTTGTTTCTTCAGCCAGTCAGTCAACAGCCCCTGTTCGATATTGCTGTTATCGGATCTGTCTTTCCAGTTCCCAAGATACCTGTAACCCAGAGCGTTTTGAAGAAAAGTCAGCACCGCTTTCTGGGTTATGATTTCACGTTGCCCGACATATTCCTTCATCCACTTGCCTCCGTCCTCGTATCCTGAATCTTTTTCAGGGTATTTCCTTCAGCGGTTTTCCAGGCAGTGCGGCCGTTTACGGGACCTCCAACTAAAACACCCGCAGCAGTAGAGGGAGAAGCGAAACGATAATCCTGCGTGAACACATAGTAGCCGCCTTCTTGCTTCAAAACCCCACGATCTATAAGCTGTTGCCTAAGATCATGCAAATAGGCCTGTATAGAATTTACTTCTGCAATACGCGCACAAGAATCCTGCTTAACCACAAAACCTTCCGGGACCTCTATGCCTCTGGCTCTCGCGCCTCTTTGCGAAAGAACGTATTCTTCATCCGGGCCCTGCAATACAACATCCTTTGAAGCGGCCTCAAACGCGTCTATTCCCAGGATTGGATAAATGACAAGCATTTCATTGAGAAACCAATCTGCATCGGCACGATCGGCTTCCGATAGCGGAGGCAGAGGAGGTGTTGTACTATTCTCGACCTCCCACTGGTTAGCAGAGTTCGCAAGTTTGATAAGACTCGCTTCGAGGTAACGCACATGCGCCTTGTTCAGTCCCTCGTTACTACTTGTAAATGCAACAAAACCCGTCCAGAAGTCTTTCTTCATTGCGTGCTGTTTCAGACGGTCGCGCAGAATATCTGCTTCGCCGATATATATTCTGGAGGAACCACTTTTGCCGGGACCCGTCAGTACGTACACGCCGGGACGGGATAATTCATCTCGCAAAAGAGCAGAAACAAGATTCGAACGGCCGGCAACAACAGCTACACCTGTCCAGTTTGACTTCTCTATTATTCGTATTCCGTCTGGAGTTCCATCTACGAGAAAGAGTCGTATCGAGGTCGCCTGCGGACTCATCATACAGCCTCCTTATCCAGTAACCTTATTCTTCCGGTTAGAAGCTGTTGCATCATTCCCTGTTTTATCTGTTTTGTCTTATCTCTTTGGCGCTCCAAAGCTTCAATTTCAGCATCCATATCTAGTAGAATCGAGGTAATTGCGCGCTGTTCTTCAATTGCTGGAATAGCTATTAATAACTCTCGCAATACTTTCCAATCTGCTCGAGGCATATGTGTACCATATGAAACTCCAGAGGCTTCCAAAAACTGCTCAGTTTGAACAACATAAAAAAGGAAATTGTTGAGGATATCACTTGTACTAACATTAAGCGGCCAAATTTCTGTCGAACAAAGACCGTTTTGTTTAGCAAGCCAGAATTTCTTAAGATAGGGTCTTAACCGTCCAAATAATATGTCGCCTGAGAAAAATAGAAACTTCGAAGATTCAGATTCAGCCGCTTTAGAGTAAGCGCAAAGTCTGCCAGTTCCTTGTTCAATATGTTCTAGTTCTATACAAATGGTTTCTGGATTAACACTAGCAGGAAACACCCTATAACTTCTAACGCATGCAAAAGTTCCTAGTTGCTTCAATTCCCATTCCCCTTCAAAACCAGGCAAACGAGTTCTTCCTGTAAGAAGCTGCTGCATAGTTGCTTTCTTTATCGCCTGCTTTTTGTCTATGAGGTTATCAAGGGACTCTATAAGATTGTCAACGTCAGTGAGAACTTCAGCAATAGCAGCCTGCTCAGCGATGGAAGTTACTGGAACAGGCAGTATAGAGTACTCTTTTCCGTTTATCCCAGGTTGACCGCTGCGTGCCGACATCAATCGAACCCAATTCCAGTATGGGGAGGTTCCAAGGTATGCTTCTAAGAACTGAGGTAGGAGCTTGCTTCTATCAGGATGAACACGAATCAAAAATCCTGCAAATACAAGAGCTCCGTCACCAGGCCTATAACGATAATACTTACCGACACTAGCACCGGTACGAGCGAAAACGACATCTCCGTCTGTTAGCAGAAAATTGTGATAACTGTCAGTTGCAACAGAGGCTATGTTTTCAGAAGAAAATCTTCCTTCATCCGTGATATCGGTTATTCTTATGTATGTTGGAAGATTCTCCGAATAAGAGACCGCGGATGCGTTTATTCCATATTCTGGTTGTCCAACTAGACAATCTCTAAGCCTTTTCACTTCCCAATCCTCCGGAATAATTCCTACCTCAGTCTTCTTATAACCAGGCGGTATTTCATCGGAAGAATGGCCTTCACGAACAGATTCAAAATTATCCATCCTCAGCTGCTCTTCACACATCCCACACCAATCCCATCTTTTTCAGATGTTCGGCAACCTTCTTACTAAACTGATCGACTTCCTTTTCAATATCCGGTAGTGTCTGCGAATAGCGTTCCTCTAGTTCCTTAATTCTGTTGCTCAATCCCTGCGTGAGCTTTTCGACTTCTTCCTCAATAAAGGTTCGAATCTTGCTAAACCACTTATCCTCAACAACAAGCCTCTTTATATCTTCTTCATTCAAGTCTCCGTATTTCTGTAGAACCTTTTTATCGAGGACTAACTGTGCATCTTTGATTGCTTTCTTCGCTGCCGACTCTGCCTCATATAGTTCAAGATAGCGGCTTAAAGCTTTATGTTCATCTTCAAATTCGGGATCCGGATTCCTTCCCAATTCCTTAAGGCGATCTGTAACGGCACTCTTAGTAACGCTTCCCTTTTCATTCACCGCCTCTTCGAGCAGACTTTCCTCCCCTGTGTTTTCTTCCACGAATTCTTCAATTTCGCGGGAAGCCTCTTCTTGTTGTTGCATCATTTGTTCAATTTCAGCGTTTTCTTCAGAGAAATATCTCGCAACTATTAACTCAGGCGGGATTAGATCCATCTTGTACTTGGTTTTGCCGATTGTAAGATCAGGCTTCTCGTTAATCTTTCTTTCTTTGTTAGAGATTATTCCGCGAGGTTTCACAGCTTTTAACCAGCCATCTACTGCGATTAGATACACATCATCCTGCATCTCATCAGCCCAATAATCCATAAGCCGTTGGTAAACATCATAACGATCAAGCAGGGGAATATACACAAAACTGTCCAGCAGATCCTCGGATAACCTTTGTATTATTAGTTTTGGGGCATCGTTTATTGCGATCTCCTTCAATAGTGGTTTGTGTTCATTGGACCACTTATCAAATAGGGTGTTTACTTTGAAAGAGAAAGCCTGAAAGTCTTTATGTTCTAGTATTGTCTGCTTTATCTCGTTTGTATTTACTTTTGGCTCCAAGTAGCCAGGGCGGCCATTACCTTCAACAAGCGCTTCTCTTAGCGCAGGAAAGACCTGCCAATAATGCTTCAGATCATCTATATCCCGTTCCGGTATCCCACCATTCAGATGAGCGTCCAGGTCATGTAGGTCTTCCGGTTCGGATGAATCAATATACCTTGGAATGTTCAAGTTGTAGTCGTTAGTTGGACTAGCTATTTCGCTGAGTGGCACCATCCGGGAATAACGCGATATTTCAGTCTGTTTTCTGAAGACGTCAACTATCTTGTGTATGTCCTGTGAGCGTAGGCGATTCTTATTTCCGTCTTTCATAAACCCTTTGGAAGCGTCGATCATGAAGATACCAGTTCGAACAGTAGCGTTCTCTTTATCTATGACGATAATACAGGCAGGAATGCCGGTGCCGTAGAAGAGGTTTGACGGAAGACCTATGATCCCCTTTATGTAACCTCGTTTAATAAGGTTCTTACGGATATCCGCCTCTTTGTTTCCGCGGAATAGAACACCATGAGGAAGGATTATAGCGCCCTTACCATGACTCTTCAGCGACTTTATTAGATGCAGAAGAAAGGCATAGTCACCGTTCTTTGCCGGAGGTACCCCGTATTCAAATCGCCCGAACTCGTCATGATAAGGATCCAGACCATTGGTCCAGGACTTAGATGAAAATGGCGGATTTGCGACCGCGAAATCAAAGGCTTTCAGTGTACCGTCATGGTTTTTGAAGTGCGGAGCTGCCAGGGTGTTCCCTCTCCATATCTCTGCCGTGGGATGTTCGTGGAGTATCATATTCATTTTTGCCAGGGCCCAAGTCGCGTTATCCATTTCCTGGCCGAAGATTGCCAGTCTTGATATCTCAGTTTCATTGGCCGCTTTTATTAGAAGCGATCCGGATCCGCAAGTCGGGTCGTACACAGTGGGTTCCGAAAGGTTTTTCGCTTCTTCTATGCCGATTACTTTCGCCATTATTCTAGAGACTTCTGCCGGAGTGTAGAACTGGCCCTTACTCTTGCCTGATTCTGTGGCAAAGTTTTTCATAAGGTACTCGTATGCATCTCCTAGAAGATCGTCTCCCTCTGCCCTGTTTGATGTGAAGTCAAGTCCCTCAAATATAGCGACCAACCTCGAGAGGCGGTCCTGCATATCTTTACCCTGGCCGAGCTTCGTCTCATCATTGAAGTCAGCCGCATTTATAAGGAAGTCAAGTTCGTTCTCATGAGCAAAAGCGTTTATGATCTTGTTTATCTTGTCTCCGATCTCCTTATCGCCCTTGAGTTTCACCATATCATCGAAGCTGGCTCCAGGTGGAACAACTATTATCGCGTCATCTATTCCGGCGTATTTATCAGAAACGTACTTCATAAACAGCAGCGTCAGTACATAATCTTTGTACTGCGAAGCATCCATCCCTCCGCGCAGCTCATCACAGCTCTGCCAGAGCGATTGATACAGTTGGGATTTCTTCAATGCCATTGTCTGATCACTCCCAAATTGATATTTTAGAGGTTGTTTGTGCCAAAACTACAAAAATCGGAACATAGCGTTCTCGCAAGTCCTGAAGCAAGTCCCCTGTGAAAAGGATTCCAT
>Ga0129302_1002889_pt1 | contig 12030 bp, 14 predicted proteins | sample BlaSprsedimmetaG_FD_94476 | JGI IMG/M metagenome (GOLD analysis project Ga0129302, IMG submission 94476) | Hot spring sediment bacterial and archeal communities from California, USA to study Microbial Dark Matter (Phase II) - Blank Spring... | ecosystem: Environmental > Aquatic > Thermal springs... | reverse complement strand
GTAGGAGCGGTGCAAGCCGCGATGACCATGCCGGGCATGAGCGCCACCCCCGATCGCGCCTGGCAGCGCGCCTACGGGTGCCATGTTCTACGGTAGGAGCGGTGCAAGCCGCGATGACCATGCCGGCATGAGCGCCATCCCCGATCGCGCCTGGCAGCGCTCCTACGGGTGGCATGTCCTACAGTAGGAGCGGTGAAATCCGCGATGACCATGCCGGGCATGAGTGCCATCGCCGATCGCGCCTGGCAGCGCGCCTGCGGATTCCCTGCCTCTGTGTTCTCCGTGGCGTTTGGATTTTAAGCCTAACGCCGCTAGCCCAGAAACCGCCGATACACCGGGTTCTCGCTTTCTTCCCAGTACGGATAGCCCAGTTGCAGCAGGAACTCGCGCAGGCGTCTGTCGTCCGAGCGGGGGACCTGCATGCCAACCAGCACGCGGCCGTAGGCGGCGCCGTGGTTGCGGTAGTGGAAGAGGGTGATGTTCCAGTCCTGGCCCATGTGGGTGAGGAAGTTGAGCAGGGCGCCGGGGCGTTCGGGGAATTCGAAGCGGAACAGGCGCTCGTTCTCGACCTCGGGGGCGTGGCCGCCGACCATGTAGCGCAGGTGGAGCTTGGCGACCTCGTTGTCGGTGAGGTCCTCGACGTCGTAGCCCTTGTCGCGCAGCCCCTGGATGAGTGCATCGCGGGCCTCGCCGCCGTTGGCGACCTTCACGCCGACGAAGATCTGGGCGTCGCGGTGATCGGCGTAGCGGTAGTTGAACTCGGTGATGCCGCGCTTGCCGATGGCGCGGCAGAACCTGCGGAAGCTGCCGGGGCGTTCCGGGATGGTGGCGGCGAACAGGACCTCGCGGCGCTCGCCGATCTCGGCGCGCTCGGCGACGTGGCGCAGGCGGTCGAAGTTGATGTTGGCACCGCTGGCGATGGCGATCAGGTTGCGGCCCTCGCCGCCCTCGCGCTGCACGTACTTCTTCAGGCCGGCGATGGATAGCGCGCCCGCCGGCTCCAGCATGGTGCGGGTGTCGTCGAAGCCATCCTTGATCGCGGCGCAGATCTCGTCGGTGCTGACGAGCAGCACCTCGTCGACGTACTGGCGCGTGATCTTGAAGGTCTGCTTGCCAACCTGTTTCACGGCGGCGCCGTCGGCGAAGATGCCGACCTGGTCGAGCACCACGCGCCGGCCCTTCTCCATCGCATGGTGCAACGAGGGCGCGTCGTCCGGTTCCACGCCGATGATGCGGATCTCCGGTCGCAGGTGCTTGAGATAGGCGGCGACGCCGGCAATGAGCCCGCCACCGCCCACCGGGATGAACACCGCCTCGATGTCGTCCGGGTGCTGGCGCTGCAGTTCCATGCCCACGGTGCCCTGGCCGGCGATGACGTCCAGGTCGTCGTAGGGGTGGATGAAGGTCATGCCGTCACGCTCGGCCAGCTCCTGCGCGTGGGCATAGGCCTCCTCGAAGGAATCACCCTTGAGGATGGCCTTGCCACCCAGCGCGCGCACGGACTCCACCTTGATCTCGGGGGTGGTGCGCGGCATGACGATAACGGCCTTGATGCCCAGCTGCTTGCCGGCCAGTGCCACGCCCTGGGCGTGGTTGCCGGCCGAGGCTGCGATCACGCCGCGCGCCTTTTCCTCGTCTGCGAGGTGGAAGATCTTGTTATAGGCCCCGCGCAGCTTGAACGAGAAGACGGGCTGCAGGTCTTCGCGCTTGAGCAGGACGCGGTTGTTCAGCCGGCGCGACAGCGCCGCCGCCTCCATCAGCGGGGTCTCGAGGGCCACGTCGTAGACACGGGCGGTGAGGATGCGTTCGATCAGCGAGCGGGACATGCGGCTAAGATACAGGCCCGTGCCCGTCGCCGACAAGCGCAGCGTGCCGACAAGCCCTTGTCGATAGGGGAAAATATCCGTATCTTGGGTGGCCTTCGCGTCCCTGTGGCCTTGCCCGTGCCCGGTCGCGACTCCCCCCGATTCCTGAAACGCCCGCCGCCAGGCGGGTGGTTTCGCAGCAACCTTCGAGGACACACGCATGAATCAGGACGAAATGAAAAAGGCCGCCGCGGAGGCGGCGCTCGAGTACGTCGAATCCGGCATGGTCGTCGGCATCGGCACCGGTTCCACTGCCAACCACTTCATCGACCTGCTGGCCGGCATGAAGGGCAAGATCGACGGCACCGTCGCCAGTTCCGAGGCCAGCGCCGAGCGCCTCAAGGGCCATGGCATCCGCGTCATGGACCTCAACAGCGCCGGCCAGCTCTCGCTGTACGTGGACGGGGCCGACGAATCCAACCGTCACCTGCACCTGATCAAGGGCGGCGGCGGCGCGCTCACCCGCGAGAAGATCGTGGCCGGCGCCTCCGACAAGTTCGTCTGTATCGCCGACGGCAGCAAGCTGGTCGACGTGCTGGGCACCTTCCCCCTGCCCATCGAGGTTATCCCCATGGCCCGCAGCCTGGTGGCCCGCGAGATGGTGAAGCTGGGCGGTCAGCCCGTGCTGCGCGAGGGTTTTACCACCGACAACGGCAACATCATCCTGGATGTGCACAACCTGCAGATCATGGAGCCGGAAAAGATGGAGACGGCCATCAACCAGATCCCGGGCGTGGTTACGGTCGGCATCTTCGCCCACCGCGGCGCGGACGTGCTGATCCTGGGGACGCCGGATGGGGTAAACAAGATCGAGGCCTGAGGGCGTTGAGGAGCTGCCTGCCGGTCTGTCCGCCAGTCCTGCTCGCGCAGGAATCGGAAAGCCTTTGTGCCCATAATGCCTTTACAACGGACACGGGTCACCAACGACTGACGGCTACGATTGGCTCCTCGGCCGGATCCCTGCGTTCACAGGGGTGACGGCTGGGTGAGGCAAGGACCACAATAGAAAAAGGCCCGCCATTGGCGGGCCTTTTTTCCGTTACCGGGCTGTCAGGACTGCCCGGTCGGGGTCGCCGGTGCGGCGGCCTTGCGGCTGGCGCGTTTCTTCTTGGCGCCGGCCTTTTTCTTTACGACCTTCTTCTTCGGGGCCGCCTTTTTCTTCGCGGCTGCCTTTTTCTTGGTCGTGGCCTTTTTCTTCACGACCTTTTTCTTCGCCGCCGCCTTTTTCTTGGTGGTGGCCTTCTTCTTCGGAGCCGCCTTTTTCTTCACGGCTGCCTTTTTCTTGGTCGTGGCCTTTTTCTTCACGACCTTTTTCTTCGCGGCCACCTTTTTCTTGGTAGCGGCCTTCTTCTTGGTGGTGGTCTTTTTCTTCGCGGCTGCCTTTTTCTTGGTGGCGGCCTTGCGCGTAGCGGTCTTCTTCTTTGCTGCCGGTTTTCTGGCGGCGGTTTTCTTGATGGTGGCTTTTGCGGTGGATTTCTTCTTTGTCGCGGCTTTCTTAACGGCCATTGCTAGCCCTCCCAAGGAAAAATGCAGCTGACTCGCGCTTGAGTATAAACAACCATAATGAAAATACTAGCGCGTCAAGCCGTTTTTATGCCTGTATGCAGGCATTCTGGCGCAAAAACCACGATGAGTGGTCGAAGCGAGTGCGCACTTGCGACATGAGCGCGACGTGCGCACGTTATGCGGGCGTTACTTGCCCTTCTGCGCGAGCACTTCCTCGTTGAAGGCCGCGTCGGTGGTGGCGATGACCTTCTCGACCAGGCGAAAGCCTTCGACCGGTGCGTCGTCCGCCATGTACTTGAGGCGTACGGGCGCCAGTGCATTGACGAAGGGCACGCGCTCGATGACGTCGTCGGCACTGTCGATGCCGAGCTTCGCCAGCGCGCTGGTGACGACCTCGGCCGCATAGGCGTTCTTGTGGCTGCCGTCCTTCGACCGGGCGACGGTCTCGGCGGGCGTGCCGTCGAGGATGTCGTAGTCGGTGTGATCTTCCAGGTACTGCAACAGTTCTCCCAGGGTCATGGCGTCTCTCCAGGGTTGGGCGATGGGTTCAGGATGCGAGCAGGCCTTCTTCGAGGCTGACGTGGCAGGCCTCGCCGACACGGCTCAGGTAGTACATGAGGTCAATGGGCAGGCTGATGCCGTCGAGCACCTGCACGGGGTAGAGGTCCGCGCACAGCAGCATGTCGGCGATACTGATCTGCCCCATGTAGAATCGGTTCTTTGCCAGGTGGCGTGCGAGGGGGCGCAGCTGGCTCATGCGGTCGAGCTGGCCGTAGCCGTCGTAGCGGTCGTTGGCCAGTTCCTCCACGCTCATGTGCCAGCGGCTTTGCACCTCGGCCTTGTAGGCCGCGAGGGTGCCTGCATCGTCGCCGATGCCGCGATAGCCCGGGCGCATGGGGGCGTAGAGGCGCTCGATGACGTGCTCCACCTTTTCGCGCCAGGCGAGCAGGGCCTGCCAGGCGGGTGCGTCGATACGGCCGGTGGCGAGCGGCGGGGTGTCCGGGAACAGTTCGTCGATGCGCCAGAGGATATCCACCGAGTCGGTGAGAATCCGGCCGTCGTCGAGCTGCAGCGCGGGCACGGTGCGCGCGATGCCGAGCTCGAAGAAGGTCTCGTCATCGTCGTAGGCCAGCGGGTGGTCGGCGTAGTCCACCTGCTTGTAGTTGAGCGCCAGGCGTACACGTTGCGCCTGCGGGCTCGACCAGAAGTGGTAAAGCGCGGTCATCGTGTCAACAGGCCCTAGATCCCGGGGCCGTCTTCGAGGCCGAGGATGAACTCCCATTGCGCCTCGGTGACCGGCATGATGGACAGGCGGTTGCCCTTGCGCACCAGCTGCATGTCCTCGAGCTCGGGATACTGCTTGAGTTCGGACAGCGGGATGTTGCGCTTGAGCTTGCGCTTGTAGCGCACGTCCACCAGGTACCAGCGGGGATTGTCCGGGTCGCTCTTGGGGTCGTAGTACTTGGCATTGGGGTCGAAGGCGGTGGGGTCGGGATAGCCTTCCTTCGCCACGGTCATGATGCCGACGATGCCGGGCTCGTCGCAGTTGGAGTGGTAGAAGAAGATGAGGTCACCCTTCTTCATCTGGTCGCGCATCATGTTGCGCGCCTGGTAGTTGCGCACCCCGTCCCAGGGTTCGACCTTCACGTCTTTCAGGTGGTCGATGCCGAACACGTCCGGTTCCGATTTCATCAGCCAGTACTGCATGGTATCCCCCACGGTTTTCAATGGGGTGTCAGTATAGGGGGAGGCGGCCTGGCTGCAAAACGTGCAGGTCGTGGGGTTATCGGCGGTGACGGTGGTCGAACAGGGTGAGACCATCTTCGGTGACCACGCCGTCCAACGGCACGTCCCAGGCCTCGCTTTCAAGTGTCTCGACCTGCTGGAAGCCGTAGGCGCAGCCGATCAGCAGCGGCCGGTGCCAGTGGCGGCGCAGGCGGCGAAAGGCGAAGGTGCGGTCATAGAAGCCGCCGCCCATACCGAGGCGATTGCCCCGGTCGTCGAAGCCCACCAGTGGCGTGAGCACCACGTCGAGCTGTATGGGGCGGATCAGGTCGCGCTTGTGCACCACAGGTTCCGGGATGCCGAAGCGGTTGGGCGCGAAGCGCGTCTCGGCGTGCCAGGCCATGAACCACAGGCGCTGGTCACTCAAGGGGGAGAGCACCGGCAGGTACACGGACTTGTCGCGCGCCATGGCCCCGAGCAGGAAGGGCTCGAGGTCCAGCTCGCCGTTGACCGCGATGTACCCCGCGATGCGCCGCGCCGTGATGATCGACTGGGAGGCCAGCAGGTGCCGGGCGACACAATCGGCCAGATGCTCGCGTTCCGCCTCGCCCAGGGCCTTGCGGCGGGTGCGGATCTCGCGGCGAAGTTCAGTGCGGGAGGCCATCGATAGGTAATCGTAGGAGCGACGAAAGTCGCGATATGCCGATGCCTGGGCACTGATCGCGACTTTCGTCGCTCCTACCGTGATTCCTTGTTGGACCAGAAAAAAAGTGGGCGCGCTCCGCATGTGCCGTGGTGGCCTTCGACCTTGAACCAGCGGTTCAAGTGGGAACCTCGACGCTGCCATCAGGCTTTCCGCATGCGCGGCAGGCGCGCATCTACACGGACGTGCACACAGGCAGCGGCTCCGGATCCCGGGGTAAGTTATTAGGCTCAAGGATAATACCCAGCCGCACACGAACACCGCAGAGGCGCCCGAAGCACTAGCTTAACTCAAGTGAGGAGAAAGTGTGCAGGGGATGAGACAGCGGATCGCCGTCAGAATTCCATCTGCTGGCCCATTTCGAGGGCGCGGTCGATCTTGTCCTGCAGGACGCGGATGCGGCCGGTGACGGACTGGCTCAGCGCCTCGCGCTGGTTGCGGTTCTGCAACAGCTCGTGGGTGAGGTTGAGGGCGGCCATGATGGCAATGCGATCGGCGCCGACCACGCGGCCGCCTTCGCGGATTTCCTGCATGCGGGTGTTGAGCAGGTTGGCGGAGGCGAGCAGGGCGGCCTGTTCCTCGGCGGGGCAGGCGACGCGGAATTCCTTGCCCAGGATGGTGACGGTGACGGCGACGTTGTCGCTCATGCGACGGCGTCTTCCATCGAGCGCAGGCGGGTGATGATGGCTTCCACCTTGGTGCGGGCGAGCTCGTTCTTCTCGACCAGCGAGGCGCGATCGACGGTGAGGGTCTCGTTCTGCTCCCGAAGCATGCGGTTTTCCTGCTTCAGGCGCTCGACCGTCTGGATCAGCTCGCCCACGCGGTATTCGAGCTTGCGCAGCTCCTGCTCGGCGACATCATTGATGTTTTCGTTTTCCATGCCGGTAATAGTAGGCTGCGTACCGGGGGCGGTCAACTCGCCGGGCATGTGGTTATGGGGCGATAAATCAGTTACTTAGCCTGCGCGCGGGTGACCCGGTCGGGGGCATGATGATAAAATGCCCGGTTTGTGGCGGCAGTGACGGTGCAGAGCATGAATCAGGGCAACACGGCGGGCGTCCCGCCGATCAGCGACGGGGCGACCATCATCGAGGGTGTGGCCCACAACGGCAAGCCCTGCCGGATCGTGGATAACACCGGCCACATCGACCGCGCCGAGCTGGAGACGCTGCTCGCCGAGCTCATCGAGCAGAAGCAGTTCGGCCTGGCCGGGCGCTCGCTGGCCGGCGGCAACACCATCACCCTGGGGGCGCCGGACTTTACCCACATGCAGTTCGGCGATGACCTGTACCGCTTCATCCTGTTGCCCTACGAGGCCCGCATCGAGGCCTTCTGATCCCGGGCCACCCCGGAGGACCCTTGCCATGAGCGATTTCGATACCCTGCAAGCGGCGCTGGAACGCGTGGATGCCGAGACCGGCGCGGCCGAGGGCCATGGCGCACTGTGCGGCATGCTGTCGCTGAATCACGCCATCGACGTGGGTCGCTGGGTCGATACCCTGCTGGAGCAGGGCGATGCGAACGACGCCCTGGTGCGCGAGGCGCGCGGTCTGCTGCTGGGGCTGTACGAGGACACCCAGCGCCAGATCAACGACAGCAACCTGGACTTCGCGCTGCTGCTGCCCGATGACGACGAGCCGCTGGAGCTGCGCGTGCGCGCGCTGGCCGACTGGTGTCGGGGCTTTCTTTACGGCCTGGCCATGGCGGGTTACCGTGCCGGTGACGAGCTGCCGGAAGACACGGCCGAGTTCGTGAAGGACCTGAACGAGATCGCCCGCGCGAGCTTCGAGGTGGGGGCCGGCGAGGAAGACGAGACTGCCTATGCCGAGGTCAGCGAGTACGTGCGCATGGGCGTGTTGATGGTCAACGAGGAGATGCAGCCGAGCAAGGCGCCGCCGCGGCTGCATTGACCGGCGCCAGAACGTGACGTGCGCCGGTCGATAGTGGCGCCGTTTTAGCCTTTCCCGAGGTGTTATGAGCATACCGCTGAGCGAATTCACCCGCCGCCGCAAGCAGCTGATGCGCATGATGGACAAGCACGCCATCGCCATCATCCCGTCCGCGCCGGTGCGCGTGCGCAACCGCGACGCCGAGTATCCCTACCGGCAGGACAGCGACTTCCTTTACCTGACCGGCTTCTCCGAGCCGGAGGCGGTGGCCGTGCTGGTGCCGGGGCGCGAACACGGCGAGTACGTGCTGTTCTGTCGCGAGCGCGACCCGGTGATGGAGACCTGGCACGGCCGCCGCGCCGGCCAGGACGGCGCCATCGAGCAGTACGGCGCGGACGACTCCTTCCCCATCTCCGACATCGACGAGATCCTGCCCGGGCTGATGGAGGATCGCGACACGGTGTACTACACCATGGGCCGCGACACCGACTTCGACCAGAAGCTGATGGGCTGGATCAACCGCCTGCGCGAGCAGGTGCGTGCCGGCGCCCATCCGCCGCACGAATTCATCTCGCTCGAGTACCTGCTGCACGACATGCGCCTGTACAAGTCGCGCTCCGAGATCAAGGCGATGAAGGAGGCCGCGCGCATCGCCGTGGCGGCGCACAAGCGCGCCATGCGGGCCTGCCGCCCGGGCATGACTGAATACCAGATCGAGGCGGAGCTGCTGTATGAATTTCGCCGCAACGGCGCCGAGCCGGCCTACCAGAGCATCGTCGGCGGCGGTGCCAATGGCTGCATCCTGCACTACACCGAAAATCGCGACGAGCTGAAGGACGGCGACCTGCTGCTGATCGACGCCGGCGCCGAGCACCTGGGTTACGCCTCGGACATCACCCGCACCTTCCCGGTGAACGGTCGCTTCAGCGACGCCCAGCGCGAGCTCTACGAGGTGGTGCTGGAGGCGCAGGCCGCGGCCATCGAAAAGACCGTGCCCGGCAACCACTGGAACGACCCACACATGGCGGCCGTGAAGGTACTCACCCGCGGGCTGGTGGAGCTGGGGCTGCTCAAGGGCAAGCCCGCCCAGCTCATCAAGGAGGGCGAGTACCGGCGTTTCTACATGCACCGTACCGGCCACTGGCTGGGGCTCGACGTGCACGACGTGGGCGATTACAAGCTCGACGAGGAATGGCGCCTGCTGGAACCCGGCATGGTGACCACGGTCGAGCCCGGCCTCTATATCCCGGCCGGCAGCAAGGGCGTGCCGAAGCGCTACCACGACATCGGCATCCGCATCGAGGACGACGTGCTGGTGACGAAGGACGGTCATGACGTGCTCACCGAGGCCGCGCCCAAGCACCCGGACGAGATCGAGGCCCTCATGGGCGAGGCGGCCGCGGCCTGATGCGCACGCACTACGACATCCTCATCGTCGGTGGCGGCATGGTGGGCGCCACGCTGGCCGCCGCGCTGGCCGACACCGGGCTGGCCATCGGCATGCTGGAGGCACGGCCCTTCGGCGTGCCCGGCGAGGCCCCGCCCTCGCCGAGCTTCGACGACCGTTCCATCGCCCTGTCCTGGGGCTCGCACCGCATCCTCGCGGGCGCTGGCCTGTGGGAGGCGCTGCGCGACGAGGTCGCGCCCATTCGCCAGATCCACGTCTCCGACCGCGGCCACTTCGGCGCGGCGCGCATCGATCACGCCGAGGAGAGCGTGGAGGCCCTGGGCTATGTGATCGAGAACCGCGTGATGGGCCGCGTGCTCATGCAGGCCCTGGCCGAACGCCCGAACGTGGAGCTGATCGCGCCGGCCACCCTCGTGGACTTCGACAACGCCGAGACGGGCGTGACGGCCGAGGTGGACTGCGACGGGCAGGTCCGTCAGCTCACGGCGGACCTGCTGGTGGCCGCCGACGGTACCGGCTCGCCGGTGCGTCGCCGGCTGGGCATCCATGCCGTCACCGGGGACTACGGCCAGGCCGCACTCATCGCCAACGTGGGCGTGAGCGCCCCGCATCGCCACGTCGCCTACGAGCGCTTCACCGACAGCGGGCCGCTGGCGCTGCTGCCCATGACGCCGGGCCCGGAGGGCGAGACGCGCTGCTCGCTGGTGTGGACGCACCGCAGCGCGGAACTCGCGCGCACCGAGGCGCTGGACGATGCCGCCTTTCTGGCCGCCCTGCAGGACCGCTTCGGCTATCGGCTGGGGCGCTTCACGCGCGTGGGGCGGCGCGCGAGCTATCCGCTGGCGCTCACGCGCAGCACCGAGTTCGCGCGCCGGCGCGTGGCCATCGTCGGCAACGCCGCCCATACCCTGCACCCGGTGGCGGGCCAGGGATACAACCTCGCCCTGCGCGACGTGGCCCTGCTGGCCGAGCTCGTGAGCGATGCGCGCCGTGCGGGCGGCGACATCGGCGGCATCGCCGTGCTCGATGCCTACGAGACCGGCCGCGCGGCCGACACCCGCGACGTGGTGCGCTACACCGACGCCCTGGTGCGGCTCTTCTCCAACGGCTCCTTTGCGCTGGGCCACGCCCGCGCAGCCGGACTCCTCGCCGTGGACCTCGTCGGTCCGCTGCGCCACTGGCTGGCGCGCCAGAACATGGGGATACGTCACACCGGCCCGCGGCTCGCGCGCGGCCTGCCGCTGGATACCATCGGATGAGTAACGCGGGCAACAAGGCTGACGCCATGCAGGTCTTCGACGTCGTGATCGTCGGCGGCGGCATGGTGGGCGCGACGCTCGGCCTGGCACTCGCCCGCCAGGGCCGGCGCATCGCCGTGATCGAGGCGCGCGAGCCCACGCCCTTCGACCCGGCCGCCGACTACGACCTGCGCGTCTCGGCCATCAGCCGTGCCTCGCAGCGCATCTTCGAACACCTGGGCGCCTGGCCGGGCATGCTCGCGCGCCGCGCCAGCCCCTACGCGCACATGCACGTATGGGACGCGACCGGCAATGGCGAGATCCACTTCGACTGCGCCGAGCTCGGCGAACCGAACCTTGGCCACATCATCGAGAACCGCGTGATCCAGGACGCCCTGCTCGAGCGCCTGAGGGCGGAGGACAACGTGAGCTGGCTGTGCCCGGCCTCGCTCGCCGCCCTGGCGGTCGAGGCGGATGGCGCACGACTGACGATGGAGGACGGGTGCGAGCTCCGTGCCCCGCTGGTGGTCGGCGCCGACGGCGCGCGATCAAGGGTGCGTGAACTGGCCGGTATCGACGTGGCGCGCCAGGCCTACGGCCAGCGCGGCGTGGTCGCCACGGTAGCGACCGAAAGACCGCACGCCGCCACCGCCTGGCAGCGCTTCCTGCCCACGGGGCCACTGGCCTTCCTGCCGCTGGCCGACGGGCGCTGCTCCATCGTCTGGTCGGCGGACGACGCCCGTGCCGAGGCCCTGATGGCGATGGACGATGCGCGCTTCGCCCGTGAACTGGGCGTCGCCTTCGGCCACCGCCTGGGCGAGATCGTCTCCGTTTCGCCGCGCGCTGCCTTCCCGCTGGCCGGCTCACAGGCCGCCGCCTACGTGCGCCCGCGCATCGCCCTGGTGGGCGATGCCGCCCACACCATCCATCCGCTCGCCGGGCAGGGCGCCAACCTCGGCTTCCTCGACGCGGCCACGCTGGCCGACGTGCTGGCCGGCGTGCCGGGCGATGGGCGTGGCGACCTCGGTCACCACGCCCTGCTGCGCCGCTACGAGCGCACGCGCCGCGGCGACAACGTCCTCTCCATGCGCGCCATGGAAGGCTTCAAGCTGCTGTTCGGCAACGACCTCGCCCCGCTCGCCTGGCTACGCAACACGGGGCTCGCGCTCACCAACCGCGCAGGGCCGGTCAAGCACGAGCTGATACGGCGCGCGATGGGGCTGAGCGGAGAGCGGCCGTCGCTGGCGCGGTGAAGGTTGCAAGTCGCAAGTTCCAAGTTGCAAGTCGCAAGTCGCAAGTCGCAAGTCGCAAGTCGCAAGTCGCAAGTCGCACGTTGAAGAAAAAGGCGGGCGACGTCCATGCCCGGATGATGCTGCCACATGCGGATCGCGCCTCGCAGCGTTCCTACGGGGGTGTGGCTGGTAGGAGCGCTGCGAGGCGCGACCAGGTGCGGCACGTTGCCCGGGCATGGGCATCGCGGCTCTCGCCGCTCCTACGGGGCCGGATTGGTAGGAGCGCTGCGAGGCGCGATCGGGGCGGCACGTTGCCCGGGCTTGGGCATCGCGGCTGGCACCGCTCCTACGGGGGGTGTGGCTGGTAGGAGCGCTGCGAGGCGCGACCAGGTGCGGCACGTTGCCCGGGCATGGGCATCGCGGCTCTCGCCGCTCCTACGGGGCCGGATTGGTAGGAGCGCTGC
>Ga0129302_1002888_pt1 | contig 12030 bp, 9 predicted proteins | sample BlaSprsedimmetaG_FD_94476 | JGI IMG/M metagenome (GOLD analysis project Ga0129302, IMG submission 94476) | Hot spring sediment bacterial and archeal communities from California, USA to study Microbial Dark Matter (Phase II) - Blank Spring... | ecosystem: Environmental > Aquatic > Thermal springs... | reverse complement strand
CAAAATGGAAGAGAACCCAACTTTTTAACTCTTCAACTTTATTACTAACGGGCTTGCTGGAAAAACTCTTCCACCTCGTCGAGTTCCACGTTCTGGTAGTAGGAATAACCCGTGCCGGCTGGAATCAAGCGGCCCATGGTGACATTTTCCTTGATCCCCCGCAGATGATCTTCCTTGCCGGCGATGGCCGCTTCGGTCAACACCCGGGTGGTCTCCTGGAACGCTGCGGCGGAAAGGAAGCTGTCGTATGCCAGGGCGGCCCGGGAAATGGGCAGCAAAGCTGGTTTCGCCTTGGCGGGGATTCCGCCTTCAGCTTCCACCTTGGCGTTTTCGCGGTCAAAATTCCACTTTTCCACGATTTGTTCAGGAATAAAAATGGTGTCGCCCACGGTTTCGATACGGCGCCACTTGATCATCTGGCGGACAATGATTTCGATGTGCTTGTCGTTGATCTCGACTCCCTGGAGGCGGTAGACATCCTGGATCTCTTTGAGCAGGTATTCAGCCAGTTTCTGTTCACCCAGGACCTCGAGGATATCCGCGGGATTTAAAGGGCCGTCCATCAGGGGCGTTCCGGCGGTGATCTTGTCGCCGTCTCCCACCGTGATGTAGGCGCCTCGGGGAATGGTATGCTCGTCCGGTTTCACATTGCTGTCAAAGGGGCGGATAATGATCTTGCGCGCCCCTTTAATGACCTTGCCGAATTCCACGATGCCGTCGATCTGGGCCATCTTGGCCGGATTCTTGGGCTTGCGCGCTTCGAAAAGTTCCGTCACCCGCGGCAGGCCGCCGGTGATGTCCTTGGTTTTGGCGAAATCGGAGGGAATCTTTGCCAGGGTGTCGCCGGCGGTCACCTCGTCTCCGTCCTTTACCGATATGTGGGCGTTGACCGGCAGATAGAAACGACGCTTGATGCGGTGGGACTTCTTGTCGCGCACCACGATCTGGGGCTGGAGCTCATCCCTCAGCCGTTCATTCTTGATGTCAATAATGATGGTGGTGATTTTGCCCGTGGTTTCATCGCGATCCTGAACATAGGAAACATTCTCTTCAAGGTCCTTGAACTCCACAATTCCTTCTTCGTTGGTGAGAATGGCGTTGACAAAGGGATCCCACTGCATCAGCAAGTCTCCCTTGGCCACTTTCCGGCTGTCCGCAACCATGACTCTGGAGCCGTAGATGACGGGATACATGGCCCGTTCCCTGCCCTTGGCGTCCACCAACTGGAGCGCACCGATGCGGTTCATGGCGATCATCTCGCCTTCCTTGTCTTTGACCACCATCAGGTCCTTGAAACGCACCACGCCCTCATGTCCTGAATGGAGCTTGGTCTGGCCCTCCGCGCCGGAAGCCACGCCGCCGATGTGGAAGGTGCGCATGGTCAACTGAGTTCCCGGCTCACCAATGGACTGGGCGGCTACGATACCCGCGGCTTCACCCAGCTCGATCAGATTACCGGTGGAAAGGTTGCGACCGTAGCACTTGCGACAGATCCCGGCCTCGGTTTCGCAGGTCAGACCCGAGCGGATCTTGACACGCAGGATACCGGCCTCAACAATCTGGCGGGCCTTTATCTCGTCGACCTCTTCACCGGCAGCCACAATGACACGTTCGGGATCATCGGGATCGTTTACATCCTGTTGGGCGATGCGCCCCAGGATGCGTTCAAGCAAGGGCTCGATCACCTTGCCGTTCTCGATAATAGCGGACACTTCCAGCCCGGCCAGGGTCCCGCAATCCTCTTCCTTGACAACCACTTCAATGGCCGCGTCCACCAGCTTGCGGGTCAGGTAACCGGCTTCAGCCGTTTTCAAAGCGGTGTCCGCCAACCCCTTGCGGGCGCCGTGAGTCGAGATAAAATACTGCAGCACGGGCAACCCTTCCTTGAAGTTGGCGGTAATGGGCGTTTCCAGGATTTCTCCGGAAGGCTTTGCCATCAGGCCGCGCATTCCCGCCAGTTGTTTTAACTGATCCTTGCTGCCCCGCGCCCCGGAATCCGACATCATAAAGATGGGGTTGATACTGTCTCCCTCATAACTCATGCGCTTCATGTTGGCAAACATGATTTCGCGGATCGCGTCCGTGGCTTTGCTCCACTTGTCGATGATGTTGTTGTGACGTTCGCCGGCGGTCATCAGGCCGGAGGAATACATCTTCTCGATCCTTTCCAATTCTTTTTCCGTGCGCTGGATAATGGCCTGCTTTTCGTCCGGCACCACCAGGTCGGAAATGCTGATGGTGAATCCCGCTCGCGTGGCGTACTCAAAGCCCGCCTCTTTGAGGCGGTCAAGGGTCTGCACCGTGGCATCAAAACCCATGTTCTGGTAGATATAATGGACCAGGTTGCTAATGCCTTTCTTTTTCAGCAACCCGTTGATGTAGGGAATGCCTTCGGGCAACAGGTCGTTTAAAATGACACGCCCTGGAGTCGTAACCAGAAGCTGGTTGTCCTTGCGATCAATGGTGGTCATCGGGCAATTGGCGATGTCCTGGGTGTCCAGCATATATGAATCCAGGTTCTTGAGTTCGCCGAAATAGCGCAGGCGGATCATGGCGTTGATATCCACCAGTTTGTGCTCCAGTGCATGCAACACATCTTTGCGCGAGGCGAAAATCATGTGCTCACCTTTCAGGTTGCGCTTGCTGAACGTCATGTAGTAGAAACCAAGCACCATATCCTGGGTGGGAACGGCCAGGGGTTTGCCGTTGGCGGGAGACAGGATGTTATTGGTGGCCAGCATCAGCAGTTGCGATTCCGCCTGGGCCTCCAGAGAGAGGGGGACATGCACGGCCATCTGGTCCCCGTCGAAATCGGCGTTGAAAGCCGGACAAACCAGGGGATGCAGTGTAATGGCGTTTCCCTCCACCAGGCGTGGACGGAATGATTGCACACCCAGGCGATGCAGCGTGGGGGCGCGGTTCAGCATAACCGTATGCTCGCGGATTACTTCAGCCAGGGCGTCCCAGATCTCGTCACGGTTCTCTTCCACCCAGGAGCGCGCCACACGCAAAGTGGTGACCATGCCTTTCTTTTCCAACTTGTTGTAGATAAAAGGTTTAAACAACTCCAAAGCCATCTTTTTGGGCAGGCCGCATTCGTCGAGATGCAGCTTGGGGTCCACCACGATCACGGAGCGGCCGGAATAGTCCACGCGCTTGCCCAGCAGGTTCTGGCGAAAACGTCCCTGCTTGCCTTTCAAGCTGTCCGAAAGGGACTTCAACGGCCTTTTCTGTGAACTCATGTAACTTTTGTTGCGTTTCTGGTTGTCGAACAAGGCGTCCACTGCTTCCTGGAGCATGCGCTTTTCGTTCTTGATAATCAATTCCGGGGCCTTGAGGTCCAGCAATCGTTTCAAGCGGTTGTTGCGGTTGATCACGCGCCGATAGAGGTCGTTCAGATCGGAACTGGCGAAACGCCCGCCATCCAAACGCACCAGCGGGCGCAGGTCCGGCGGTAGTACGGGAATGACATTCATCACCATCCATTCGGGACGATTGAGAGAAAGAAAGAAATCCTCCATGATCTTCAGGCGCCGGGCGAGATTTTTTTTCTTCTGGATGGAGCGCTCCACTTTCAGGCGCGACTTGAGTTCAATGACCTCTTTCTCCAGATCGATGCGGCGCAGCAACTCATGGATGGCATCTGCCCCCATATCGGCCGTAAAAGCGGATTCACCGTACTTGTCCACCAGATCATGATATTCGTCTTCACTGAGTATTTGCTTGAATTTCAAGTCCGGTACATCGCCGGGATCAATTACAATGTAGTTCTCGAAATAGATGATGTGCTCCAGTTCCCTGGCGCTGATTTCAAGGATAACACCGATACGCGAAGGAATCCCTTTAAAGAACCAGATATGGGCCACCCTGGAGTTTAGTTCAATATGCCCCATGCGTTCACGGCGAACCGAAGAGAAAGTGACTTCAACGCCACATTTCTCGCATACGATGCCCTTGTACTTTAATCCTTTGTACTTGCCGCAAAGGCAGCGGAAATCCTGGGTGGGTCCAAAGATCTTGGCGCAGAACAGGCCGTCGCGTTCCGGTTTAAAGGTCCGGTAGTTGATGGTCTCCGGCTTGGTGACCTCACCCGACGACCAGCCGCGGATGATTTCCGGTGAGGACAGACTGATGCGGATCCTGGAGTAATCCATTATGTTGACTTCGCTGCGTTCGTTTTTCATTCGATGCATGGGGACTCCCTATAAAAGCGGCGTTTCCGCCGTTATGCGAGAGCGGCGAAAATCGCCGCCGCGCCGCGCAATTAATTGACCGTACACCCTGTACTTCATCAGGGAATGTTGTCAATGTTCTGCCGCAATCGAGATTCTTCGCTGCGGCCTTCCTTTTTGATTAATTCCACGTTCAAGGCCAGGCTCTTGAGCTCCTTGATCAACACGTTGAAAGACTCCGGAAGGCCGGGCTTGAACTCCATATTGCCCTTCACGATGGCGGAGTAGATCTCGTTGCGTCCACTGATGTTGTCCGACTTAATGGTCAGGATCTCTTGCAGGACATGGGCGGCTCCGTATGCCTCGAAGGCCCACACTTCCATTTCACCTACCCGCTGTCCGCCGAATTGGGCCTTTCCGCCCAGGGGTTGCTGCGTGATCAGCGAATAGGGGCCCGTGGATCGCGCGTGGATTTTATCGTCCACCATGTGTTCCAGTTTCATGATGTACATGTAACCAACGGTAACCTTGTTGGTAAAAGGCTCTCCGGAAAGGCCATCGTACAACACCACTTTGCCGTCCTCAGGCAGGCCGGCTTCACGCATGTACGCCTTGACATCTCTCTCGGTTCCGGAGGTAAAAACGGGGGTTTCGAAATGCAGGTTTAAGACCTTGCCCGCCCAACCCAGCAGCAGTTCATAGATCTGGCCCACGTTCATACGTGACGGAACGCCCAGGGGATTGAGGATGATGTCCAGGGGGGTACCGTCTTCCAGAAAAGGCATATCCTCTTCGGGCAGGATGCGCGAAACCACGCCTTTGTTGCCGTGACGCCCCGCCATCTTGTCTCCGCTTGAAATGCGGCGGTTCACGGCAATCAACACTTTGATAATCTTGATGATGCCGGGGGAGAACTCGTCTCCTTTGCACATCTGGTCGATCTTTTCATTCAGTTCTTTCTCTAAAGCGTTGATATGGAGTTGAGACTTGGATTCGATCTCTTCAATCAGTTTTACCCGTTCCGGTTCCAGGTGTTCAGACAATAGGCGGACGGTTTCACTGCTGATTCCGTTCAGGTGTTCCGCCTTGAGCACGGCGTTCTTTTTCAGCTTGGTGCCGTTCAGGGTGAACGGGTGAATGACCTTGGCACCCTCCAACCGGTTTCTCAACTTGTTGTTGCGCTCCTCTAAAAGGATCTGGCGCTCGTCACTGAAATTGCGGCGCAATTTGGCGGTCTGTTCACTGTCGATTTCATTGGCCCGCGTATCCTTGTCCAGGCCACGACGGGTAAAGATCTTTACATCGATGACCGTGCCTTCGACTCCCGGAGGACAATACAACGAGGTGTCCTTGATTTCCGAGGCCTGTTCGCCGAAAATCGCCCTTAACAACTTTTCTTCCGGGGAAAGCTGGGTTTCCCCTTTGGGCGAGACCTTACCGACCAGGATTTCTCCGGGACGGATCTTGGCCCCGATACGCACGACTCCAGACTCATCCAGATGCCGCAATACGTTTTCGGCAACGCCGGGAATATCCCGCGTGATTTCTTCCTTGCCGAGTTTGGTCTCACGGGCTTCAACCGTTTCTTCCACAATGTAGATGGAGTTGAATACCGAGTCCTTGACCAGCCTCTCACTGAGCAGAATGGCGTCTTCGTAATTGTACCCCCGCCAGGGCAAAAAGGCGGCCAGGATGTTGCGCCCGAGCGCCATTTCTCCCCGTTCGGAAGCGGGCCCATCCGCCAGGATCTGCCCGGCTTCCACGCGGTCACCCACCTTGACCAGGGGCCTCTGGTTGATGAGGGTGTTCTGGTTGGAACGACGGTACTTTTTCAATTCGTAAAGATCGGCGCTGATATCGGAAAAATCGAGTTGCGCTTCCCGGCTTTCGTCGGTCTTGATGATAATGCGTTCCGCGTCGGCGTTCATTACCACTCCGGAACGTTTGCATACCACGTCCACGCCGGAATCCTTGATCAACTTGTGTTCCATGCCCGTGCCCACTATGGGCGCCTTGGGATTGACCAGGGGAACGGCCTGGCGTTGCATGTTGGATCCCATCAGCGCGCGGTTGGCGTCATCGTGTTCCAGAAAGGGGATCAGGGCGGCTGAGACCGAGACAACCTGGTTGGGCGAGATATCCATATAGTCGATCTCTTCGGGAGGTACGAAAATGGGTTCACTGCCCCGGCGTGAGGCCACGCGCTTGGCGGTAAACCGTCCCTTCTCGTCAATGACGGCATTGGCCTGGGCAATGGTAAATCCTTCTTCCTCCCAGGCAGTGAGGAAAAAGGGATGATAATGGAACAGGGGCGCTTCCTTCCCCGCTTTCTGCAGGGATTTCAGCTTGTTTTCCAAATCCTCTTCTTTGACCAGCTCGCCGCGGGTCCATTTGGAGTCACCGGGATAATCGATGCCATAGTAATTCACCACATGACCGTTTTCCGCCCTGCGGTAAGGAGCTTCGATAAATCCGTAGTCGTTGATGCGGGCATAAGTAGTCAGCGAGGAAATCAAGCCGATATTGGGTCCTTCCGGGGTTTCAATGGGGCAGATGCGGCCGTAATGAGAAGGGTGAACGTCTCGAACCTCGAATCCGGCGCGCTCACGGTTCAGCCCGCCGGGACCCAGCGCGGATATGCGCCGCTTGTGAGTGGTTTCAGCCAGGGCATTGGTCTGGTCCATGAACTGAGACAACTGGGAAGTGCCGAAAAACTCCTTGATGGCCGCGAATACCGGCTTGGTATTGAGCAGTTCCCGCGGCAGCATGATGGAGATATCCTGGGCATTGGTGATGCGTTCTCGAATGATCTTCTCCAGGCGCATGAGTCCGATGCGGAAAGCGTTCTCCACCAATTCGCCGACGGCACGGATGCGGCGGTTGGAGAGGTGGTCGATATCGTCCACTTTCATGCGGCCGGAACGATCGTACTTCAGGCGCAGATAATAGCGGATGATCTCCACCATATCCTCTACCGTGAGTACGTACACTTCCTCGTTGTGATCGGGCTTCATGCCCAACTTGATGTTGAGTTTCAAACGGCCCACGGAACTGAGATCATAGCGCCTGGGATCCCGCATCATGTTTTCGAAAAACTTCTTGGACCCTTCCAGGGTGACGGGTTCGCCCGGGCGGAGTTTCTTGAAGATCTCGATAAACGCGTCTCCCTGGTTCTTGGCCACCTTGTCTTCGCTCTCGGCTTCGCTCTGGATCACCACTTTTTCGGTGATCTCCACATCCTTCTTTTTTTTGTCTTTGCGCAGGGTGAGGGCGATCATGGGGCCCAGCGGTTCTTCTTCACTGTCTGGGAAAAACAGGTTGAACTCCGTGTTCATGCCCCGCAGTTTGCGAACCTGAGTACTGGTGATGGGCTCGTTCAAGCGCAACGCGCCTTCAATATCACAGGCCGCATAGGGATCGGCCAGCAATTCCAGGTCAACCGGAACGTACTCCACATCGTGCTTCTCCAGCTCCTTGATGTTCTTGATCATGAGCTTGGCGCCCTGGGGAAGAATCTCTTTCCCCTTGGAATCCTTTACCGGCGCGGTCACTTTCGTGTCCTTGAGCATACGGGAGCGCTGCACATAGAAGATGCCGTTTTCCACCCGGGCGGGAATCACGGAATAAAACATCTTGAGCATCTCAAGATCATCCGAGAGCCCCATGGCCTTGAGGAAAGTGGTCACATTGATGCGTTTGGTCTTTTTGTCCAGGCGCACCTGCAGAAGGTTCTGCTTTTCTTCGAACTCAATCCAGGCGCCGCGCGCGGGAATGATCTTGGCCGTGTATTCACCCCTGGACTTGCCGGGAAGAAAATAGACGCCCGGTGAACGTTGCAATTGCGAAACCACGATCCGTTCAGTGCCGTTGATGATAAATGTGCCCCGCTCGGTAATGTAGGGCAACTCACCAAAAAAGATTTCCTGTTCCTTAACGTCCTTGATGGCTTTTTCGCCCTTTTTGTCTTCATCGTAAAGGGCCAGGCGCAACTTGACTTTCAGGGAAATGGAGTAATCAAATCCCTTGTCCAGGCATTCCTCGGGTGAATACTTGATCTTTAGACGTACCCGATCTCCGCATTTTCTGCAGACATGGTTTTCGATCGTGCCGCGACTGGAACATTCGGGGCAAACCGAATCTTTGCCGGGAACGATTCCGGCGCTGACCAGGGTGCCGCAGCGGGCGCATACCGGCTTGGATTCTTCGATTCCCTGGAGTTCTCCACACTTGCAGGACCAATCTCCCAGGGAATATGAAACGAAATCCAGAATGGCCGTCTCCTTGAAATCGTAAATCGGAAAGATCGACTTAAATGCCGCCTGAATTCCGAAGTTCTTTCGTTTCTCCGGAATTTCGTCGATCTGCAGGAAAGTCTGGAAAGATTTCTTCTGAATCTCCAGCAGATCGGGAATCCCGATCGGAGCGACCAGTTTGGATAGATTTACCCGATCAATGTAGTGATTTTTTTTTTGCATACCAACCCTTTCATTTCTGGGGTCCGCATTCGGTGAGAAGAGTCATTTACTTGATCTCGATCTCCGCTCCCACCTCTTCGAACTTCTTTTTGATCTCTTCGGCTTCTTCCTTGGACACACCCTTCTTTACATCCCCGGGAGCCTTGTCCACGACTTCCTTGGCCTCTTTCAAACCCAAATCGGTGACTTCGCGAACCACCTTGATGACGTTGATCTTTTTGGCGCCCACGCTTTTGAGAACCACGTCAAACTCGGTTTTTTCCTCGGCTTCGCCGCCTTCAGCCGCGGCAGCCGGAGCCGCCATTCCGGCAACGGGCATGGCGGCCATCTCGGCCTTGATCCCGTAGCGTTCTTCGAACTCCTTGATGTAGTCCGCCAGCTCGAGAACCGTGAGGTTATCCAGATGCTTGAAGAAATCTTCCTTTTTGATGTCAGCCATTATTCTTCTCCTTGCTTAGCTTTTTTATCTTGCAGATTCTTCAGCAGAATCAACATGTTGGTCAGGGGAGCAGCCAGAGACATGCCCATCTTTTTAAGGGGATGGACAATGGACATGGCCAGTTGGGCCAGGAGCTGGTCCCTGCCGGGCAATTTGGCCAACTGCAGGACTTTTCCCCGATCCATCAATTGGCTTTCCACAAAGGCCGATTTCAGTTGGATCTTTTTGCTCTCCTTTTCGAACTCCACCATCACCTTGGCCACTTCCAGAAAATTATCATCCGCGTAGGCCACGGCCAGGGGGCCGCGAAAAAGATCACGTCCATATTCATTGGCTCCGGTGTCTTCGAAGTGCTTGATGGCCATGCGGTTCTTGAATACCTTGATGCCCGCGTCCAGATTCTTGATCTTGGCACGCAATTCCTGCATCTCCGGTACGCTCAATCCACGGTAATCAAACAAGTACACACCCTTGCGGGCGAAAACTCCGGCCAGTTCCTCAATTCGTTTCTGATTGCGTTCTATCGACTTCGGACTCGTCACGACATCCTCCTGTTTTTCCGCCCACGGGCGCTCAGTTTTCAAAATCCTGGAGTGACAATTTCACTCCGGGACTCATGGTTGTGCTCAAGTACATGGACCGGACATAGCGTCCCTTCAGTGAAGCCGGGCGGGCCTTGAGCACCGCCTGGACAAAACTGCGCACATTATCCGCGATCTGGGCATCATCAAAATCGATCTTTCCGACACTGGAATTGATGATTCCCGTCTTGTCTACCTTAAATTCCACGCGTCCTTTCTTGATCTCCTCTACCGTCTCTTTGAGATTGAAAGTAACCGTGCCGGCTTTGGGACTGGGCATGAGTCCCTTGGGACCGAGCACCTTGCCCAACTTGCCCACATGGCGCATCATGTCCGGGGTGGTGACCACCGTGTCGAAATCGAGCCAGTTTTCCGACTGGATCTTTTCCACCATCTCTTCTCCACCTGCATAATCGGCTCCGGCTTCTTCAGCTTCCTTGATTTTTTCACCCGCGGCGATCACAAGCACCCGCACCTGGCGACCCGTGCCGTGGGGAAGCGCCACCGTGCCCCGCACATTCTGTTCCGGGTATTTGGGATCGACTCCCAGGCGGATCGATATGTCAACGGATTCCACAAAATTCGGCCGCTTGATCTCTTTCAACAGGGCCACAACCTCGTCAAGGCTGTAGTCGCGCTCTTCAATCCGGTTGCGCGCATCGCGATACAACTTGCCATGCTTAGACATTTTTGATCTCCAATCCCATGCTGCGGGCGGATCCCTTGACGATTTTAACGGCCTGCTTTACATCAACGGTATTCAGGTCCTCCATCTTGACCCGGGCGATCTCTTCCACCTGTTTCAAAGTTACCCGGCCGACCTTTTGTTTGTTGGGCTCACCGGATCCCTTTAATACGCCCGCCGCCTTCTTCAGGAGGTAGGATACCGGCGGTGTTTTGAGGTTCATGGTAAAGGTCTTATCCGGATGCACCAGTACTTCAGCGGGGATGATCATGCCGTCTTCCATCTTGGCCGTGGCCTTGTTGAACTGGTTCACGAATTCCATGATGTTCAGGCCATGCTGGCTGAGTGCCGGGCCAACCGGAGGAGCCGGTGTGGCCTTACCCGCGGGCAACTGCAGCTTGAAGCTGGTGACGATCTTTTTTTTCTTTGGACTCGCCATAAAATTGCTCCTATATCTTTTCCACTTGCAGAAAATCGAGATCGACGGGGGTAGGGCGACCGAAAATCGTCACCGTAACTTTCAGGAGGTTCTTATCCTCTTGAACAGCATCCACCACGCCGTTAAAGTTTAAAAAGGGGCCATCAATAATCTTGACCGCGTCCCCGGCTTCAAAATGGTATTTGGGTTTGGGAGTAGCCTGAGTGGTCTCAATATGCTTGAGAATGGTGGCCACCTCTTTCTCGGAGAGGGGTTTGGGTTTCTTTCCCGCACCGACGAAACCCGTTACCTTGGGCGTGTTGCGGATAAAGTACCAGTTTTTGTCATTCATCACCATCTTGACCAGAATGTACCCGGGAAAAGAACGCTTTTCGCTGACAACCTTCTTACCGTCCTTGATCTCAATCACGTTCTCGGTTGGAATCACAATCTCTCCGACCTGGTCATCCATGTCGTACTTGCGGATCTTCTCGTTCAGGGCTTTGACCACGAAGTCTTCAGACCCGGAAAACACGTGAATGATGTACCATTCCTTTTCCATGTTGATCCGCCCGGTTACTGGAAGACTCCAATGATTCTCTGAATAATCTCAGAAAAGACCCAATCCACAAGGAACAGATATAGGCCAAACACGACCGAGGCGATCACCACGGCAATGGTCGTTTTGTACAGATCATTGCGGCTGGGCCAGGTCACTTTTTTCAACTCTCCCTTCACCTCGGTGAGGTAAAGGCCGATCCGCTTGAATATGTTCTCTTTCTTTGCCATTTTACGATTTTAAGCAGGTCAGGAGGGAATCGAACCCCCAGCCCTCGGTTTTGGAGACCGATGCTCTACCAATTGAGCTACTGACCTACCAAGCCAACTTATTTCACCTCGCGGTGCTCGGTATGCTTGCGGTCGAACGGACAGTACTTGCTGAGTTTCAGCTTTTCCGTACTGTTCTGCTTGTTCTTGTAAGTGGAATAGTTCTTGCGGTTGCATTCCGAACACTTGAGGTGCACCTTGATCCGTTTGTCGCTCTTGGCCATGGTTATTCAATAATATCGGTCACGGAGCCGGCGCCGATGGTGCGGCCGCCTTCGCGGATGGCGAACTTCAGGCCCTTCTCCCTGTCAATCGGCGTGATCAGCTCAATTGACAGGTTCGCGTTGTCGCCGGGCATGACCATCTCCACGCCTTCGGGAAGATTAACCGAGCCCGTCACGTCCGTGGTGCGGAAAAAGAACTGCGGACGAT
>Ga0129302_1002885_pt1 | contig 12035 bp, 9 predicted proteins | sample BlaSprsedimmetaG_FD_94476 | JGI IMG/M metagenome (GOLD analysis project Ga0129302, IMG submission 94476) | Hot spring sediment bacterial and archeal communities from California, USA to study Microbial Dark Matter (Phase II) - Blank Spring... | ecosystem: Environmental > Aquatic > Thermal springs... | reverse complement strand
CGTAAAACCGTATGTCCATCATTCTTCTCCACCAAGAAGCCGCTTGTCGCCGCACAGTTCAATGAAAAAGCCGAAGTCTTCAATGACTCCGGCCTTCGTTTTTTCAACCGTTGGTTGACGCGGTTACATTAATAACGCCCGCGTCCACCGCCATAACCGCCGCCGCCGCGTCGTCCACCGCCCCGGGGACGGTCTTCGCGCGGACGCGCTTCATTCACGGTGATGGTGCGTCCGTCCATTTCAGTGCCGTTCAGTTTCTCGATGGCTTCCTTTGCCTGGGCGTCGTCACTCATTTCAACGAAACCGAAGCCTTTGGAGCGCCCCGAGTCGCGGTCGCTGATGACATTCGCAGAAGTCACCTCACCGAACGCTTCAAATGCTACACGCAAATCGTCACTGGAGGTGGTGTAAGGAAGGTTGCCGACATACACATTCATAACTCTTCATCCTTTTTGCCATGACCAAGATAACAGATCGAAAGTACGTCCATGGCAAAAGACCACTTCGACACGCGCCTCACTTGAGACGACCTAACACACAAAAACATGGTGGAGGCGGCGGGAATCGAACCCGCGTCCGATAGCGCTTCCACATGAGTATCTACGCGCGTAGTCTTTCCTTTGAAGATTCACCCTTCCGGAACGCGTCAGACTCGCTTTCCGGCGTCGCTAGACGACTAACTACTCTTGCCGGTACGCCGTCAACTCCCGGTTCGAGGCCCGCTGGCTTCGTCCTTATCCGCTAGCAGGCGGTCACGGTAAGAACGCGCTGCACTTTATTAGGCAGCGAGAGCGAATTGTTCGTTCGCAGTTAATTTGTCCCCGGTTTTTAACGAGGCCACCGGGAACCTCGGCGCGCTGCTCATGCTTCATCCGCCACCGTCGAAACCATGTCGCCCCCGCAATCCGTAAAATACATCCTGCGAAAGGCTTTAAATAACTACTATACCATTAGCAGATATAGTTTTGCAAACTATTGTCCCTTTGCGCGGCAAGAATGCCAAAAGCCCTTCAAAACAGGCTTTATACAAACTATTACATCTCATAAACAGACTCCACAATTTCCATGATTTCCTCATAAGGCGGAACATAACCATCCCAGAACGCAATCAGGCTTCCGTTGTAAACCAAGCCAAGCCTGAAGGACTCTTCGGCTATCAACGCATAATAAAGCATGATACGGTCGCCCAGTGAATGAATGGGAAACATGGGCTGGGCATATCCCTTGAAAACATCAAGGTCGCCCGGTTTATCTTCATAACACAACCCGATTATGGGGGGGATATCCGGCATGAACCAAAGTTCGTTAATCTCCGGTATTTTCTCCATGCACTCGCTGCACGATGCGCTCATGACGGGAACAAGATAAAGACCCGAGCCAAGATTGAAATAGCCCTCCGGTATATATATCTCAAATTGCGCATAGGAAACGTCGCTGTCTTCATGGGGCAGGAACGATTGCCAGTCAATGCCGCAATAGGCGTATGCCGTTGCGGCGGAAGCCAGCGCAACAGCAACCGCTATTTTCGCGCCGCCCCAGGCAAAGGGTCTACGCGGCCTCCGGAGAACAGCCGCCCGTTCAATATTCCCCCTGTCGGCGCGCCATACAAGTTCCCAGAGAATAAATATCCCGGCAGCGACAATCATTCCGTTTTTTACAAGAGACACCTCCGGAGACATCTTGAACACCGGAAAGCAACCACAGTCCTCCAAACCATGAGCAAGCCATGCGTACACAATCAAGGCGGTAAAAAACAACAGCATCGCCTGCATGACCCACACGGTCAACCCCCTCAGACGCAACCCGAAAACCAAGGCAACCCCCAAGCCGATTTCGACAAAGAGCGTAAACAACGCGGTTGTCAGCAACATTTCCGGCGTTTGGATGACTTTGTACGCGGCAACCTGCACCGCAAACTTTTCTATATCCAATCCCTTGGGAATTGCGCCCGCGATAAAATACAGGCCGATAACAATCTCGAGAGAGCGCGCGATTATGTAAGATTTTCTATATTGAGCCATACATGCAAAACATCATATTGAAAGGGGAAAAGCAAAGAAACGACGTGATAATACCGAAGATGAAAACACCAGTCAATAATGTTCACGCTCCAGTGCTTGTTTATTGACACACTGAAGCGTGTTCTGCATACCAGACTTTCGTTTTGAGCCTTTTCGATATTCTCATACTACTAACGCGGCAGTTGACAGAACAGTTGACCGCTGCATTCCGACACCTATTTCAACGCCCCACTCGTTACATCCCTGATTTTGGCCCGCGCTCATGAGCGCATAACATTACGGCGCAGACAGAATGCCATTCCCCGGGCATGCGCCCCCCGGCGCCCTTCGCCCACAAAAATTCGACAGCGGCGCTGCGACAATTTGTATCTTGGGAAACTTTCCTGTTATCGTATTCAGGGATGGATATGTTAAATCTACCTGTGATCAATTCAGATTTCAATGAACCACGACAAAGGAATGCTTCCTATGGCTCGCGTTATTAAATATACGGTTATTCCCAAGATACCTGAACGTCTTGGTCGGTTAAGCGACATTGCCAATAACCTTTGGTGGAGCTGGGATCCGGATGCGGTGGAGTTGTTTTTCCGCATGGATCGAGACCTATGGATCGAGACCGGTCAGAATCCCCGCCGTTTGTTGGGAGAACTCAGCCAGGAGCGTCTCGAGGAACTGGCGGTAAGCGGCAGTTTTCTTGCTCATCTTGAACGGGTTGCGTCGCGGCTTGACGCGTATATGGCCGACGGCGAATGGCTTTCCCGTCATAACAACGCGCCGGACGACCTCTTAATTGCCTATCTTTCAGCCGAGTTTGGCATACAGGAATCCATTAACATCTATTCCGGCGGTTTGGGCGTCCTCGCGGGGGATCATTTGAAAGCCGCCAGCGACTTGGGGGTTCCCCTCGTTGGCTTGGGCTTGTTGTACCGGGAAGGCTATTTTCGGCAGTACATGAACGCCGATGGATGGCAGCAGGAGATGTATCCCAAAAACGATTTTCATAATATGCCCATCGTGATGATGCGGGATGATGCGGGAGCGCCCATAGAAATTGAAGTGCCCTATCCCGGACGTCATGTGAAAGCCTATGTGTGGCGTTGCCAAGTGGGGCGCATCGCGCTTTATCTGCTGGATTGCGATCACGAGGCGAATACGCTTTCTGACCGCTCCATTACGGGACAATTGTATGGCGGCGACAGGGAGACGCGCATCAAGCAGGAAATTATGCTCGGCATGGGCGGCGTAATTGCGCTTAAGGCGTTGGGGTTGCATCCCACGGTGTATCATATTAACGAGGGACACGCGGCCTTTATGATGCTGGAGCGTATTAAAAACTTGATTGACCGCGACGGCATTACCTTTAACGAAGCGGTGGAAGTGGTGAAGGTTGGCAGCGTCTTTACCACGCATACGCCGGTTCCGGCGGGGAACGACATGTTCGATCCGGCCATGATCGCCACCTATTTCAAAGAGTATTGCGAGGCTTTGGGCATTTCCGTTACTGAATTACTTGCATTGGGGCGGCAGGACCCAAGCGACACACGCGAGCCTTTTTGCATGACGGTGCTTGCGCTGAAATTGTCTTCGGCCAGCAATGGGGTGAGCAAATTGCATGGGACGGTTGCCCGAAACATGTGGTCGCGCATCTGGAAGGGCGCCCCGGAAGACGAACTACCCATAACCTCGGTCACCAATGGCGTTCATATCCCTTCATGGATTTCTCGCGATTTGGCCGGATTATTTGATCGGTATTTGGGGCCGGATTGGGTTGCCACGCCTCATGACCAGTCCGTGTGGGAGCGAATAGACGCTGTTCCGGACACGGAATTGTTTCGCACACACAGTCGCAGACGGGAGCGACTGGTAAACTTCGCAAGGCGGCGTCTGGTACAGCAGCTGACGAATCGCGGCACACCCGGGTCAGAAGTTCGCAGCGCGGGAGAGTTGCTGGACAGTGAGGTATTAACCATTGGATTTGCGCGGCGGTTTGCCACATACAAGAGAGGCACCCTGCTCTTCAAAAATCCGGAGCGGTTGCGCAAGATACTGTTGAATCCGGAAATGCCCGTCCAGCTGATTATTGCCGGAAAGGCCCATCCGCAGGACACGCAATCGAAGGAATTGATAAGGGAAATCATTCATTTTGCCCATGAGCCCGTTTTGCGTAATCATATTGTGTTTATAGAAGATTATGATATTAACGTGGCGCGGTATATGCTTCAGGGAGTGGATTGTTGGTTGAATACGCCGCGCCGCCCGATGGAGGCAAGCGGTACCAGCGGCATGAAGGCGGCGGCCAACGGCGCGCTCAACATCAGCATTCCCGACGGTTGGTGGTGCGAAGCCGAAGGTCTTGGCGAAAACGGCTGGAGTATCGGCAAGGGCGAATCTTACGACAATACGGAAGAGCAGGACCAGATAGAAAGCGAGGCGTTGTACGAAATCATCGAGAATGAAGTGGCGCCCATGTTCTACAATCGCGGACGTGATGGTTTGCCGCGGGAGTGGATTGCCCGCATGAAAACCGCCATCCGCACCATTGCGCCCATGTTCAATACCTACCGCATGGTGCTCGAATATGCCGACCGCTTTTATGTGCCCTGTTGCGTGCGACGTCACCGGTTGTTTGAGAACAACAGGGCGCCTGTGTACAAGTTGGCGGAGTGGAAATCCTGGATTCGCGCCCATTGGGCGGAAGTGCGTGTTTTGAACGTTGAAAGCGGCAGGAAAGAGAATCTGCAAGTTGGCGACTCAGTTGAAATTGTCGCGGACGTGCAATTGGGACAACTTCAAAAAGACGATGTTAAAGTTGAAATTTTCCACGGCGGTCTTGATACGCTCGGCCAATTACCGTCCGGCAACCGTACGCTTATGGACTGCATTGAAGAAAAGGAAAAGGGAATATATCGGTTCAAAGGTTATGCGCCGTGTGATCACACCGGTCAGATAGGATGCACCATTCGGATACTCCCCAGCCATCCCCATTTGGGCCACGAACACGAGATGGGGCTTATTGCCTGGGCTTGATCAAAATGCACGGGTCGGTCAGCGTTCAGACGACTCTCGCGCGCGGATAAGCGCGGCCAACAACTCGTTTGCCGGACAGGCGACGCCCCGTTCCCTGCCGAAACGCGCAATGATGCCGTTAAGCGCGTCTATTTCCGTGCGGCGCCCTTTCTTGAGGTCTTCGCGCATGCTGGCATAGTGAGCGGCAGTGGGCGGGAGCAATTTGTTGTAGAATTGTTCAAGATACGCCCCGGCGGCGTCCGGTTTTAACGGGATATCCATGGCGTTTCCCACACGATATAATTCGTGGATTACGTCATCCATTATCTTTCGGGTGAAATCCTGCGCTGCGAGCTGTCCGTAGGGGGCGTCCAATAAGGCCGAGAGGGGATTGAGCGCGCAGTTATAGGCCACTTTACTCCAGAGGATGGTTTGAATTTGGCGGGTGTAGATTGTGGGGATGCCCGCTTCTTTCATGGTGTCGGCTATGGCGCGCGCGACTTTCTCGGAGATGGCGTTGTGGTAGGCGCCGATTGCCGTAGGTTCCGCTATCACGGTTACCTCCACTTGGCCGGGATGGTTGATTCTTGCGCCAAAAATAACCCGCGCTCCCAATACCCGTTCCCATCCAAAATATTTCGCCAGCGTCTCCGCATTTCCCAGACCGTTTTGGTAGGCGCAAAGCAGGGTGTTGTTGTCTACAAGCGGTTTAATCTGTTCCGCTGCATGTTCGGTGTCGTATGATTTGACTGCGAGCAAAATCATATCATACCGGCTGTCATCTAGTTCTCCTGTTGAGGTAAAAGCGCGAAAGTTCCGTGTTGTGTGCTCACCCCAAATCCCCGTTATAAGCAAACCTTTGGATTTTAACGCTTCGATATGTGGATTTCGCCCGATAAGAGTAACATCGTGCCCGGCAAGCGCCATGAAGCCGCCCACTGTGGTGCCCATTGCGCCGGCGCCCATAACAAGAAGTTTCATTAAACTGCTATTCTCCCCTTGGTTTAGTATCGCCAACATCCGCGCCGCCGTTAGACGCTTGACCATTTGCATCGCCGGTGTCATGGTGGAATCTTCCGGTCTCGATAAAAGAAACGCATAATTCCGCCACCATGCGACTGTTCATTATAAAGGTATGAGCATGCGGTACGACTATCCAATCCGACATGCCCGCCAATTTCGTGCTGTCCACCGTAATAACACCGTCATTCGGTTCGTTCAAAAGCACCGATTGACCGCGGTTGCCGGCAATAATGCCGAATGGCGCCTCGGGTACGGGCAGGCGCTCATAAAACTCGTCCGAGGTAAACTGCCAGCCGCTTTCGCTTGTGAACCATTTGTAGATGGGATTGTCGCGCAACGCCCGCGCCAGTTCCGTTGGGCGGTTGGGCGGCGCCAACATGACAATGCGTCCCAGTCCCTCCGGATACCCGGCTTCAAAGCCCAGCCGGATGATAAGATTGCCCAGCGAATGGGCAATCAGATGATAGGTATCTGTTGCAACGTTATCTTTGATGAATTCACAGAGTTGTTGCGCTATCTCTTCCAGCGCGCAGCCCTGCGCCGCATAGGGGAAATTTAACGTCTCATAGCCGGATTGTTTAAGACGCGTATCAAGAACCCACAAAGACGCGCGTCCGCGCCCTATGCCGTGCAGCAAAATCACCGTCTCATTTGCGCGCGCGTTGATTTGCGCCAACTGTTCGGAAGTCTGCGTCTCCTCGGCGTGGCAAAGTATTGCAAGCATGACAACAATGGACAGCGCACATGTCGGGCGGATTTTATTCACGTTAATCAAACATGGTCTCTTCATAGATTCAAAACGTCGGCATATGCCCAACGAAATGGTGGTGTATAACCACAAAGAACAACAAACCAACGCGGGGGCGTTTGCAACCTGCCATTTCGTCATTGCGAGAGAAACAAGGCAATCTGGACATCCCCGATTGCTGCGTCGGGCTTACGTCCTCCTTGCAATGACGGAAAAGTGCGAACTCAATGCGTTTTAACTTTTTGTTATCGTTCACTGTAACTGACTGATAAGAGGCGTGCTGTGCAACCCGTTCTTATCGGACAACACTGTGCTTATGGCAACATGCCGGAATGGCCGGCGTGACAACAAACGTAGAAGCGGTTTCCAACCGTTTTCAGCGCATTACCACAACGTGTCCGCGGTTCGCGGCAGCCTTTCAAAAGAAGCGGGCGGAATACTGTTCCGGACGGCCTCATCCTGCCTGTCACTATTTCGTAAAGATAAAGCGACCTCATAGTGCAACATCAATTTGGACGCTTGTATTGGCAGCGTCCAATTCGAAGGACTGCTCCTTACGATCCATCAAGGCGCGTGCAGAAGCGAAATCGGTCTTGCTCATGCTTCGCGGTGATGCGTATAAATGAAATGTACCGGAACCCAGCGGCAAATCTGTGAGCCGGAATGAAGAAGTGGTTCCCAAATCATATAAAATGCGCTCGCGTTGCGAGTCTTTTCCCAGATTATAAACAATTTCAACAAAAACAGCGCGTGGGGCGGTCTCACGCAGTGACACATCGCCATAAATGGTTCCCGGTCCGGCGCTAAAGTTAAAGTCCAGCCATGTGGGTTCTTCCATAACAACGACAGCGTTTAATTCCATGCGCCGATCAAACCATGAACAACCGTCTATTGGATTGACGGCAGCCATAATTGTCACGGGCTCCGGGGTAATAACCACTTCATATTGACCTGGGGCGTTGTAATTTATGCTTCTTGTCAAGTCCACGCCGGAACCGCTCGTCCGTCTTTTGAACTCGCTGAACTTGGCCGGTTTTCCGTTGATCGTTATATCACCGGTCAACGCGCCTTTTCGTGGCAGCTGTATTTTTATTTGGGTTGTTTTTCCTGGTTCGAGTTCGACAATGGCGCGGCCGGTTCCGTGCTCAATATGATAAATCAAAAACGACTGTATGCCAATGGGCAGGGTGTAAAGCGTGAAGCGTCCCATTGAATCCGTGCTCATATAGTCTATTTTGCCTGCGGCGGTTCCGTGGACTGTTCCTTGCCGGGGCATGACGGCGGCGCCGGAAATACTGAGTTCATTAGGGCCGTAAACAACCGCCTCCAACGTTGCGGAACGGTACAGGGGAAATTCGTAAACGCGATGGAGGTCCCAGTTTTCGTCAATGGTGAATTGAAGCGGGAACGGGGCATATCCGCGTGACCGCACATACATGGTGTAGTCGCCCAACGTAACAAAACGGTCATTCACAATTCCTTCCGGATGCCGTTGTTCACGAAAACGCTTCAATAGATAAGGTTGCAACATATCGGGAAAATCTTTGCAGGTGGCCACCTCGAACACCTCGATGGGCTCCTTGGTGTTTCGGTCAAAGACACGGCCTTGAAAGAGAAATCGGGCGGGTATCCGTTCATCAACGGTGATTTCCACTGACGAGTTGCGTCCCTCGGTGTTCATACGACGATTTTCAACAAGGACACTATCGCCGTACTTTATGGTGACGAAGTGTTGCCCTTTGGGCACGCCTCGAATTACAAACGCTCCGTAGTAGTCTGTTTCGGTTTCCTGGTCTGCGACAATGACTTTCAAACTCGGTATCCCGTCTTGAGGAAAACGCCTGTCAACGACGCGGCCCTCGATGGTGTAATTGCTGGGTATGACGGGGGGTTTTGTTTCACCTTCGCCTTCTGCTTCCGCTTCCGCCTGCGCGGTTTCGCCTTCAGTCTCAGGCTCCGTTTCTCCCTCATTGCGCGAAGCAATAGTGGTATCGTCATCAGCCTGTGTGTCAGATATGATGCTTACAAAAGCCCGATATCCGAAATAACCGCCAATGGTGAGCACGATCACCGTTGATACGGCCACAATCATCGGAATGAGGCGGCGCTTTGATTTCCCGATTCGCGTCTCCTGCGCCGCTTTTTCCGCAACAAACGGACCCGCCACCTCCGTCATAATCGCGACAAGACGTTCCTTGTTGTTTACTTCGGGGTAAAGGGTGTTCACCACTTCTTTCAACAACGCTTTTTCAATATTTTCACGGGTTCGGGCAAGGTCCTCTTCCGCTTCTTTACGCTCTATCTTGAGTGCGGCGGCGATATTCTTTACCGATAAGCCGCAGAATGCGTGCAGCAAGATTCCTTTTCGCTCTTGTACGGTAAAAGAACCCAATTCTTCGTTCAGGGGATCGATCAATTCAGATTGCACCCATTTCATATCTATGGGCGGATCGCCCTCGCGTTTGCGCGGCTTGTTCCAGTCGGCGGTGCGGCGCCCCACCAGTTTTTCCGCTTCCCCCTGCGCCACCGTGCATAACAACATGCCGAGACGTTTTGGGTCCGTCAGGGATACAAGGCGATCGAAACCGTCCTTGAAAGTCGCAACAACCACTTTGTCTGCAAGATAGATATTGCCCGTGTGTGCAAGCGCCACTGCATAAACCATCGGCTGATACTGTTCAACAAGGTAACGATACGCCTCGGGTTCGCCCTTGAATACCTTGCGTATTACTGCTGCCTCATGTTTTGTTCGTGACAATGCAATCACACCGTATGTCCTTACCTTGCACCGTTGCCGGCGCCATGATTGTGTCATTGTTGCGAAAAATCAACTGACTTCGCCGCGATTTCCGATATTGCGGCAAGTTGTTCATCCTTCCTGAAGAGCCGCCAAAGTCTCCACGGCCGCTCACCGTACTGCCACCATTATGCGAGAATTCATTGTTCCGGTCAAATAAATACCGGGGGAGAAAATACCACATATGATCCTTCTGAGCAAAACCGAAGCCGCGGGCCTCGAATTGCGCTTAGGAAACGTATCCTGCGCCAGGGGCTGCCGGATGCCGTTGATATTTGCTGTAAAACCAAGCGGCTTGGCTCTTTTCGTTCACACATATCAAACAATGTCGCGCAGTACCCGATGCGTTTATGACTTGGTAAAATCGTCTGCGTGCCTGCTCATATATCGCCGAAGCCGCTTCATGGCGTCCCGTTCGATTTGGCGTATTCGTTCGCGAGTAAGATCAAATTCCTGTCCCGCCTCTTCAAGGGTGTGCGCCCGTCCGTCAATAAGGCCGTACCGATAACGCATAATCATGGCCTCGCGTTCGCTCAATATGCGCATCAACGCTTCCATTTCCTGATCGCGTTCAAACTGGTTCATGGCGCGATCACGGGAGACGACATCACCCATGTCAGCGATCTCATTATATCCTTCATTGTCAGTGCTTTGCAGCGAGTCAAAAGGAGAAACGCTTTCGGCGAACATCTCAAGTTTTCTGACATCGGAAATCTTCATTTCCATTGCCGTGGCGATTTCTTCGCCCGTGGCCTGGCGTCCCGATTTGATGTAAAGTTCCTCGCTGATTCGCTTGTATTTGGCGAGATTATCGGTAATGTAAACAGGAATACGCACGGTGCGTCCCTGATTCGAGAGGGAACGCGTCACCGCTTGGCGAATCCACCATGTGGCATAGGTGGAAAACTTGCAGCCCCGACACGGATCAAATCTGTCAACTGCCTTCATCAACCCCAGATTGCCTTCTTCAATCAAATCAGACAAAGGCAGGCCATAGTATAGGTACTTCTTGGCAATGCTTACCACCAGACGCAAATTGGATACGATGAGTTTTCGCCGCGCCTCGCTTCCTGCGGCGTCCTTGCGCCTAGCAAGTTTGGCAAGCCTGATTTCCTCCGTGGCGGACAGCAGCGGCACCTTCGCTATCTCTGACAGGTACTTACTCAGGCTTTTGTCTTTGGTGTCAACCATCTGCGCGAACCCTCACATATCAACAAAAAACAATCTGTTTACATCCATAAAAACACACACAAGCGCAATTTGCTTCCGAAAAATGCGCGTTTTGTTCATCGTTCAAATGAACATGTATATTTTGTTGAGCACATGAAACAATATTGCCACCACTGCGGCGGCTGTTCCGGATATTAGCAATATGAGCCAAAGCGGTTTTTGTCTCGACCTTGTTTGAATGAGTTCCGCCGGTGGTTTGTCTTGCTCGGGCTCCTGCGATATTTCCCGTGCGTCACTGTCTTCGCTTGAATTTTCCTCGTCCCAGTCTTCAATCTCTTCGGAGTCTGGCGGAGGCCCGTCATCGTGTTCCGCGTTTTCCTGGTCGTCTTCGGCGGTTGCGGTTTCCTCGGGCGGTTCTCCCTCGCCCGGCGCCGATTGCGGGGAAATATCCTCCCGAGAAGCGGCATCAGACTCTTTTGCGTCATTTGTATCAGGCAGTTCAACGGAGGATGTCGGCGCGTCATTTTCCTCTGGACTCGGTGTTGAAGTCTCCTGTTTAACCTGTTTGAAACTTTTTGAACGCCTTGCTTTCAACCTATCAGCCGTGGCTGAACGTGTGGTTAAGCGTTTTTTCATCTGCTTTGCATGTTCATGATCAAATTCTTCGATAAGCCGGTCGCACAGTTTCAACGCTTCTTGTTTGCGTCCGGCTTTGGCTTGACATGCTGCCATTAGATACAATATGCCCTCTGTATTCGGTTTGATCTCGTCGAGTTCCACGAGGATTTCCAGCGCCTCGTCGTAACGCCCGACTTGAGCAAGTTGTGTTGCTTGCTGATAATTTAATCGTATTTCATGTTTTTGCACAGTCAAACGACTCCTTGAAGCTTCACCCATGTACCTGTGCATTAGAGTAAAACGTATGCCCGACGGAATTCAAATTTATTGATTGCCATTGTTGATAGCGAATTACTTCAGGAAAGACGTTTTTCCCATTCGGTTGGAATTCAAAGCGCAAAACACGAACAAGGCGGTATACACACAAGTTGAAAAACAATTACGAAGTATTTATAGATCGCGTGCGCGACTGCTTTTCAGGAGCAGCGGGCTGTTTCAGGGTTGAAATGGATTGCGGCGAACGGCGTCCATTGGATTGGTTGATTTCGCAGCCGGTCGGTTCCCGCTACTACTGGACAGACCGGGACGGACAATTTGAGATGGCCGGAATTGGAGAATGTGATGTGGTGGAACCCGATGGTCCATGCAGCAT
>Ga0129302_1002884_pt1 | contig 12037 bp, 8 predicted proteins | sample BlaSprsedimmetaG_FD_94476 | JGI IMG/M metagenome (GOLD analysis project Ga0129302, IMG submission 94476) | Hot spring sediment bacterial and archeal communities from California, USA to study Microbial Dark Matter (Phase II) - Blank Spring... | ecosystem: Environmental > Aquatic > Thermal springs... | reverse complement strand
ATATATGTTTTAACCATTTACTCTTCGTGCCTTAAATGTATATAAAAAATATTTACAACTCTACTAAATACAGAAAAATGAAAGGTAAGAGATTGAAGATCCAATTCAAAATACTTTTTAATAAAGCACTACTCACCAACAAATGCACAACTTTTCATACCTTTGCTACATATTTTCAAGTCGATATGCGAATAGATATTATTACCGTTCTTCCCGAAATTCTTGTGAGTCCACTTGGCCACTCCATTATAAAACGTGCTCAAACTAAAGGTTTGGCTGAAATTCATCTTCACTCTCTACGCGATTATACTACCGATAAGCACCGTACGGTTGACGACTACGCCTTTGGCCCCGATGCTGGAATGGTGATGAAGATTGAGCCCATTTTCAAGGTTATTAACAAGCTAAAAAGTGAGCGTAATTACGACGAGATAATTTATACCTCGCCAGATGGCGAAAGGTTAACACAAGCGGTTGCTAACGAGTTAAGCTTAAACGCAAACATCATTATTCTTTGTGGGCATTACAAAGGTATTGATCATCGAGTGCGTGAGCATCTTATAACCCGCGAAATTTCCGTTGGCGATTACGTGCTCTCGGGTGGTGAGCTGGCTGCTGCCATTATTGTGGATAGCGTAGTTAGATTAGTTCCAGGTGTACTTTCCGACGAAACATCGGCGTTAACCGATTCGTTTCAGGATAACCTGCTGGCTCCGCCAGTGTATACTCGTCCCGCTGAGTTTAACGGATGGAAAGTACCTGAAGTGCTTACCTCTGGCAACTTTAAGGCCATTGAGAAATGGCAAATGGAACAAGCCATTGAACGAACAAAGCGTTTAAGGCCAGAACTACTTGAGGGTTTTGATGAGTAACAGATGTTGTCTGCCTCAATACCCATTAGGTTAACGACTTATATCTGATAAAACACAATTTCGCTGTAAACCATATACTTTAATCTTTCAGACTTTATACAAAATAAACATGACAAAATCGATGACAGGCTTCGGCAAAGCCGAGGTAACGGTAAACGGAAAGAAAATTGTGGTTGAGTTAAAATCGCTTAACAGCAAGCAGTTCGATATATCGACCCTGAAGATGCCTCACATTTACAAAGAAAAAGAGCTAGAAATCCGCAATAAGCTATCGCAAAGTATAATCCGAGGGAAGGTAGATTTTTACGTATCGGTTGAGAAGGATGCCAGCAACTCTGCCCCCACAATTAATCGCGATGTGTTTAAATCGTACCTTGAGCAAATTAGCAGCATTACCAGCGATTTAAATATGCCCATGCAAAGCGAACCTCTAGTTCAAACCATTCTTAAGCTACCAGAGATTTTTAATGCCCAAGCCGACGAGGTAAGCAACGAAGAGTGGGAGGCGCTAATGCAATGCGTACATATGGCCATTGTTAATCTTAATGCTTTCCGCTATCAGGAGGGGAAAATAACTGAGCAGGATCTGGTGAGTAAAGTAAACTCAATTGGTGAACTCCTAAAACAGGTTGCTCCTTTTGAAGGTGAGCGTATTGAAATCATTAAGAATCGCTTAACCGAAAACCTTGAAAAGATTGGCAACGATGCCTCTGTTGATAAAAATCGATTTGAGCAGGAGCTAATCTACTACATGGAGAAATTTGATATTAACGAGGAAAAGGTACGCCTTACCAACCACTGCAAGTATTTTATTGATACCCTTAACGATGATGAACCTGCTGGACGCAAGCTTGGCTTTATTGCACAGGAAATGGGCCGCGAGATAAACACTCTGGGCTCAAAGGCCAACCACGCCGAAATCCAAAAAATTGTGGTGCGCATGAAGGATGAGCTGGAGAAGATTAAGGAGCAGCTGCTAAATGTTTTATAGGATATGATTTTTTTGGTGATGGCCAGGAGGTACAACGAAGCCATTGGTTGTTGAGAGATTAAGAGATTGATTGAATAATTGTATGATACGTATTGCAACATGAAAGGGAAACTTCTAATATTCTCTGCTCCATCGGGCTCTGGTAAAACAACCATTGTGCGAAGCTTATTGCAAAAGATGCCTAACCTTGAGTTTTCGGTTTCGGCATGCAGCCGAGCCAAACGCGAGGGCGAAGTGCATGGGCACGATTACTATTTTCTGACACCCGATGAGTTTAGGGCAAAAATTGATAATAACGAGTTTGTGGAGTGGGAAGAGGTTTACCCAGGCTCGTACTACGGAACGCTAAAATCAGAAATTGAGCGAATCTGGGCCAAGGGAAACCACGTAGTTTTTGATGTGGATGTTGTGGGAGGACTAAACCTGAAAAAGCAGTTTGCCCATAGGGCGCTGGCCATATTCGTAATGCCACCTTCAATTGAGGCGCTGCGCCTACGCCTTGAACTGCGCGGCACCGAAACAACCGAAAGCTTAACAAAGCGAGTTGGCAAGGCCATGGAGGAAATGTCGTACGCAAAGGATTTTGATAAGATTGTTGTAAACGATAACCTTCAGGAGGCCATAGCCAAGGCTGAGGGATTGGTTGGAGAGTTTATTTCTTAAGTTGGCAGTTATCCCTGCCTCCCTGTTTTAACGGCAGTGAGGTAGGATTTGATGGTCGTTTTTCACCTGAATTAACTATGTTTGGGCGGTTTATAAGACTGGTTGTATAGGGTTATAATCAGCGCAAAGCCGCTAAATCCGTGTTATGTGCGTTCTATTCAAAAATATTAACCAAACCATGAAAACAGGTCTCTTCTTCGGCTCTTTCAATCCCATTCACAACGGTCACATTGCCATTGCTGGCTACATGCTCGAGTTTACCCATTTGGAGGAGGTGTGGCTTGTGGTTAGCCCACATAATCCGCTAAAGGAGCAGGCAGAGTTAGCCCCCGATATCCACAGGCTCAAAATGGTTCGCCTTGCTATACAAGAGTACCAACCCAAAATATCGCTGTGCGATATTGAGATGAGCATGCCCCGCCCCTCCTACACTATTGATACGCTGAAAGTCCTTAGGGCAAAATATCCCGAAAGGGAATTTACAGTGCTCATGGGCGCCGATTCGATGCACAGCATAGAGAGGTGGAAAGATTACCAAACATTGCTTGCAAACAATAGAATTATGGTATACCCCCGATTAGGCTCAAAAGCCAATGAGCTAAAAGCAAAATATAATGTTGATTTAGTAAATGCTCCAATTATACAGATTAGCTCAACCTTCCTTCGCAATGCCATATTGCAGGGAAAAAGAGTTGACTATTTTATGCCCCCAAGGGCATACCAGTACCTTCTCGATAATAAGATATACTAGCATGATGAGCAAAGAATTTGATATGGGGTTGCAAGCCCTTTACGCTGGAAATTTAGATAAGGCCAAAGAATTACTTTCCAAAGCAATAGAAAATGACTCGTTAAACGCAGAGGCCTACTTCCAAAGGGGGAAAGTACATCGCCAATTGGGAAACAACATGGCTGCCATGAACGATTTTTATAAAACAATCGATATTGACCCATCGCATAATCAGGCAAAGATTTCACTGGAGATGGTGAAGCAGATTATGGCCTTTCGAAACCCCGATTTGTATAATTCCTAGGTAATAATTGGTTAATTGATAGTTTGCCTACATTAGGCAGAAAGTTTTATGAATTACGGGTTTTGATTATCCGTAATGATAACAAAACAACCTAGCGTCATTGCGATTCCGACGTTATATGTTGGAAGAAGCAATCTTTAGGTGTTTTAATGTAGTTGAATATCAACAGATTGCTTCACAATGAACGCTCGCAAAGACGGATGAAATTTTTCACAAAACTTGTCAAAAGAACAAAAGCGGATAATCATATTACGGATTATTTTAAGCAACAAACAACAAGAAAGGCAGCTGCAAATTAATAATTAGATTGCAAGCTGCCTTTAATTTTATTACTTACTATTTACCCCAAACAATTCCTTTTCTCCATGTAAGGATACTTAAAATCGGTTGGGGGCACAAGGGTTTCCTTTACCGTACGTGGGCTTGTCCAACGCAATAGGTTGTATGGGCCACCAGCCTTATCGTTGGTTCCGCTACCGCGCGCACCGCCAAATGGCTGCTGACCAACCACTGCACCAGTAGGCTTATCGTTAAAATAGATGTTCCCCGCAGCGTACCGGAGCACAGAGCAAGCCTGATTCAAGGCTTTTCGGTCGGTCGATATTACCGCACCGGTTAGCCCGTAGGGTGATGTCTCATCAACTAGCTTCAGGGTTTCGTCCCACTTCTCGTCATCGTAAACATACACTGTGAACACCGGCCCAAAAATCTCCTCCTCCATGGTTACAAAGTGAGGATCCTTGGTTACAATAACGGTTGGCTCAATAAACCACCCCACGCTGCTGTCGCCATTACCACCAAACATTATTTCGGCATCGGTGGACTGCTTGGCCATATTAATATAGCTCATAATATTGTTGAAAGCCGCCTCATCAATAACAGCATTCATGAAGTTACCAAAATCGGACACATCGCCCTGCTTTATCTCATTGAGCATCTCGAGCATACGCTTTTTAATGGGTTTCCAAAGCGATTTTGGGATGTACCCGCGCGAGGCGGCAGAGCATTTCTGCCCTTGATACTCAAATGCACCGCGTATCATGGCCGTTGCAGCCACGTCCACATCGGCTGATGGATGCACCACCACAAAGTCCTTTCCGCCTGTTTCGCCCACAATTTTAGGGTACGACTTGTACTTTTCTAAATTCTGTCCTACCTGTTTCCAAAGCTGGTTAAAGGTTGTGGTTGAGCCAGTGAAATGAATACCTGCAAGCATTGGGTGAGGTATCGCAGTGCTGCCAATTACCGAACCTTTACCCGGCACAAAGTTGATAACGCCATCGGGCAATCCAGCCTCTTTATATATTTGCATTAGCAAGTAGTTCGAAAGCAAAGCGGTTGTGGCAGGTTTCCATAACACAGTATTGCCCATAAGTACGGGCGACATGTTAAGGTTTGAGCCAATAGCCGTGAAATTAAATGGCGTGATGGCTAGTATAAAACCTTCCAGTGCCCTATACTCTGTTCGGTTTACAACTCCTGCATCGGAGTGTGGTTGCTGGTTGTAAATTTCCGATACGAAGAAAGAGTTGAACCTCAAAAAGTCGATGGTTTCGCAGGCAGCATCAATTTCGGCCTGATAAACGCTTTTACCCTGCCCTACCATGGTTGCCGCATTAATTCTATGTCGATATTTTTTGGAGATTAGCTCGGCTATCTTTTGGTTTACGCTGGCACGCTCTACCCACGATACGGTTGACCAGTACTTATGTGCCTCGAGCGCAGCATTAATGGCCATTTTTACCTCCTCAGGGCCTGCCATATGGTATCGGGCAATTACCTTCTTGTTATTATGGGGCATAGTAATTTCGCCCATTTTGTCCGTTTTAACCTCTTTCCCTCCAATAATTAAAGGTATTTCGGTAACGGTATTGCTTAATCGGTTTACCTCATTTAGCAACTCAGCACGTTCGGTAGAGCAATCCTCATACATTCTTACAGGTTCATTCTCCGGACGTTGAAAATTGAAAATTGCATTATTCATAGTCGTCTTTTTGTTTTATTATACATACTTTGAGTTAATATGTCGCTGCTTAGCTTATCAACAATTACCTGTTACATACACATACCTCCAAAACACTTAATAGCGCATTTTGTTTATGCGCATAATCAGTAGCTGTGCATCATATTTAAATTAACACCAATTAGCTAAAATAAATTCAACCTAAGCGCAAGTTTAGGGTCAAAAGCGAGTCAAATACAAAACGATTATACTACTAACATCTATGAAAACAAGATTTATTGTAAATGTGGTTTTGCTAGTTGCATCAACCATATCTGTTTATTCTCAAAATCAACGGCAAGGAGGCGGACAAGGCATGAACCCTAACCTAACCGGTACGGTTAAAGGCAAAATAATTGATGTTTCGGCCAATTTACCAGTAGAGTATGCCAATATTGCCCTTTACCGATTTATTGACTCAACATTGGTTACTGGAGGAATAACAAACGAAGAGGGCGAGTTTTCCATAGAGAAAATTCCCATGGGAAAATATTTTGGAGAGGTAAAGTTTATAGGCTATGGCGCAACATCCATTAGCCCATTCCTTGTAAACCCTAAAAATCTTGATGTGAATTTAGGTGATATTGCCCTAAACCCAGCATCAGAAAACCTCGATGCTGTAGTGGTAACTGGGCAAAAGCAAATGCTTACTCATAATCTCGATAAAAAGGTATTTAATGTTGATAAGGACATTAACGCCGAGGGTGGCACTGCACTCGAAATTATGCAAAACATCCCATCTGTTGAGGTTGATATGGAGGGTAACGTTAGCTTACGGGGCAGCCAAAATGTAACCATACTGGTGGATGGTCGTCCATCAACATATACAAGTATCGATGAAATACCTGCCAGTATTATTGAAACAGTTGAAGTAATCACAAACCCTTCGGCACGTTACGATCCCGATGGGCTATCGGGAATCATTAATATTGTGTTAAAGAAAAAACGCGACCCAGGGTATCATGGAATGGTAATGCTTACTGCTGGTACAGGCGATAAGTACAACGGCACTGTAAACTTTAATTACAGGCAAAACGGGGTAAACATATTTACAAATGTTAGCTTTCGTAGCTTTAGAATGACTGGCAGAACGCTATCCGACAGGTTTACATGGTCGTCAGAAAGTAGTAGCGAGCTATTTCAGGAGCAGGATTTTAGAAGAAATGGTAGCTTTATAAATTTTAGAGGGGGCGCCGACTTCTTTATTAACAACCGTAACACGCTAACATTTACTGGTGGGTATAATTCGCGCGATTTTAACATTTGGGATATAACCGAAACAAATTTTTACTCAACCACTGATGAATTTAACGAAGAATACTTTCGAAGAAACAATGGCATTATGGATGGTGCTGGCTATAACCTAGCCTTAAACTATAAATTAGCAGGAAAGCAGCAGGGGCAAGAACTTACAGCAGATGCCTATTTTTATGCCATGGATGGAAACAATGGCAGCAACCTACTTCAATGGGATATACCAACAGGTATTGAAAACTTTAGCGAGAAATCCGCATCGAACTTTCTTGCAAATGCTTTAGTAGTGCAAACCGATTTTGTACAGCCTGTTGGAAATGGTGGAAGACTTGAAACTGGGCTAAAAGCAATGGTTAGAGTGCAAGACGAGGATTATGCGTACTCGGTTTTTGATAACTCTGAAGAATGGGTATTCGACCCTTTGCGAAGCAATACATTTGCTTATAATGAACAGCAGTACTCGGCGTATGCTATATATTCAAATACTTTTGGTGAGGGAAAATTCAGCTACCAAGGAGGATTACGTGTAGAACAATCGTTCACCTTTGCTGAGCAAAAGGCCAACAACTATGAGCCAACTAAAAGAGATTTTTTAGAGTTTTTCCCTAGCGCACATATTAAATGGGATATAAATGAAAAGAACTCTGCTCAAGTAGCCTACAGCCGAAGGATTAGTCGCCCACACACCCGAATGCTTAACCCATTTATTGACTACTCCGACCCGCTTAACCTTAGCATGGGAAACCCAATGCTTAATCCCGAGTTTACCAATAGCTTCGAAATTAGCTACTATTACAATCTTCCAAAAACAAAAGTTAATGCAACAGTTTACCAACGTAACACAACCGATATTATATCGCGATACGTTGAGGTTGATGAGAATAAGGTAGCATGGTCAACATTCAGAAATATTGATGAGAGTAAAAGCTTAGGTTTAGAGGGCGTAGTTACTCAAACCCTAACCCCATGGTGGCGAGTAAATGCTAACGCAAGCTATTTTCAAACAAAGCTTTACTCCGACTTTCTTGACGACAAATCGAGCGTTGGCGATGGTTGGATAGCGCGCGCTACATCAACATGGAACATTGGTAAAAATGTTGAGCTACAGGTTAATGGTAACTATCGCTCACCCACTATATCGGTTGGTGGAAACATGCGGTTTTGGCAGTCGGGAGGTGGACAAGGGCTAACCCAAGAAATGTACTGGTTTGATCTGGGCGCACGAATAAACGTACTCAACAGAAAGGGAACTGTTACCCTTAGGGTTAGCGATGTGCTTAAAACAATGAACTACAAGTCGGAAACTTGGGGTACCAACTTCACTAGCAATATCGATAGGTACAGAGAAAGTAGAATTATTTATGTTGGCTTTTCGTACAGAATTAACGAGTACAAATCGCGTCGCGAGAAACAACCAAACGATATTGGAATGGATATAGACATGGAATAGCATCCTTAAATTAAGATTTTTTGATTATCCGTAATGATACCAAAACAACGTAGCGTAATTGCGATTCGGACGTTGTATGTTGGAAGAAGCAATCCTTAGGTGTTTTAATGTGTTTAAATATCAACAGATTGCTTCACAAAGAACGCTCGCAAAGACGGATAAAATTTTTTACAAAACTTGCCATAGGAACAAAAGCGGATAATCATATAAGATTTATTTATTTGCCCCCTCCAACCTGTATATTGAGATTGTGAGGGGGTAATTTTTACGCTTTTAACCTATCAGGTAGCGAATTTACCCCTAACCATAGCGAATATTAATTAGGTAAAAATCCTAAAAAGCTGTTCAGTAATTTTATAGTTGTAAATCACTTAACAGTAACCAAAATCAATCGTTATGAAAAAAGCTATCTTTACATTAACACTTTGCTTGTTGCTTGCATGCAGCCGAGCATTTGACCAGTATTGGCAAACATTTCAAACAAAGTTCAAGTTTAATAACAGTGCTTTTGTAGACTCTCATGGCAAAAATGGTTTTTCTCAAACTATAATTTTGAGCTTGAAAACCTTGCCATGTCCGATGGATAGAAAGCGGTTAGCTACTCCAAATTCCAAAAACATAAGGTTAAATTTGTTCCTATGATTGCCGAAGCCTATGGCAATTTCTACACGGCACTACAAACAGGTTTGCTGGAATATTCGAATGGGCAATGAAATACGTACGATAAAAACTCGGGGTTACCATCATCGCTTATCCTAAACCTTTACACTGATAATAGAGGAACACTTTGGGTTTGCCCAGCAAAACTTGTAACCAGCGAAATTGTAACATGGAAAAATGGCAAGTATAACCCAATAAACACACAAGGCCATATGACGGCTGAAGAAAAAACGGCTGCCCCAAAAACTAAAAAGGAAACCGATTTAATTATGGATACAAATGGTGCCATTTGGTTAACGGACAGATAGGGTAACGTATGCACTACAATCATAGTTAATGGAAAGTTTACTCAAAAAAGGATGGCAAACCTAAAGGGTTAATTTGAGGATAGCAAAGGGAAAGTATGGGTAACCTTAAAAAAGGCAATTGCGATGCTAGAGAAATAGTTTATTTGCCTTACAATAGAGCAAATTTAAACATTAAATAGGCCTCTCATTTCGGGGCCTATTTCTTTTTTTGCTGTTCAAATACTTTGGTATGTTGCTAGACAAATTGTTGCAATAAAACCTTATGCCCCAAAAAATGTTACTTTTGTAGTGTAAGAAAAATGCTAACGAAATGAATAAGCTACTCCATCTCTTTCAGCTATACTACAAAGCAGCAATTCGAACAGTTTACTTTATTATTGCTATTGCGGCCATTGTGCTTGCCCTTCCTAACGAAGGAAAGTTTAAGTACGAATTCCAAAAGGGTAAAGCTTGGATGCACGACGATTTGGTTGCTCCATTCGATTTTTCGATTTATAAAACCGATACCGAGCTAATAAGCGAGAGAAATGCTTTACTGAATAACTTTAAACCTTTCTTTAAGGTCGATTCATCATCAGCAACCAAAGCTATAAAAGCATTCCGAACCGATTTTGCAAACAAATGGACAGAAGAATATGCCGATATTGAGCCAAATCAGAAGCTAATTGACGACTTTGAAGCACATATCCAGTTTGTCCATAGCAAGGGTATTATAAACCCCGATGAGAATCCGGATGTTAAGGATAAGGTATTTGGGGGAGTAACATTACTTTACGATAATGTTGCGCTTGAAACCCCTTTCTATGAGCTTTATACCGTTAGCAAAGCGCAAAGCTACTTAAAAGATAAAGCTGAAAATTTTAATAAGCCCAACAACAAAAGGATTTATAGAGTGCTAAAATCGCTTCCGTTCTACATGTATGTTCGGCCAAACTTGAGCTACGACCTCCAAACAACAAAAAAGGTTAAAGAGGACATGCTTGAAAACCTTTCGCAAACGAAAGGATTAGTTTATTCAGGCGAGAGAATTGTAAGCCGTGGTGAGATTATAAACAGCGAGCTTTACCAAATCCTTTTTTCGCTTAAGCGGGAGTACGAAAGCAGGTTAAGCCACTCGGGTAACAGCAACCTAGTGCTTTTAGGGCAATTTTTACTCGTAAGTATTATTTTCATTGCGCTTTTCCTATTTCTCTATAATTTCAGGCGCGAAATACTAACCCACGACTCAAAAATATTCTTTATCCTCCTTCTGGTTACATCAATGACAATTGTCTCGTCGTTGCTATTAAAACGTAACCTAATTAGCGTTTACGTTATTCCTTTTGCCATAGTACCCATTTTCATTCGAACCTTTTACGACTCAAGCCTGGCGCTATTTATACATCTTATCACCGTATTTTTAGTTGGCTTTTTTGTGCCAAACAGCTTCGAATTTGTATTCATGCACTTCATTGCTGGTGTAATTGCCATTATTAGCCTAACCCGAGTTTACAGGCGTAGCAAGCTATTTTTGGCTGTAGCGTATATTTTCCTTTCGTATATGGTAGTCTATACAACTATAGTGTTTATTCAGGAAGGGACACTGCTAAGGATTAATCCGCAAACCCTAGCATGGTTTGCCGGAAATGCCTTACTCCTACTCGCATCGTATCAGCTAATTTACCTGTTCGAAAAGGTTTTCGGGTTTTTATCCGATACCACCCTAATGGAGCTATCTGACACAAATCAGGATTTGCTTCGTAAGCTTGCCGAGGTTGCTCCTGGAACATTTCAGCATTCACTGCAAGTGGCTAATTTAGCCGAAAGCGCAATTCATAAAATTGGAGGAAATCCTTTGTTAGTGCGTGCTGGTGCACTTTATCATGACACTGGCAAGATGGACAATCCCTACTACTTTATTGAAAACCAGTCGCCTGATTTTAATCCACACGAAAGCCTCGATTTTGATGAGAGCGCTGAGATAATTATTAGCCACGTTACCGATGGTGTTAAGGTGGCCAAAAAGCATAGGCTGCCCGAGCAGATTATCGATTTTATTCGTACGCACCACGGCACAACAAAGGTTCAGTACTTCTACAGGCTTTTCAAGGATAAGTTTCCCGAGGCTAAAGAGCAGTTGGATTCGTTCAGCTATCCTGGTCCAAGGCCTTTCTCAAAAGAAACGGCTGTTGTAATGATGGCCGACTCGGTTGAAGCTGCATCGCGTGCGCTAAAGTCAATCACCGTTAAAACGATCGATGATTTAGTTGAGGGAATTATTAACCATCAACAGGCAGAGGGGCAATTCAACGAGGCTAATATTACCTTTAGGGATATTTCAGAGATTAAGCAAATATTTAAGAAAAAGCTTCAAAACATCTACCATGCTCGCATTGAGTATCCAAAGGAGGCGGCTGATTAACAATGTAGCTACATTGAACAATAGTTTACCGGTTTGCGTATATGATTAGGTGCGGATTGCGTGGTACTTTCCTGTCGAAAGGCATAGAGTCTGATGCGGGTGAAAAAGCTGAATATCAGTACCGGAACCGCACTTAATTATATACGCTGTTAGCATTTCGTTGTTTTTATTCAAATGTAATTTTATATGTTAAAGGTTCGATTAAAAAGTCATTATCATTATTAAAGTCAGGGTTTTTTATTCTCAATATTTTCGGTTTGTCCGAATTAATTTCAGTCACACAATAAACATAGTAATTTGAATAAGTCTTTGATTTTGAGATTTCATTTCGAGTGATAATAAAACTTTTAGCATTTCTATTCTCGGAAATAGCTTTTACTTCAATTTGTTTTTGTTGTCCGT
>Ga0129302_1002883_pt1 | contig 12038 bp, 9 predicted proteins | sample BlaSprsedimmetaG_FD_94476 | JGI IMG/M metagenome (GOLD analysis project Ga0129302, IMG submission 94476) | Hot spring sediment bacterial and archeal communities from California, USA to study Microbial Dark Matter (Phase II) - Blank Spring... | ecosystem: Environmental > Aquatic > Thermal springs... | reverse complement strand
CTAATATTCAGAAGAATAATTCTTCCAGATTAATTCATTACCGGATCCCCTTTGGATAGGATTACAGTCAAGAATGGGGGCATCACCAAAAAATAAACCGGACCTATTCGTGAAATATTTTTTCAGAACCTGAAATTGAACTGAATTGAATCTCTTAACCTCCAAAGTTTCGGCCTGTTGAACTAATTCCGTTAACAGCCTGTTTTCACGGCCGAGAAGCCAGAATGAAACCCCCTTCAAATTATGCTCTTCAGCCAACTCAAACTTCTCTATGTAGGACTGTATATCTTCATAGTAAATTATATAGAACCCTCCCCCTCTTTTAACATAAATATAATTAGCTCCGTTATCTTCACTCCAGCAGATCAACTCCCCCCCCGGGCTGCAGACAAGGAAATCAGGTACCAGCTCCTCGCCGGATAGTGACCAGGAAAGAATATAATTCTTCACCGAAATGCTTGTAAAGAAATACTCAGAGAATTCATCCTCTAACCATAAACTGCCTAAATACGGCCTGGATCCTTTCTCCGGTTCCATGCTCCAGATAAATGCATAGGTTGGAATCCCGAGAATAACTTTTCCGGGGTCAATGGTCAGCTTTAGAAATCTTTCTAAGTCACTCTTTACTTTTTTAATCGGGGCGGGATTATGCGGTTCAAGACTGTTCTTGTCATAGTCATAAAGCATGAGAATATACTCATTGATCATGGAATCTATCTCTCTCCACTCACTCTCTGTCCATTCTGTCATGAGGGCAGGTTCAACAACCATGTTTACTCCTATCTTCCGGGTTATGAACTCGGAAAGAAAAATCTTGAATTTATTAAATTCAAGGCCGCGGCTTGATTTAAGGTTCCTCTCTATATTCAGTTCAATAATCTTCCCGGCAAACAACCCGAGTTGATTTATTAAATCCTCGGCTAATATACTTAAACCGGGATCGGGTATTGAGTTTAATGAATCTGAGCTAATCTTTATGCAGGGAACAGTGAAGATATTCTTATCCTTGAACTCCGTCGGTGTTATTCCCCAGACCTTTACACCCTTCTCTCCTTTAATCTCCCAAACAGAAAATAACCGGACACAGTATAAATCCGGGAATAATTCCTTCTCCCTTAATAAATCGGATTCGGATATAACCCAGCCGGATAGTTTTAAACTGAGGAGATCACCCCGCGCTTCTATTGATATTAAAAATAACAGGAAAATTAAAAACAGTCTCAGCCAAGACTTCATAACCCGCATAATCTTCTCGCCTTTTCAATGTAAAACAGGGTCCGGCTTAATCTTCTCCCCCTCCCGAAATGCGCCTTTAAATCATAATAATCAGGAAACAACCTGCTCTTTATGTACCGGTATCTCTCATGAAATCCGGGATAAACGTAAAGGTAAAAAAGCGGATTCTTCGGGTAACCACGGGTAACAATATCTGTCACAGCACCGGAAAAAATATTCCTTTCAAACCCGGTCCAGGACCGAGTTTTAATCTCCGTATCTTTGAAAAGGTCTTCCCGTAAAAAAGTAATGAACCTGCAAAGATTCCCAAGCCGGTACCTGTTTATTAATTTATTCATGCCTTCTTCACTGCCTTTGACCTTTCTGTATATTAAAAATAAATCAAAGAAGTACAAGAGATGATAAAACCGGTGCTTCAGAGCATTAAAAAGAGAAAGGAGCAAAGCGTATTCATCCGATGTAGAATAAATTTGGATACCGTTAAAGTTAATTCCCTCCCTCGTGCTTAACATCTCACCGCTTATCGTTTCCCCACACTTGAATTCGCTTAGCGCGTTCCAGTGAAGATCAATAAATATCGTACCGGTCCTGGAATCGCAGAAATTAATTTCACACTTATGTTTTTCATAAGAGTTTATCTCTCTAACCTCTCCGATAGGGGATAGTTTCTCGACGCTATACCTGGTAAAACCATTTTGAAAAAGAAGATAAATTAAATCCGGTAAAGCTTCTTCCTCAACAAGAATATCTATATCTCCGAAAGGCCGGGGCCAGGCTCCGCCATAAAAGCGCCTTTCAAAAAATATTCCCTTGTACATTACATGATTAAATTCGGAAATAATCCCTGCAATCCTTTCTATACCCTGAATATACAGGCGGTCCCTGAAATTATAGATCTTGAACCTGTCATCTAATCCGGATTTAAGCTCTGCCGGAATTCTATCTGTAAGTTTAGCCTCAGAAATGAACCTGTGAAATAATAATGAAAGAAGGTGATTGTCAAGACGATTCAGCAGCTTCTTACAATTTCTTATATTAAACAGAGAAACGGGGAGACTCCTCTCTTCACGGCAGAAATAATCGAACAGGAGAGTAAGAAGATAACGGTAATCGGCGTCAATGCTTCTTTTCATAATACTCTATTATATCTTTTATTATTTCTACGATGCTTCTCTTCGGCTCGAAACCGATTAATTTATTTATCTTAGTTATATCCGGAACACGCCTTCTCATATCCTCAAAATGCTTCTCATAAGCTTCGTCGTAGGATAGGTACTTTATCTTTGAATTGGATTTCGTTGTTTCTATTATTAACCGGGCAAGGCTGTTAATTGATATCTCTTCTGTTGAACCGATGTTATATATCTCCCCCTCGGCTTCTCCCCTGAGCATAAGTTTAAATAAGGCATTTACAACATCATTCACATGACAAAAACAGCGGGTCTGCTCTCCGTCTCCGTAAACAGTTATTGCCTTACCTAACAAGGCCTGGTGAACAAAACGGGGGATTACCATCCCGTATTGACCGGTCTGCCGCGGACCAACCGTGTTAAACAACCTCACTATTACTACAGGTAATTTCTTTTCAGAATGATACGCCAATGCAAGAAACTCATCGAGAGCCTTGGTATTTGAATAGCTCCAGCGACGTTTTGTAGTAGAACCGAGAATACGGTCCATCTCTTCCGATAAAGGGACTTCTTCATTCTTACCGTAAATTTCGGATGTTGAGGTGAGCAGAACCTTCTTGTTATATTTGTGCGCGGCTTCCAATATGTTCTCCGTGCCGCGAACATTTATCTGAATTGATTTTAACGGGTTGTCTATAATATACGAAACCCCAACCGCCGCCGCTAAATGATAAATCTGATCCGTGTCCCGGACAATATGGTCAAGAAAACCTTCATTGATTATCGTTTCCAAATGAAAGTGAAAATTGGGATTATCCTGAAACCCGGAAATATTATCCAGACTCCCGGTTGAAAGGTCATCTATTACCTCAACCTGATGGCCTTCGTTTAATAACAATTCACATAGATGGGAACCGATGAAGCCGGCACCGCCTGTTACAAGTATTTTCATGAATCTCTCCTGTAATTATTTTTTTTTCTTGATTTTTTTCGGCAATTATGGTATAATCCTTCAGGAGGTTGAAAAATGCTGAATCCTGAAGAAGAAAAAGAATTAAGGACTAAAATTCAAAAGGAACTCGAAGAAAAAAATTTTAAGTCCGTAAAAGAGCAAAAAAAGAGAAAAGAGCAGTATGACACAATGCTCGAACGCGAGAAAATGATACAGAAAATCATTATTGAAGAAGAAGAAAAATTCTATCAATCCCGCGGATACGTCAAATACACTTCACATACGGGAAATATATACTGGCTAACTCCTGAAGAATATGAAACCAAAATGAGCAGAAGAAAAACACGGCGTAAAAAAAAGCATGATTCAAAAGATGGAAAAACAACAAAACTGGTACTTGACTGGAAATATCTTATTGCATTAATCTCAATCTTGGGAATTGGTCTTGTCGTAATCTTTCTTCTTATTAACTTCATATCCAAATTAATATAAAGAGCTAAATATCTTTAAACAGTTTTAAATATCTCTCCTTGAATTTATCGGGTGAAAATTCGTCATTGAATCTCTTTAATGCATTCCTCCCGAATTCATCTTTTAACCCTTCGTCTTCAAGAATACCATTGATCGCTTCGGCTAATGCGGCAGAATTTCTCGGTGGAACTACGAAACCTGTTACATTATCCTTATTAACATATGATGTTCCTGTACCCAGCTCTGTGGTTACCAAGGGCTTGGAAAACACCATCGCTTCAAGAAGAACAATTCCAAAAGCTTCTGTCTTGAATGAAGAAGGAAGAACCAGTAACTCACTGCCCTTTAAATATTCATATTTCTTCTCTTCCGATGTCTGGCCCGTAAAATGAATCCTGTCTTTGCCCTTCCCTGACTCTGCCCTGAGTTTTAACCGGCTCTGGAGTTTACCTGTCCCTACAATGACAAGATGATACTCACTGTTAACTGAATCCATGGCATCAATTAAATATTCTATACCTTTATAATAAATCAGTCTTCCTATGAAAACTATATACTTGAATCCCAGAGATGCCGGAACAACCTTCTCAGGCCGGACTCTCTCAATTTCAATTGTATACGGGATCACCGTAACCTTATCCTTAAATCTTTTTAGAATTCGTGAAGAATTAACATATTTATCACTTGACGCAATTATTTTTACAGGATAATTTTTCAGGAAATAAAGTAAAATAGGTTTATACATCTGAAAAATATTTTTCTGCCGGATAATATCCATGTGATACATCGCAATTAATTTTCCTTTCGGCTGTATTAAAAGATATGCGATTACACTGAACGGATTCGCAAGATTGATCAGGATTACCTTGGAAATAATCCTGTTCAGGTAATAGAAATAACCTGGTGCAAAAGGTGTTGACAGGGTTTCAACTATCCTGCCGGTACGAATAACATGGACCCCGTTAATTATCTCAATGGTTGTCCTGAACTTCTTTCCCGACACAAGGACTACAATATCAAAATAACCCGACATGTAATCACAGAGTAATTTCAGGTAATATTCAATCCCGCCAATCTCGGGATAGAAATACTTATAAAGAATCAGTAATTTATCCTTCTTCGGGTAGTAATAGGTTTGGAATTGGTTTCTATGAAGTAAACTGAAATAAATATAACCGAAAATTAATCCGAGAATAAATGCAATCGTCCTTAGAAAAACAAATACAGGCGCAGATATCAGGTAAAGAGATCTCTTCCTAGTGCAGAATGACGTAAAAGGGAGAACAGACAGCATGTACAGTAATGCGAACACCACGGGTAACAGGCAGAATGTGGGATTAATCAAAGAAATAACACCGCAGATAATAAAAAGAAGCATGAAGATAATCTGTATTTTCAAGTATTGTGGGGTATGTGTGTCGCGTAAGATTCTGTCAGGAAATTTCCGGTACAGAAGGATACGCCAGAATGCTGTCTTGAATTTCCTTGACAGGTATTTCTTCACTGTATCAGGGTGAATGTGATAAACCACGGCTTTAGTGGTAAATACCATTTTATACCCCCGTTCGGAAAGATAATATGAAAGCGCAATATCCTCCCCTGAAGCATACCTGAAATCCTTATCGAACAAAACCTCATTTCTGAATATATCTGCTCTGTATGCTGCGGAATAGGTATCAATAAAATCGATATATTTCTGCTTCTGCATGTAACTGTACTTAAATTCATATTCCAGCTGCGCCAGCTTGGCAATCAAGGATTTCTGCTTTGTCCTGTACACACCCTTAACCCCGTAAATCTCCGGGTTCTTAAATGGCTTGCTCATCTCCTCGATCCAGTCAGGTAACGGGGTGCAGTCAATATCCGTGAACATGATAATCGCTCCGGAAGCATTGAGTATCCCGCGGTTACGTGCTGAGGCAGGTCCCGCATTCGGTTGCGTGAACACTTTAATTAAATCACCGTCCGCATACTCCTGCAGTTTCTTCAATGTCCCGTCTGTGGAACCGTCATCAATAAAGATTAATTCAAAGTCGTTACGGGGAACCGTCTGCTCTGAAAATATCCTGATAATACCGTCAACCATATCAAAACCGTTATATACAGGAATAATTACGGAATATTTATACTTATACATCTGACCCCCTGAATAGATACTTAATGAACCTTAAAAATGCCTTTGCTAATCTTATCCCTTCTCTCGGGTGAAATATCCCTTCAATAATACGGCGGAAAAAATATGAAAACCTTAAATAAAATTTACGCCTGGCAGAATCACAAAACCTGACAAGTTCTTCTCCTGAGAACATTTCACTGTTTATAACAGTATTATGGAGTCCCTCCTGCGTCAGCCAGTCCCTGAAATTACAGGTTTTAACAAGGTTATTCTCTTCTGCCCAAGAATAAGCCTTTGTCCCGGGATATACCATTAACGGAAAGAACTGTGCAGTATCCGGATTCAATTTGATAGCCCAATCTATCGTCTGCTTTACGGTATCCTCTGTCTCTCCCTTATAACCCAGGATAAAACAGCCGTGGACCTTGACCCCGGCGCGCCGCGCGGCTTTTGAAAAATTCAATTCCTCTTCAAGCGTAATGTTCTTCCGGAAATTATTTAATATCTCCTGGCTCCCGCTTTCGTACCCGACACATAGTAATCGGCACCCGGCTTTCTTCATTAAGCTCAAGGTTTCATAACTGACTTGGGCGCGGGAATTGGTTGACCAGGTCAATTTAATCTTCCGTTCCAGAAGAAGCCTGCAGAACTCTTCAACTCGCAACTTATCTGCGGTTAAAGTATCGTCTTCAAAAAAAATCTCACGAACCTTAGGGAAATTTTTCTTAATATAAATTATCTCATTAATTACATTCTCCAAGGACCTCTTCCTGAACTTATGCCCGTGCATGGTCTGGGGGTATAGACAATATTCACAGTAGAACGGGCAGCCGCGCCCGGTTACAAGGGCAATTACAGGATATTGATTCGCTGAATAAAAATAATTACGGTAATTAAGAAACCGGTGATAGATAGAAGATACGAAGGGAATATCATCAAGTTCTTCAAGGTATCTTCTCGGACCGGTAGTCTTTATCAAACCTGCTGATCTGAAATAAATACCCGGGACAGATTCGAAGGCTCGGCTTTGCTCGAGTGCTTGCGCTAATTCACAGATTGTAAGGTCATATTCCCCAAACGCAATAAAATCAATCTTATCAGACATGTTAAGCGTCTCTTCCGGAAGCGCAGAGACATGTGTCCCGACAAGAACCAGAAAAACTCCGGGAAATTCAATTTTTACCCTTTCCGCGGTCGCGATATCTTCATAAATACTCGGGGTGCTGGTGGTAATCACACACAGTTCCGGGACAAAATCTTTGTGCAACAGTATCTCTTTTACCTTTGTAAAATCATGGCCTTCCGCAGGACAGTCAATCAGAAATATTTCATGGCCGGATTTCTCGGCATATGCAGCTGAATACGAAAGCCACATGGGATAATAAATAGTGCCGCTCTTCGTAACAGCCGGCGAACGCTGCTCACGCGAAAACTTATAAAGAAAGGGCGGGTTTAAAAATAAAATCTTCAACGTAAATCACCTTTTATTTATGTTATGTTAACTTTTCTAAAAATTTCGGGTGTGTCTTTATAAACTCAACCGTTCTTTCTATCCCATCCTCAAGGGGAACAACGGGGCTCCAGTTGAACATGGACGAAATATTGCTTATATCAGGAACAAAATCACCCGTTTCTACCTTCTTGAACAGGGGAGGCCAGGGAACCTTCTTTACATTCCCCTTACCTACTATCCTGCAGACAGATTTCGCCATATCTATAAAACAGGTTCCGTTACCGGAACCGAGATTGAAGATTGAACCGGGAATAATCTTCTCTAAACCGGACTTGACCAGAAGTTCAGAAACATCATCAATATAAATATAATCCCGAAGCTGTTTCCCGTCTCCGAATACTATTAAATCCTCTCCCTGCATCGCACGGTAAATGAAATAGTTTAGTATCCCGTATTCGCTCTGCCAGAACGGCTGACGCGGGCCGTAAGGATTCGTTAAGCGCAGAATTAACGTATTCAACCCGTATAACTCTGAATACAAGCGCATGTAATATTCTCCCAACAGCTTATGAATCGAATAAATATTTCCGGGATTAACAGGGTCAGTCTCTTTAACCGGAAGACGGGAAACCTTACCGTAAACCAACCTCGAAGAAATGAAGATTATCCTGGCAGTCGTGTTGTTCTTCACACACGCAGTTAAAATATTGAGCATTCCCTTCCCGTTTATGTCAAGATTTAAAAACGGCTTCTCTGTACTGTTAACCGCTCCGGAATGTGCTGCAAAATTATAAATTATATCCTTATCCTTTACAAGATTTTCAATCTCTTTTTCATAACGGATATCCGCTTCCAGAATATTTATGGGAACTTTAAGCTCACTTAAATTATATTCAACCCTCTCATCTATCTTTTCCGTTACCGCTGTAATGTTTACCGCTCCATTTTTAATGAGATAATGAATTAGGTTACTTCCTAAAAAACCACTGCCGCCGAAAATCAGGATCCTTTTATTTTTTAAATTCTTATTTTTCATTGGTTATTCCTCGTCTTTTTTAATTGTGAGAACCAGCGAAGGGTAATAAACGAAAGCCAAATCTCCCATGAATAATCGGCTGACCCGGAGTTATGCAGCTCTAACAGTTTCAGAAGAACATCCCCGTTCAAAATGGAATCGGGGGTGGAAGCTGCATCGTTAAATGTAGATGTAATCAATTCCTTAAACTCCTTTTTGATCCATACCTTCATAGGCAAGAAGAAAGGATGTTTCTTTCGGTAAATTATTTCAGTGGGGATAAGGTCTTCCGCTCCATGCTTCAGAATATATTTCGCTTCGCGGTGCCGGGTCTTGAACGAAAGCGGAAGACTGTTCATGAATTCAACAAGGCGATGGTCAAGAAATGGAACCCGCACTTCAAGAGAATGTGCCATGGACGTTTTATCTGTGTAGTTTAAGAAGTCATCGACCATGGTGGTTCTCTGTTCAAGATATGAAATGGAGTCGTCCTGATCCATTCCGGATACATCCCAGGTCATTGAAAAATATTCCGTTATACTAATTCCTGTTCTTCTCCTGAATTCACCGGTCATAACCTTGCTTATCAGATCCTCACGGAATACACGCATCCAGCCGACATACCTGCTGTAAGGGTTCTTTGTAAGAATCTCGCTCAGCTTCTCTATCTTCTTGTTCCTTGTCAACGCATGAAGCATCTTGACAGGAAGACGGTAGGTGAACTCGGGAAAAAACATTAGATATCTTAAGAAACGCATCTTCAAATGCTTCTCGTACCCTGTCAAAATTTCATCGGCGCCTAATCCGGAAAGAGCAACCGTCACCTTCTCCTTCGACATCTTGGAAACAAAATAAGTATGGAACCCGCCACCGAACGGTTCATCAAAATGCCAAAGAATCTTATCCAGTGACTCCCTGACCTCGTCTCCGCTTATAATCCAGGATCTGTGGTCGGACTCAATATGCTCCGATACTTTATTTGAAAATTCAAGTTCATCAAACCGGTCCATCTCCTTCTCAGTCCCGAAACCTAAAGAAAAGGTCTTGATCTTTGTATTATGTATCCGTCTCATTAATGCGGCAATAACCGATGAATCTATACCGCCGCTTAAAAAACATCCGAAGGGGACATCAGAGATCATCCTCAGCTTAACAGAATCCTGTAATAACCACATAAACTCCTCGCACGCAGCATTAAATGAAATGCCGCGCTTCTCTGAAGGAAAGCTCGAATCCCAGTATTCTTCCACCTTGAAATCACAGACTACTAAATCAAGGTCCAGATAATGGCCCGGTGCAAGCTTCTTTATCTTCTTATAAGGGGTCTTCTCACCGGGAAAATATTCCATGGTAAGGAAAAAGTAAATACTTTCATAATCTATTTCTAAATCAAGGTCAAGTCCTGAGGCAATTATCGCCTTGGGCTCCGAAGCCCAGATGAACCAGTCGTGATCCTCGTAATAGTAAATGGGTTTGATCCCCATCCTGTCTCTGTAGATATAAACATTCTTGGAATCAAAATCTGCAATGGCAAGCCCGAACATTCCGTTTAGGTCATGAACAAAATCAGTACCCTTCTCTTCATATAAATGCAGAACCGACTCAACATCCGTCCGCGTTTTAAAATGATGCTCCTTCTTCAGTATATGCTCCCGGATATATTCATAATTATAAATCTCTCCGTTTAAAACTATTAAGCAATCACCCGCTTCATTCAATATCGGCTGATGCCCTGTCTGCAAATCAATTATACTCAACCTTCTCATCCCGATACCAAGGTTGTTGCGAATGAAATAACCTGAATCATCAGGACCTCGGTGGATAATTGAATCTCCCATATTATGCAAAATAGATCGATCTATCTTCTCCCTATTCCTGTTTAAAAGTCCGAATATACCGCACATATCATCTGCCTCTATTTAAATTGCTCAGGGAAAACTTCCCGGTAAATTTCAATCATATTATCACGAAGCACTTCCTTTGAAAAACGGCGCTCCACAGTTTCACGGCCCTGAAACGAAAACTGAGCATAAAGACTTTCGGAAGTGAGAAGATTTTTAATTTTATCCGTATAATCAATCAGATCGTTGCATTCCGCTAAATACCCGTTCTTACCCGAATCAATTATATCCTCCGGACCTCCGCATCTGGTTGAAACAACAGGAAGACCGGAAGACATCGCTTCAAGGAGAACAATTCCCAAACCCTCCTGCTTTGACGTGAGAACAAACAGATCCGACTCTCTGTAAAGATCACGAATGGTATTCTGCTCAGGATAAATCAGTATATTGACCCGGTCCTCTATTTCGTGAATGAATTCCTTAAGATAAAAGAGTTTCCTGGCTTTACAGGCTCCGGCAAGTGTGAGCTCAATGTCAAACCCATCAGAAACAAGGGTCTTAACAGCCTTTAATAAAAACGGGATGTTTTTCCTCGGATCATCTATCCTGCCGACATTAAGTAATTTAATCCGGCGGGGGAAGGAAAAACCTTTCCTTTCACGGTATGAAAAGAAATTTGTATCAACGGGTATATTAATTACTGAAACGAATTCCTTGGGGATCTTAAATTCATTACAGATATTCCTCTTCGTATATTCACTCAAGGCTATTACCTTGCCTGCTCCCTTTATTACAAGCCCTTCAAAGAAACGGTTAAGCGGGTACAGTAACATATTCATCAGATAATAAATCTGAAAATGCTTGAATATCTCAAGCTGTGTCCTGAACTCTGTCTTGAAAGTGGTCGCTGCCCAAATCACGTACTTATTTGAATTTAAGTAAAATGGAAGGCCTGTCAACGCAGTTCCCCCAAGTCCATGGTAAATACCGGGGGCCTCTTTTCGTGTCATGTAAAACGATGGAAAAAGAAATTTTATGAATTCAAAAAAGGGACATGAAAAATAACGCCTGGCAGGGAACCTGAGAACCTTATCGCATTCAACCTTGAATCGGAAAAAGTCAGTTAGAGAATGAGAAGGAAAATAAAAATAAGGCTTAAATCCAACTGAACTCATCTCTTCCCCGATAAACTTCATCATCTGAAGCGCACCGCCGTTTATTACAGGGTTATGGGTGCTGATGAATAAACGCTGATTAAATTCCATTATAGACTTCCTGAACTTCTTTATAATGCTTTTCAATGGAAAACTCTGTCCTGGAAAAATCACGGTTCTTCTCAAGTGAATCCTTAATAAGGTTACGGTCCCTCAAGATCATTAATGACTTTTCAACAATACTGTTAATCTCCTTAACGGGAACCAGATACTTCTCAGGTTCAAACTTTATTATCTCCGGAATACCACCGACTGATGAACAGATTACGGGAACATTACAGGAAAACGCCTCGCAAACTGTTCGGCCCCAACCCTCTATCCAGGACGGCTGAATTATGAGATCCATCGATTTCATGAATAGATAAATATCTGCATAGTATCCTGTAAAGAAAAGATTCCCCCTTAAGTAAGGGTCTTCATCCGAAATCGTCTTCAGCTTCTTAAAAAAACGGCGATTCTTCCTCCTGAATAAAATATCACCCGCAATAAAAAATTTAGCGCGGGGAAACTCCCGTATTATTCGGACTGCCGCACGGACAAACTCCTCCTGACCCTTTAGCGGGGCAATATATCCGACTATCCCGATTAAAGGCCCTTCTCCGTCTCGGAT
>Ga0129302_1002882_pt1 | contig 12044 bp, 12 predicted proteins | sample BlaSprsedimmetaG_FD_94476 | JGI IMG/M metagenome (GOLD analysis project Ga0129302, IMG submission 94476) | Hot spring sediment bacterial and archeal communities from California, USA to study Microbial Dark Matter (Phase II) - Blank Spring... | ecosystem: Environmental > Aquatic > Thermal springs... | reverse complement strand
TTCTTCCTCCTCAGGGCATACCGGGAGGCGGTCTCGCACGGCGCCGACCTGGTCACCTTCACCGACACCGTCGGCTGCCTGATGCCGATCGAGATCAGGGCCGCCGTGGAGGAGATCATCCCGTCGGTTTCGGTCCCGCTCTGCATCCACTGCCATGACGATATGGGGTGCGCCACGGCGAACACGATCACGGCGGCGGCGTCCGGGGCCTTCCAGCTCCACACCACCGTGAACGGGATCGGGGAGCGGGCAGGAAACGCCGCCCTCGAAGAGGTGCTGGTCCTGCTCGCCATGAAAGGGGGCATCAGCCGCTACGACCTTTCTCTCCTGCACAAACTCTCGGAAACGGTGGCGAAGGCCGCTGGTATGCCGGTCGCCAGAAACAAGGCGATCGTCGGGGCGCACGCCTTCTCGCACGAGAGCGGCATCCATATCGCGGCGATCCTGAAGGACCCGGAGACCTACGAATACGTGAAGCCCACCCTTGTCGGTTGCGAGCGGACGTTCATCCTGGGCAAGCACACGGGCAGGCACGCCGTCAGGCATGTGGCCGCCTCCCTCGGTTACGACCTTGCCGAGGACGAGATCACGTGGGTGCTCGCCGAGGTGAAGAGGCGGAGCGAGGCGAAGTGCGCGGTGACCTCTGAACTGCTCCATGAGATCCTCTGTGCGGCCAGAGAGGGGGGCAGACAGTGAGCACCCTTTCAGAGCGGATCCTGGGCGCCGGAGCGGGCGCCTATGTGGACCGGGCCGTCGACCGGGCCTATGTCCATGACGGCACCGGGCTGCTCGCCCGCGCCGCCTGGACGGAGATCGGGTCGGGCGTCTTCACCGATCCCGATCGGCGCTACCTGATCTTCGACCATATCGTCCCGGCGAACACCTCGATGACCGCCGATCTCCAGCAGGAGATGCGGGAGTTCGCGGCCATGACCGGGATGCACTTCTTCGAGGTCGGTGCCGGCGTCTGCCATCAGGTGATGGCCGAAGGCCGCGCCCTGCCCGGCGAGGTGATCGTCGGGGCCGATTCGCACTCGTGCACCCTCGGCGCCCTGGGGGCGTTTGCCACCGGGGTCGGGGCGACCGACATGGCCGGGATCTGGGCGACCGGCGGCACCTGGTTCAGGGTGCCTGAGACAACCGGGATCTTCCTGGAAGGCGCCCTTTCCGGTGCGGCGTCGGCAAAAGACGTCGCTCTCGCCTATGTCGGCGCCCTCGGGATGGACGGGGCGACCTACCGCGCCCTCGAGTTCGTCGGGGAGGGGGCAGCGTCCCTCTCGATGGCCGACCGCCTGACCCTCTGCAATATGGCGGTGGAGACCGGGGCGAAGACCGGGATCTTCTATGCCGACCGGGTGACCCGCGATTACCTCGCAGGCTTCGGGATTGCGGCGGAGCGGCAGGTCCCGCACGCCAGCGGATATCCGGACGAGATCGCGATCGACCTTGAGGACGTCGTCCCCCTGCTGGCCCTGCCGCCGCGGGTGGACACGGTCTGCCCGGTGGCCGAGAAAGAGGGACTGCCGGTGGACCAGGTATTCCTGGGCACCTGCACCGGCGGGCGCTACGAGGACCTTGCATCGTTCGCCGCCATCGTGCGCGGAAAGCAGGTGGCGGTGCGGACGGTTGTCGTCCCGGCCTCCCGTGCTGTCCTGATGCAGGCGGTGGCGTCCGGCGTCCTTGCCGATCTTGTCGCCGCCGGGTGCGCCGTGGCGACGCCCGGGTGCGGGCCGTGCCTCGGGGCTCATATGGGCGTGCTTGGAGAGGGCGAGGTCTGCCTCTCCACGGCGAACCGGAACTTCAAGAACCGGATGGGCGTCGGCGGGGAGATCTATCTCGCCTCGCCCATGACGGCGGCGGCAACAGCGCTTGTGGGCGCCATCACCTCTCCGGAGGAATTTCTATGAGGGGCACCGGGCGCGCCGTCTGTCTCGGCCGGGACATCGACACCGACCTGATCATCGCCGGGCGCTACCTGCGGACGAAGGATCGATCGGTCTGGGCGACTCACGCCCTTGAAGACCTCGATCCCGCCCTTGCAGGGAGGCTCTCGGGGGCGGTGATCGTGGCGGGCGGCAATTTCGGCTGCGGCTCGTCGCGCGAGCAGGCGGCCGTCGCCCTCAGGGACGCCGGGGTTGTCGCCGTGGCGGCGCCTTCGTTTGCCAGAATCTTTTTTCGCAACGCCGTCAACATAGGACTGCCTGTGCTCGAGTGCGAGATCCCCTGCAGGGACGGCGATCAGGTCACGTTCGATCTCGAAGAGGGCTGGATAGAGGCTGGCGGTATCCGCCGGGCCGTCAGCCCTCTTTCGCCGCGTATGCGTGCGATCCTTGCTGCAGGGGGCCTTGTACCGTTCCTGTGCGGAGGACCTCGATGATCTTTCCGGAAGAGTGCAAATATATCGGGCTTGCGAACGGCCGACCCCTGGGTAACCGCGTGTATTTTCTTTCCCGCTGGCTGATCAGGCAGACCGTGGACGGCTACGAGGTGCTCGCCGTCCGCCTCGCCGATGGTAAAGACCTGATGCGGGAGATCGTCGGCGAGGAAGTGCTGGCCACCCCGGACGAGACGATCCTCTATCCAGACCCGGTGAACTTCAACGACCGCGCTCTCCTGGTCAGGCTTGCGAAGGAGGGGGGCCACCGGTGCACGATCTTTCAGAGCCCTGACGAGTCCAGGATCTTCGTGATCGATCCTGAGCCCGCGGACCTCCTCACCGTGCACGTCTACGACATCATCCCGCCGCGGCCCCATCTCGCCGCCATCCTGGAGGAACTCGAAACGGTCGGGCTCTTCGGCGACCTCGGCATCGCCTTCGAGTACCATATCAGGGATATCAGGGATACGGCCGCCGAGGTCTATCCCTGCCGGGCCGGGGGGTTCGACCTGACCCTGGACACCGACCGCCTCGCGGGCACCGAGCGGGTGGCCGGATGCCTCACGGCGCGGCAGTTCTGCGCTGAAAACTATGGATCCGGCGTGGTGATCGACGAGATCTGCCCCCTGACGCAGGTGGCCGAGGAACCTTTCATCGCCCGGTGCTGCCGGGCCGACCGCGAGGGCGTCGGCGTCTGGAACGGGAAACTCGGCGGCGTCGTTCACTGGGGCGCCTCCCCCCACACGATCGATCGGATCCTGCGGGAGGCGCTCGCCTCATGGAGGGAGCATGAAGGTCGCAATCGTTCCGGGTGACGGGATCGGCCGTGAGGTCGTCCCGGTGGCCGAGGGCGTGCTCCGCCTCCTCCGCCCGGAGTGGGACTATTACCCTGTCGAGGTCGGTTACGGCCGCTGGGAGCGTTGCGGCGCCGCCATCGGTGCGGAGGAGATGCGCGCTCTCTCGGAAGCCGATGCGATCCTCTTCGGCGCCGTGACGACCCCGCCCGACCCGGATTACCGGAGCGTCCTCCTCCAGATCAGGCACGACCTCGACCTCTATGCGAATGTGCGGCCGGTGCGGGGGCCGGGCGTCGATATCATCATTGTGCGGGAGAACACCGAAGGGCTCTATTCGGGGATAGAGTGGAATCTGCCCGGGAGCGCCTGCACCCTGCGGGTGGTCACCGAGCGGGGGAGCCGGCGGATCGCACGCTTTGCCGCCGGGCTCGTGAAGGGTGGACATCTCACGATCGGGACGAAGGCGAACGTGATCAAGTCTGACGTCCTCTTCCGCCGGTGTGCGATCGAGGAGGCCGGGGCGGCGGGCGTGGCGTGGGAAGAAAAATACATCGATGCCCTCTGCCTGGACGTGCTGATGCACCCGGCCCGCTATGGGGTGATCGTGACCACGAACATCTTCGGCGACATCCTCTCGGACGCCGCCGGCTATCTCGTCGGCGGTCTCGGCATGCTCCCGTCGGCGAACATCGGCGATAAACATGCTTTTTTCGAGCCGGTGCACGGTTCAGCCCCGGACATCGCCGGGCGGGGGATCGCGAATCCGGTGGCGGCGATTCGCTCAGTGGCGATGCTTCTTGCCCATTTCAGGTACGAGGACGAGGCGGCCGCCGTGGATGCGGCGGTGGAGGCCGCCCTTGCTGCGGGGGTGCGGACACCCGATCTCGGGGGCAAGGCCTCGACGGTGCAGGTCGGCGAGGCGGTGGCTGGTCTGATCAGGGAGCAGATCCGCTGACATCATCACGTCTCATTTTCACTCCCTTCTCCTGACCATGCATGCACCGCAGAAGGCGCCTGGCGTACAGGGTTAAATGGGGTCGCTCGCCACGATACTGTTCTTCTCTGACTTATCATTCCGCTTCGGGGTTCCCCTCCCAGAGCCCGAATGGGTTCCCCTCGGTATCCTCGCAAACGGCCAGGTACCCGAATTTCTGCACGGCCGTTTTTGGGAGCAGCACTTTTCCGCCGAGGCGGGCCACGTCGGTCAGACAGGAGTCGATGGATGACACCCCGATGTAACTGGTAATCCGCTGATCCGGCATCCCCCGCTTTCCCATGCCGCCGCCAATGCCCGGGGAACCGTCTTCGGCAGTGGTAGCGATCAGGTAATAATCCGTCCAGCCGGGGGCCAGTTCGAAGTTCCATCCAAAAAGGCTGGAGTAGAAGGTTTTCGCCCGTTCGAGATCGTCGGCGGGCAGGTCGAAATGCACGATCGTCGCCATGACTTTCACTGGAAGAGAACTGGTGCCGGCGGTCATTAACGTTTTGGCCGGCCGGGTGGGCCGACCCGATCGCAGGAGCGTCCTTCAATACGGTCCCCGGATTTATCTTGCGTGGGTGAAGGGGGCGGAGCGAGAAGACCCCGGTCTTTAGGCCGGGGTAGTTCACCACCACCAGTTCAGCAACCGCATCGTCCCGACTGCGTTCGGGTCAGCCGGACCCGAACTTCGTCGGGCCCGGTTTTTTCCGTGTTCAGCGAAAAACCCATGCACTCCGTGTCTATCTCGATCCAGGGCGGCACGTGATTGCAGACGATCTCGAGCTCGGTAAAACCGCCCCGGAGGATGAACTGCCGGAGCACTTGCTTGCTGCTCACCTCCGGCTGCTTCTCCTGGATCTCCTTTATCGATATCATGAATTTCCCAGCCGACATCTCGAGCGGGGTGGGGATGCCGGCACCCTGTGTTGGCGGGGTGGACGGCACCTCCTCAACATTTACCTCCCGCCAAACCGTGTCGAGGAAGATGTCGGGCGTGCCGGTGATCTCCCAGACCGGGCAGCGGGCCTTCTCCAGTTCGAAGAATGCAGCCCCACTCGCGGATGCCGCAACAAACGGTCGGCAGCCCCCGAGGAACGCGATGAGTTCCGCCATCTTCCTGCGCAGTCCTGCAAGACCGTTCTCTTCATCGATCGCAAACGGAAGTGCCCGGTCTCTCTGCCACACGCCGCGGTTCTTGCGGAACACAATAACGGTCCCCGGCTCTCTGAGCGGGATGGTCCGGCCGTCACCGCCGGTCATGACAGCGATCTCTGCAACACACATGGCACACCGGCCTTCACAGGGCAAGGCGCTCGACAACCTGACCGCCTTCGATATGCTGGTCGAAAATCTCGCTCACATCAGCGGGCGTGACCGAGGCGTACCAGACATTGTCCGGGTACACAACCACGACCGGCCCTTTCTCGCAGATGCCGAAACATCCGGTGTTAGTGAGAAATACCTCGCCTCCCAGTCCTCGTTCTTCGATCTCTTCCATGAACCGCATCATCACTTCGACACTGGTTTTCGTATGACAGAACCCTTTCTGCTGCCCGTTCGGCCGGGAGCTTGTACAGACGAATATGTGGTAGGTTGGTTTTTGCATTGTTAGACACCTTCCAGGCCTGCGTTCCCCATCATCTCGTCCCTGCGAAGTTGTCGGTACGACCTTCCCTTCTGTTCAAGCAGGGTGTTTGTGATCCGGTCAAGGAGAGCAAGAGTCCCGGCATAGCCGACAGACAGGATCCGCTGCCCCCCGATCCGGTCATGGATCGGGAAGCCGACACGGACGTGGGGGATACCATGCCGTTCGGTCAGGAACTTCCCACCGGAATGACCGATCGCGATATTCGCGCCAGCCTTCAGGGCTACCCCTTCGATTGTGGCAAAGTCCGTCTCCTCCAGGAAGACCGGTTGATTATCGAGATCCGCGAGGAGCGGCTCGATACAGGCAGCAAGCCGACTTGTGCGAGTCCCGCTCGCGATGACTGCCGGGAACGCCCCGTTCTCCGTGCAGACTCGGGTCATGGCGTACACCAGTTCCGGTTCGCCGTAGATGACCGCCCGGCCTTCGGCATTAAACTTGTGGGCATCCGCCATCCCGTCGAGAAGCCAGCCGCGTTCGGTTGCGAGATACTTTGGCAGGTCCCGTCCGCTGATCTTCAGCAGGAGTTTGAGGAGCCGGTCGGTTGCCTCAATCCCGATAGGCAGGGGCAGGTTCACGAGTGGGACGCCGTACTCCTGCTGGAGCCACAGCCCCGGTGAGAGATCGTCAGGACAGGTCTCGCCGAACTGGATCGTGAGCGGGGCGCCTGGCATCGCGACAATATCCTCTGGTCGTGTCCCGCCCGGGGGGATCTTCTGGTATCTCCCTCCATAAGGCCGGTCGAGGGTCATGGAGTAATCCGGGATGAGGGTGTACTCCAGCCCCATGAGCCCTATGATCCTCTGGATCTCCCGGATATCTGCGGAGCTGATGTGCGGGATGATGACATTGATCCGGGAGTGCGGTTCCGTGGGCCGGGCGTAATGCGCCATGATAACTTTCGTTGCCGCCCAGAATCCCTCGGTGTGACTCCCACTGTAACTGGGGGTCGGCACCGGGATGATGTCGATGCCGACCGGGCCGCGCTCTTTGGTATAATCTCTTATGATCCGGTCCATGTCCTCGCCCATAGTCTCGGCAAGGCAGGTGGTCAGAACGCCAAGAACCGTGGGTGCATAGACGCGGATCACATTGTCCAGGGCCTTTTTAAGGTTCGTCTCGCCGCCATGGATGGTCTGTTTCTCGTTGAGCGCCGAGGATGCGATATCCACCGGTTCATTGTAGTGCTCAACATTGGTCAGTCGCATGTACGTGCTACAGCCCTGGGATCCATGGACGAGCACCATCGACCCGGCAATACCTTTGAAGGCTACGACCCCACCGAGGGGCATGCACATGTGACACTGGTTTTCGTTTACCTGCCGGACATTATCGGCAGTCTCTGCCACGGACATCATATACCCTCTGCATGTTTCAGGTACTTCCAGACAGGGGAGCATCCGGTTACATACACCTCGCGCGCGAAAGTCACTGCACCCTCAAAGCCGGCAAGGCAATCTTTCCGGTCATGGTTGTGATCCACGAAGCCGATGCCAAGTTTGTAGGCAAGGACTCGTTCTTTGATCCCTCCTGCCATGATATCGACCTTCTTTTCAAGCAGGAATTTTTCCAGCTCGGCCGGGTTTGCATCATCGATCACGATCGCGCCTTCGCCCAGCATGCCATTAATGGTGGCGTAATCGTCTTTCCTGCCGGTCTGGGTGCCGGTGATGACGATCTCCATCCCGAGCTCGCGAAGCTGTCTGATGATCGCGACTGCTTTGTATGCCCCGCCCACGTAGATCGCGGCCCGTTTACCGGCGAGTTTTGCGCGGTATTTCCGGATCTCCGGTTGGATTCTTGCCATCTCCCGCTCTATGAGCGCCTCGGTCCTGCGGGCGATCTCAGGATCGTTGTAGAACTGGGCGATATTGCGGAGGCTTTCAGCGGTATTCTCTGCACCGAAGAAATTCACGTTGATACTCGGCGTCCCAAACTTCTTCTCGAGCTGAGCTGCTACCCAGTGCATAGACCCGGTGCATTGGACCAGGTTCAGGCACGCGCCGGGCGCCTGTTTCAGCGCGGCAACGGTTGAGTCCCCGGTGAAGGCAACGTTGATCTCAACACCGATCTCATGGAGATAGCGTTTTATAAGCCAGGTCTCCCCGCCGAGGTTATATTCCCCGAGGATGTTGAGTTTCCGGGTTTTTTCGACGTGTTCGCCGTCTTTCGGTGTGATCAGCCTCATGAGTGCTTCGGCCGCAGCCCGATACCCGATCACTTTGTTGCCGGAGATGAAGCCGCTGGAATCGATCGGGATGACATCCATCGCATGGCGGCGTGAGGCCTCCTTGCAGACTGCAACAATATCGTCGCCGATTATGCCAGTGACACAGGTTGAGTACACGAAGATTGCCGGCGGGTGGTACTTATCCACGATCTCGTCAATGCACGCAGCCAGTTTCTTCTCGCCGCCGAAGACCACGTCGCGTTCCTTCATGTTGGTCGAAAAACTGTTGCGGTACATTTCCCCTCCGCTTGAAAGGCTCCCCCGGATGTCCCACGTATACGTGGCACATCCGATGGGGCCGTGGACCAGATGGACCGCGTCCGTGACCGGGTTTAAGACCACCCGTGCCCCGCAGAAGACGCAGGCCCGCTGGCTCACCGCTCCGGCAAGGCTGTCGTCCGTGCAGTGGATGGCGGTCCTGTTCTTTCCCGCAGTGATGATGGAGCGTTCGCGTTCGCTGATACAGGTTGCCGGATTCCCTACCGGCAGGGTACAAAGATCCCCCATAATGGTTCCCTCCGTTTTCTGGCTGATTACATTACCAGTTCGTAGTCCTCGTCGAGGGCATCGCGGTCCTGCCGCTCAAGGAGCGCATTGCTGATCTGCTCGATCAGTCGCAGGCAGCCCCGGTACCCAACCACGGGCATCAGGGGATGGACGGCCCGGTCCAGGATCGGGAACCCGAACCTGACGAGCGGGATGTCCTCCGCTCTCGCGATGTACTTCCCGTACGTCGTCCCGATGAGAAGGTCGACCTTCTCTTCCCGGATCCACTGGTGGAGTTCGAAGAGATCGCCATCCACTTTGACCCGGCTTCCGGTGATCCCGGCTTTCTCAAGCATCTTCCTTATCTCGTCCTCGAACTGTTTCCCGGGCGTACCGGTGAGGACGTATTTCGGGATCATGCCCATCGTGATCACGAACTCGGTCATCGCGAGGACATGGTCCGGATCCCCGAAGATTGCAACCGTCTTCCCCTGGTAATGGAAGTTCGTGTCGATCAGGGTGTCCACGACCTGTCCCCGCTCAACCGTGAGGGACTTCGGGACCTCAACGCCGAACCAGTCGTGGATCGCCATGATGAATGCGTCCGTCGCCTTGAGGCCAATGGGGAGTTTCAGGGGGATACCGGTGACCCCGCATTTCTCCTGCAGGAGATCGGCCGTATCGTTGGAGGCGAACGCACCGAGCGCAAGGGTGAGTTCCGAGTTCCCGGAGTCCCGGATCTCGTCAATGGTCGCACCGCCTTCGGGGTACATCTCATACTTGCCGGTCAGGGGGGAGTCGAGAACGTCCGAGGTATCCGGGAACAGGATCAGTTTCACGCTCAGGAGGTCCACGATCCGCCGGATCTCGCGCATGTCGCCGGGGTTTACGAATCCTGGGAGGACGTTCATCTGCTCTTTCTTCGTGGTACCGTCCGACTGGGCAAGGTACGAGACCATCGCTTTGCACATGTTCGAGAACCCGGTGACATGCGAGCCGTAGTAACTCGGGGTGTTTGCGTGGATGACGTATTTCCCTTCCGGGATCTCGCACTGCCGGATGATGTTCGAGATATCATCCCCGATGGTCTCCGAGAGGCAGGTCGTATGCACGGCGATGATGTCCGGCTGGTAGATGGCAAAGACGTTTTTCACCGAGGCCTTCAGGTTCGCAAGGCCGCCGAACACCGAGGCTCCTTCGGTGAAGGAACTTGTCGAAGCCAGTACCGGGTCCCGGAAATGGCGGGCAAGGTGCATCCGGTGGTATGCGCTGCAGCCCTGGGATCCGTGGCTGTGGGGCAGGCACCGGTGGATGCCGAGCGCGGCATACATGGCGCCGATCGGCTGGCAGGTCTTGGCCGGGTTGATTTTACCGACAGTGTGTTCCACTGCTCCTTCCGGAAGGCATTCAAGCATGGGGTTCACTTCCTGAGGTTTTCCCTTGTTCCCAAGGGGGGATGATCATCTTCCATGAGGGGGTCAAGAGGGCATGCGCCACGTCGCGGGCAAAGATCAATGCCCCGTTGTAGCCGGCAAACGGGCCGGAGTAATCATAGGCATGGAGCTGCTTGGATGCGACACCGAGCTTGTGGGAGATATACTTGTCCCGGACGCCCGCGAAGACCAGATCGGGTTTGACGTCTGCCATGAGATCTTCGAACTCATGGTGGTTGCAGTCGTCAATCATGATGCCCCCATCGTTCATATGCGGGTACATCCCCTCGTAGTAACTGAGTGGGATCTCTTTTTTGAGGGTCTCGTACTCCTCCTTTGACACCTTCAGGTGCGCGTGGGCATCACGATACATCACCGGGTCGGGAGAGAGGTGGAGCTCAGGGATGTTCTTTGAGTCTGTATCGCTTTTAATTGTGGGGATGACCTGCCGCCCCTCATAATCGTCACGATGTGCGAACTCGTACCCGGCAACAACTACCTTTACACCGAGATCCCCGAGCAGGTGCTGGTAGTGGTGGGCCCGTGAACCTCCTTGCAGGATGAATGCGGTCTTGCCCGTGCAGACCTTACGGTACTGCTCCAGTACCGGCAGGATGCGGGCGGTCTCCCGTTCGATGATAATCTCGGTCTGTTTCTCCAGATTCTCGTCGCCGAAACACCGGGCTATCTGCCGGAGTGCATGGTTCGTTGATTCGAGACCGATGAAGTTGACTTTCAGCCACGGGGTGCCGTACTTTGTTTGCATCATCTCGGCGATGTAGTTGAACGAGCGGTGGCACTGGACCAGGTTCAGGTCGGCGAGGTGGAGATTTCGAATGTCCATGTAACTCGAATCCCCGGTCATGACGCAGTTTACCGTGTACCCAATCTCGGTTAAGATCCGTTCCACTTCCCAGCCGTCCCCTCCGATGTTGAACTCGCCTAGGATGTTTATGATGTGTTTTCCAGGTTTGCGCTCGCTACCGGTCCCGATGATCTTCTCCATGATGTTGTTGTTCGCGATGTGATGGCCCGCCGACTGGCTAACCCCCTTGTAGCCTTCACAGTTGTATGCAAGGACCTGGATCCCGTGCCGCTCCTGTGCTGCCTTTGCAACGGCATTGAGATCATCCCCGATCAGGCCGATGGGACAGGTGGCGCAGATATTAATCGCCCGCGGGTGGAACATCTCCACGACCTCGTCGATCATCTTCGCGAGTTTCTTCTCCCCGCCGAAGACGATGTCGGGTTCCTGCATGTCGGTCGTGAAACAGAGCTGGCTGTAGATCTTGTCTTTTGGCGTTGTATCATCAGCCCGCGCCTTGTTCCGCCGCGCACCCCATGTGTAATACCCACAGCCGACCGGGCCGTGGGTGATGGTGATCATGTCCTTGATCGGGCCGACCACGACACCTTTGCACCCGGCATAGGCGCAGCCGCGCTGGGTGATGATGCCGGGGATCGTCCGCGTGTTCGCCTCGATCTGCGGGCAGCACCCCGCTGCCTCGTTTTTGACAACGAGATGCTTCTTCCGGTTTTTCTTTACGTTATCCGAATAAGGTGCGAGCATCCGGTCTATCGTAACTTCACTATCGGTCATTTCAACTGCCTCCTTACCAGATTGCTGCCTCTCCTGACTCCCCGGTACGGATCCGCACCGCGTCGAGGGCCGGCATCACGAAGATAATTCCGTCGCCGATGCCGTGTTCGCTTCTGTTTGCATTCGTGATCGCCTCGATGATCCGGGGCACATCTTCATCGTGGGCCAGGACCGTGAAGAGCCTGCGCGGGAGGAAACGCGAACCGTCGATGAAACTGGTGACGACCTGCTCGGTGTCCACGAGCTCGTTGAATTCGGTTCCCATTCCGCGGATTATCTCCCGGCACTTGTCGAGCCTGGCCGGGTCGGTAACGATCCTGCCCCGTCCGGATACCTTCACCGCGGTGAACCCGGCAACGCCGGCAGTGACAAGGGAGGATTTCGAAATACCCCTCCGAAAGTACTATGTATTCTCGGATCGATCAATTTTCAATGAGTACATTCTTCAATTTTGCAATCAGGGACGAATATGCCAAACTCTCTGAACTCGGGAACTC
>Ga0129302_1002878_pt1 | contig 12056 bp, 12 predicted proteins | sample BlaSprsedimmetaG_FD_94476 | JGI IMG/M metagenome (GOLD analysis project Ga0129302, IMG submission 94476) | Hot spring sediment bacterial and archeal communities from California, USA to study Microbial Dark Matter (Phase II) - Blank Spring... | ecosystem: Environmental > Aquatic > Thermal springs... | reverse complement strand
ACAGGAAACCGTGACCTTCAAGGTTGATAAAGAGCTCATGGAAATTATTAAAGATATACCCAATCGGTCTGAATTTATCCGCCAGGCTGTGATTTCGGCCCTTGGAACGATATGCCCGCTCTGCAACGGAAGCGGTATGCTTACGCCCAATCAGAAAAGGCACTGGGATGATTTCTCTGTGAACCATGGGATTTCCCGTTGCAAAGATTGCGATGAGCGTGTTCTGATGTGCAATCATAAATGAACCAGGAGAGAGAACGCCGATGATCCGGAAGATTTGTCTATTCAGCGTCGTAGGGTATTTTTTTTCCGCCACCTTCTGTCCCCTTGCTTTCGGCGGCAAGGTCAAGGCCTTTGTAAGCATTATCCCTCAAGTTTATTTCGTGGAGAGGGTTGGCGGCCGGTTTGTGGATGTGGAAGCGCTTGTGGGACCCGGCAGGTCTCCGGCAACTTATGAACCCACGCCGAAGCAGATGGCGCGGCTGGCTGAATCCCAGGTGTACTTTCGAATCGGGGTGCCATTCGAGCACGGCTTCATTGACAAGCTCACCGGAGTCAATCCGGATTTGAAGATGGTCGATACCCGAGAAGGGGTGGATATGCGGTTTTTCGATTCTTCCGAGGGTTCTAAGACGCCGGATCCTCATATATGGCTTGATCCCAAGCTCGTCAGGATACAGGCGGGCACGATCTGCAATGCATTATGCGACGTGCTGCCTGAATTCAGCGAGGAGTTTCGATCGAACCTGCGTACTTTTATTCAAGACCTCTATCAGATCGACCGGGAAATAGACGAGATTCTTGTGCCGGTTAAAGGGCAATCCTTTTATGTATTTCACCCGGCCTTCGGGTATTTCGGTGATTCATACGGTCTGAAGCAGGTTGCCGTCGAAATTGAAGGCAAGGAGCCCAGCCCGAGGCAGCTCTCCAGGCTTTTGGAACAGGCCGAAAGGGAAGGTGTGCGGATCATATTCGTACAGCCGCAGTTTTCACGCAGCGAAGCCGAGGCGGTCGCACGTGGGCTCGATGGTGCGGTCGTGCCTATCGACCCGCTGGCTGCGGATTATCTGCATAACCTTAAATCCATGGCTGAGATACTTCGAGAAGGCCTCATGAAATAGTTCCCGGGTTTATGTATGGAATTCCGAAAACCTGTTATTCAGATTGACAATCTTTATTTTTCCTACAACGGGGCGAGCGTTCTGGAGGATGTCAACCTGCACGTGCCGGAGCGGGATTTCCTGTCGATCGTAGGGCCCAACGGCGGAGGGAAGACAACCCTGCTGAAACTAATGCTGGGACTGATCAATCCTCAGAAAGGGACCATACGGCTTTTCGGCCTTTCACCAGCAAGAGCACGTTCACGGCTGGGGTATATGCCGCAGCATTTATCGCTTGATCCTCTTTTTCCTGCAACCGCAATGGATGTGGTACTCATGGGTAGGCTCGGTACTGGAAGGATGTGGGGGGGCTTCAATGCCGAGGATAGGGAAAAGGCGGGAGAAGCGCTTCAAATGGTGGAGTTGTATGATGCCAGGAACCGCACATTTGCAGATCTGTCGGGAGGGCAGAGGCAACGCGTGCTGATTGCGAGGGCGCTTGTATCAGATCCGGATCTACTTCTCCTCGACGAGCCGACCTCAAATGTTGACGCGGCACTGGAGATTGAGCTGTTCGATCTGCTGGTCCGATTGAATCAACATATGACCGTGGCCGTGGTGAATCACGATCTGGGGTTCGTATCACGTTATGTCAAGCGCGTTGTCTGCGTCAACCGGAAGGTTGTGATTCATCCGACCAATGAGATCACGGGCGAAATGATCCACCAGCTCTACGGGCACGACGTGCGCATGGTTCGCCATGATACCTTAGGGAAACCAAACGGTTGCAGCCATGGTTGAGTTTGTCTCCGATGTTTTTGTACACAGATTTCTGCAATATGCTCTCCTGACAGGCCTGCTGGCTGGAATTGCATGCGGTGTGATCGGGAGCTATGTCGTCACAAGGCGCATCACCTACATTGCAGGCGGGATTTCCCATAGTGTGCTGGCGGGGATGGGGGCTGCAGGATATCTTTCCGCTGTTCACGGATGCGAATGGTTGAGTCCCCTTCATGGAGCGGTGGTTGCGGCTCTATGTGCGGCTATGCTTATCGGATATGTCAGCCTTCATGCCAGGCAGAGGGAAGATACGGTTATCGGGGCTGTATGGGCCGTGGGGATGGCGGCGGGCATACTTTTCATTTCCAAAACCCCAGGATACCATGAAGACCTCATGAGTTATCTGTTCGGCAACATTTTAATGGTTTCCTCCGGCGATATCCTCCTCATTACCTTGCTGGACCTCGTGATCCTGACCCTGGTGTTTGCTTTTTACAATCAGTTCCTCGCGGTTTGCTTCGATGAAGAATTCGCCCGTATCCGTGGAATCCGCGTGGAGTTTTTTTATTTGCTCCTTCTTTGTTTGACCGCTCTTACGGTGGTGCTTCTGATCACTGTCGTCGGAATCGTCATGGTCATCGCGCTTCTTACCCTGCCTGCGGCCGTTGCCGGTCAATTTTCAAAAAAGCTGTGGCAGATGATGATCTTGTCCTCTATTCTCTCGTCAGGTTTTACGACGCTGGGCCTGGCGGTCAGCTACGGTCCGGATCTTCCGGCGGGAGCCACGACGATACTTCTGGCCGGTGCGGTGTACCTGGCGGTGACAGTGGGAGGCAGGGTTTTCGGGAAATAGTTGGTTGGTTTGTTCCAATCGGCGTAGACATCGGCGTCGGTATCGGTGTCGTCTGTCTTTCATGTAGTTCTTTTTCCGCCGGCTAACAGCCAACTGCTTTTGTTCAACAGCTTCCGTTCTCATCCGAACAGCTTGACTGAATCCGGGGGCTCTGTTAGAAGTTTGTCATGAACGTGCTCGACATCAGTATTCTTGCATTGCTGATATTCCTGTTTATCAGAGGGGTGATGCGGGGGTTTTTTCGGGAGGTGGCATCCCTGGGGGGCGTGGTTTGCGGAATCTGGCTTGGTATTGTTTACCAGCCGAAAGTTGAAGCATATCTTGAGCCTTATCTTTCGACGATTTCGTTTCTTCCACTGCTTGCCTTCGGGATCATCTTCACGGTCGTGCTCTGTTCGTGCAATCTTGTTGGATTGTTGCTTAAGCTGGTTGTAAACAAACTTTTTTTCGGCTGGGCGGACAGGTCTTTAGGCGCTGGTCTTGCCGTCCTTAAAGGTATCATTATCACCTATCTTGCGATCGTTTTGATAACTTTCGCGGTTCCTTCCCAGACACCATTGATTTCGCAATCGAGGCTGGCACCGGTGATAGTGGCATCCTATCAGGCCGTTGCCGGTATGATTTCACCAGGGGCCTACCAGAAATGGCGAGCAAGGCTGTTTGAAAAGCCTTCCGGAGAAGAGAAACCTGCGGCACCGGCCGAAACCGGGACGGAGTCCTGATGATTGAAAAAAAATTACTCGCTGAAAAAATGAAATCACTGGTAGATCTCGTGTCCATGTTGAGGGGGCCCGGTGGATGTCCATGGGATGCCCGGCAGGATGATTCTTCCATCAAGAAATACCTTCTCGAAGAAGCCTACGAGGTTGCAGATGCGATCGAGCGGGGAAAAACGAAAGAAATATGTCTGGAGCTCGGAGACTTGCTTTTCCAGATCCTTTTCCTGGCGGATCTGGCGGCCGAACGCGGTGAATTCAACTTGATTGATGTCATTGAAGGTGTGACCGCTAAAATGATCCGCCGACATCCGCATGTTTTTGGGTCTGAATCTGTTTCCGGAGCCGAAGAGGTGGTGACAAACTGGGACAGGATCAAGCTTGCGGAAAAAAACGGCAAAGGGGATCATAAATCCATCTTGAGCGATGTTCCACCTGGGTTGCCGGCGCTTTTGCGCGCCCACACGCTACAGCAGCGCGCCGAAAGACAGCTTGGCCGACCTACGGATGAGGTCGGTTGCTGGGGACACGTTCGCGAGGCATTTTCGCGGCTTGAGGATGCGGTGAAGGCTTCCGATGGCGACGGGCCTGTTGAAGGCCCTGTCGGAGATTTGCTTTTCGCGGTTTCGGCCCTCTGCAGGGGGTTCGGGTACAATGCCGAGGAAATTCTTCAAAACACCAACCGCCGTTTCGTTGACGACTTTGAAATGCAATCTACTTCCGGCGATATGTGTTGAACGGCGGAGAGATAAGTTCTGATGGGTCGGGGATCTCGAGGCGTGAAGCCTCGTTCCAGGGTAAGAAGGGCTTTCCGGAAGATTTTTCTCTGGGCAGCGGTTGCCTTGGGTGCGGCGATTGTTGCCTCCTCGGTTCAGGTTGTTTCCGCGCGTCTGATAAATATGCCCTTTACCATGACCATGTTGATCGAATGGACGAAGGGGGCGCCGTTCCCGTGGCCGGGACTGCGTTCGACCTGGCGTTCGCTGGATCATATCTGCCCGGAGCTCAGGCTGGCTGTTCTGGCTGCGGAAGACCAGAGGTTTTTGGACCATCGGGGTTTTGATATGATGGAAATACGAGCCGTGCTCAGGGAGGCGGCGTCCGGTGGAGGAATACGGGGAGCAAGTACGATTACGATGCAGACCGCCCGTACCTTGTTCCTTACCACAGCTAGAAGTATCTGGAGAAAGGCCGCCGAAGCCTGGTATACTCTGCTGATGGAATTGATGTGGAGCAAAGCCAGAATTCTCGAGACATACTTGAATACGGTTGACTGGGGACCTGCCGGCAGGGGGGCTGAAAGAGCATCACGGCATTATTTCAACACGTCTGCAGACCAATTGACTTCCGAACAGGCGGCTTTGCTGGCCGCTGTGCTTCCGAGCCCGTATCGATGGTCTCCTGTCCTGCCGGACGAGTTTCTACTCAGGCGTCAGCGGCGCATCCTGAATCAGATGTATAGGATGCCGTTGGTTCAATAGTGGTGCTTTACGATAACTGAGGCTGTTCAATGATCCGATTCGTTTTTCTTAACCTGGCTATAGCACTGCTCACGATACTGTTTTCAATTATCGCACTTGTTGTCAGTCTGTTCGACAGGAAGGGCGGAAGGCTTGTACATTTCTCGGCGGCTGTACCGTGGGCCAGGGCGATCCTGGCGGTTTCGGGTATAAAGGTGCGGATTGAGGAGATCGAACGGGTGGATGGGACGGTGCCCCGAATATACATGAGCAATCACCAGAGCGCTTTCGACATATTCGTGCTGTTGGTCTCTCTTCCCGTCGATTTCAAGTTCATTATGAAAGAAGAGCTGATGAAAATCCCTCTTTTCGGCTTTGCATGCAGGCGTGCAGGCTATATCGGCATCGTGCGGGACGATCCCAGGAAGGCGGTTAAAAGCATGGAGCGTGCTGCTGAACGGATCAGGCGTGGTGCTTCGGTGCTTGTTTTTCCAGAGGGGACCAGGAGTGAGGATGGGCAGCTCCAGTCTTTCAAGAAGGGCGGATTCCATCTCGCGCTTAGAGCCGGATGCGACATCGTGCCGGTTACGATCATCGGAACATCGAAGATCATGAGGAAAGGAAGCTTCAGGATAAATGCCGGTGAAGTTAGAGTCATGGTTGGTTTGCCCGTATCGGTTGAAGAATACAACAAGCAATCGGTCGGCGATCTGATGCGAAGGATCCAGGCAGAGATGATTTCACATCTAAAAATGCAAGTTTGAACACCTCCCTTCCCCGCCAAGGAGAATTTTCGTGTCAAAAGGATTCAACCGGGTCTGTGCCAGGGTGGCCGTGTGCCTTCCCGTCAAGAACACATTCAGCTATACGGTTCCGGCGGCCCTGAAAGACATCGTTCACGTGGGTTCCAGAGTCCTGGTGCCTTTCGGCGCGCGAACGGTCACAGGTTTTGTGCTCGAGTGCTTCCGGTCGCAGCCCGAAGAAGGCTGGAAGGAGATAATAGATGCCCCGGACAGGCACCCCTTTTTTCATCCAGCCCAGGCTGCTCTGTTCGAGTGGATCTCTGATTATTACCTTCATCCCGTAGGCCAGGTCATCCGAGCTGCCCTGCCGGGCGGTCTTGACGTTCATTCCACAAGTGTTTTCAGACTCACAGGCAAAGGACGTCGGGCGCTCGAAAGCATGGACGAAGATGCTCCTGAACGCCCGATGCTGGAATGGGTCCGGGATCATCCCAGGGGGGGGAAGCGATGGCCCGTGTCAAAGCTACGGGCTTTATCGGCCAAAGGATTTTTCCAGGAGGAGGACAAGCCTCCCGGGCTTGGGCCGGGGCCGGTGTTCCGTCGTTTCGTCAGGTCGTTGCATCAGGGCGGGATCGATGAGTTGAAGGCACTTTCCGGTGGAGCCTTCAAAGCCGCAAAGGAAAGGGAATTTTTGAAAACGGTGTTTGATGCCGGAACCGTGCCGGTCTCTGAATTGACCCGACTTTTCTCAAATGGGGGCTATCTTTTAAAGAAATGGGCAGGAAAAGGTATCCTGGAGGTAGTGCAAGTGCCTGTGGTGAGGGACGGTTGCGGCGACTTGCTGTTTCCTTCGACGCCCCCGGATAAACTTTTTCCACAGCAGGAAGCTGCCGTTTCATGCATCGAGCGCTGGCTGGCGGAGGAGAAATTCGTTCCCTGTCTTCTTTACGGAGTCACCGGCAGCGGAAAGACAGAGGTGTACTGCCGTGCGGTGGAAGAAACCGTAAAGAGGGGCAAACAGGCGCTGGTCATGGTGCCCGAAATTTCACTTGCGACCTATATGGAGAATATTTTTCGCTCCCGTTTCAAGGAAAGGGTCGCGATTTATCACAGCAACCTGACGCGTGGTCAACGCTATGATCAGTGGTTGCGGATCGCCGAAGGCAAGGTGGACCTGGTGGTGGGGGCCAGGTCGGCGCTTTTTGCGCCTCTTCCCAGGCCCGGGCTCATTATCGTGGATGAGGAGTTCGATTCTTCCTACAAACAGGATACCAGTCCGCGGTACAATGCCAGGGATGCAGCGGTGGTAAGGGCCCGGATTGAGGAAGCCGTGGTAATCCTCGGCTCGGGCAGCCCCTCGGTGCAGTCATATCACAATGCGGTTCAAGGGCGTTACCGTTTGCTGACCATGCCCGAACGGGTCGACAGCAGGCCTCTGCCCGAGGTGGAGCTCGTGGACATGAGGGGGACGGGGGAGGAGAAGCAAAAGGAGGGTATGCTGGGTGCTCGGCTCAAAGAAGCGGTAGAAGATACCATGACAAAAGGCGAACAGGTGATCCTTTTTTTGAACCGCAGGGGATTCCATCGTTCTCTGATATGCCGCAGATGCGGAAGCAGGCTCACCTGCCCGAACTGTGACGTGGCTCTGACTTATCATTTGGAAGACAACCGCTTGACATGCCATTACTGTGGGTACCGCTGCCCTATAAACCTGCGCTGTGAAAAGTGCGGCAACGGGGAGCTTCGTTCGCTTGGCTTCGGCATTGAACGGCTCGAACAGGAACTGAAGGATTTGTTTCCGACAGCGCGTGTCGCGCGCCTGGACACGGACAGCACCCGTCGAAGAGGTCGGGCTGGAAGCATTTTGAAAAGTTTCGGCGCCGGAGAAATCGATATCCTGGCAGGCACCCAGATGATAACCAAAGGCTACGATTTCCCCGGTGTTACATTGGTGGGGGTGGTGGCTGCTGATCAATCCCTGTCCGTACCCGACTTCAGAGCTTCGGAAAGGACTTTTCAGCTGCTGTGCCAGGTGTCCGGCAGGGCCGGCAGGGGCAGCAGGCCTGGAAAAGTGTTGATCCAGACATTTTCCCCTGAACACTATGCGGTCCGTTCTGCGATGAACCACGATTATAGAGCTTTTTTCGAACGTGAAATGGCTTTGAGGGCCGGACTCGACTACCCGCCGCTGTCACATATGGCATGCCTGCTGCTTCAGGGGAGCGTCAGGGAAACGACCGCCGATGCGGCTCGGGAACTCAAAATTATAATGAGGTCGATGCTTGATGCATGGTTGAACAGAGGCCGGGAAATAAAAGTTATGGGACCTGTGGAAGCGCCGATTGCGAGGTTGAAGGGGAAATATCGATGGCAGCTGCTTGTCAAAAGCAAAAATATAGGGCTGATGAGACATTTTTTGACCTGCAGTGGAGATTGCTGGAAAAACCGATTTCGCAACACCAGTGTCAGGCTTTCAATCGATATCGATCCCTACAACATGGTTTGAAAACGTGTGCCGGTCGAACATTTTTTTTGTAACTTACAGCCATTCCTTGATTCATTATGAGATGAAAATTAATGGGCTCTTAAAGAGTCGAAAAAAGCCCTTTTTCGTCATTCCGGCCCCGAATAAACCCGGGATAAACTGCGGCCGGAATCTAGTAGTTTCAACAACTTCTGGATAGAGGTTTATCCCGAAAAAATCGGGAATCAAGTCCGGGATGACGGCCAGGGGACTTCTTACGACGCCGTCAAAATCGATTCCTTGAAAGGATTGTCTTATGAGTCTTCAAAGTAAACTCGCAGGCTTTTCGAGCCCTGTCAAATGGGTGGCGGTGGTATTGTTTTTGGCCATGGTTTTTTTCGCCGTATTAAGTGTCGGGCGGAATCATGATGATGTTCCGGCTCCTTTGTTCATACTTAAAGATATTTATGGAGAAACTGTCACTCTCGACGAATACAAGGGAAATGTGGTTTTGCTTGATTTTTGGGCTACCTGGTGTCCTCCGTGCAGGGAATCGATCCCCGAACTGGTCAGTCTGCAGAATGAATACGAATCCCTGGGCCTGGTGGTCCTGGGCGTGTCACTGGACGAAGACCCGAAAACAGGAGATCGGGAGTTGAAATCTTTCATCAGGGAAAAGGGGATCAATTACAGGGTAATACGTTATACCAGAGAGCTTCTGGCTGACTATTTCGGTGATGATCAAATAGCCATTCCCACGATGTTCGTGATCGACAGAAACGGTGCCATCCGGGATAAACTTGTAGGTTTCCGGCCGGGTGCACTGGAAAAATCACTGGAATCGGTGATGTGATGATCATAGATGTGCATACACATGTGTTCCCCGAGTCTATACGAAAAGACAGGACTTCGTTTTTTGATTCAGAACCCGCCTTTAAAACACTCTACGCGGACGAAAAGGCAAGGTGTGTCGGCTACGAGGAATTGATCCAGGGTATGGACGAAAACCGGGTGGACCTGTCCGTTACCTTCGGTTTTCCATGGCGGAGCAGGGAACTTTGTCGCAGACACAACGATTATATTCTGGAAGCTGTGGAGGCATATCCCGATCGTTTAAAGGGTTTTTGCTGTGTGCCGGCTGACCGTGCATGGGCGGCCGAAGAAGTCCGAAGATGCCTGGAAGGCGGCCTTTCAGGCATAGGTGAGCTGGCATTCTACGGGCGGGATTTTTCGGAGGACCTGGTAGCTTCATGCGGTGAGGTGATGGCCGCCGCCCGGGAACGGGATGTGCCCGTGATGCTCCATACAAACGAGCCGGTGGGCGCTGATTACCCGGGAAAGGCCCCGATGACGCTGCCCGGGATTTACCGGTTTGTAAAAGCTTACCCGGAAAACAGGCTCATCCTTGCCCACTGGGGAGGAGGGTTGATCTTTTACGGATTGATGAAACGAGAAGTCCCCGGGAGTCTCAAAAATGTCTGGTTTGATACGGCCGCCTCCCCGTATCTCTACCGGCAGGAAATATATTCACTGGCGGTTTCAGCAGCGGGCGCCGACAAGATCCTCTTTGGAAGCGATTACCCGTTAATTCCCCCTCGCAGATATTTCAGCGAAATGACGGCGGCCTCGATTGGCGGCAAAGAGCGAGCACGCATTTGTGGAGAAAATGCAGCCGCCCTGCTGGGGATATCTGCGCGCGGCAGGTAAATCTCAGGTTTTATCCTCCTATCGCCGACATGCGGCCGTGTATCCCCAGGCTATCAGGGGCCCCAAGCGAATGTCTCCTGGGCTTGAGGAGAACTCCATTTTTAAAAATATCGGCAAGCTCGGAATCTGACACGCCCTGCCTTAATGGTTCTTTGAGGTCCGTTTCCATGTCCGAGAGAAGGCAGGTTCTCAAACAGCCGGTGGCCGTTAACCGGAGCCGGTTGCATGAGTCGCAGAAATGGTTGCTCACCGCGCTGATGAACCCGACTTCCCCGGCGGCGCCCTTGATTTTGAACCTTCGAGCCGGGCCGTCCCCCTTTTTCGAAAGAACAGGATCGAGGGACCCGAGAGATTCTTCGATCAAGCCGGCGACTTCGCTGGAAGGCATGTAAAGATCCGGGAAATCCTGTGAGGATCCCCCCATTGGCATATACTCAATGAATCTGACATGAAATGGACGGTCTATCGAAAGCCGGGCCAGGTCTTCCACCTCGTCGTCGTTTATTCCCCGCATGACGACCGCATTGATCTTGACCGGGTCGAAACCGGCTGCATTGGCTTTGTCGATCGAATCGAGCACCGGCAGAAGGCAATCCCGTCCGGTGATGAATTGATATTTGCCTCTGACCAGTGTGTCCAGGCTGATGTTGATACGCCTCATGCCGGCTTCTTTCAACGTTTCCAGATACGGGGCGAGCAAAACGCCGTTGGTTGTCAGGGTGATTTCGGAGAGGCCGGGGGTCTCTGCCAGCCGGAGCAGAAATTTGTCTATATCAGCACGAACCAGCGGTTCTCCTCCGGTGATCCGGATTTTATCGATACCGAGTTCCACTGCGATCCGGCATATTCTAATCAACTCTTCATATGAAAGCACGTGCGCGTGGTGTACCTTCTCGATTCCGTTTCGCGGTATGCAATACATGCAACGGAGATTGCAACGGTCGGTCACCGAAACCCTCAAGTATGTAAGGCGGCGTCCGTAGCGGTCTTCTAGGTTCCGCGGGTGGTTATCCATAAAAAAACATCCTCCTTTTCAGGCAGCTGCCTAATTTTGAATTTATATCCCTTTGGGTGAAAACTGTCAAAACATTAGTTGTCGAAACCAGGACTGTTTTTATGGTAAATGATCTGAATCTATAATATGTTTACTATCAATTGGTCAAAATAGCACCACGGATGAATTTATCCTTGTACCTAAATGTGGAAGTGCTGTTTAAACTTTTTGATGGTTAATGAAATTGATAATAAAGGAGCAGAAGGAATATGGATTTCAAAATACTGGCCACTACTTTCGGAATGATATTTCTTGCTGAGCTTGGTGATAAGACACAGCTTGCCACTCTCTGTTTCGCTGCCGAAAGCGACTCGCGTATTTCTGTTTTTATAGGTTCGGCGGCCGCCCTTGTGCTCAGTTCGCTTATTGGCGTGCTGTGCGGCGCTTTCGTGAGCAGGGTGGTTTCACCCGAATACATAAGGCTGGGCGCCGGGTCCCTTTTTATCATCCTCGGTTTATGGATGGTTGTTCCTTATGGAAAGTGAATGTGGGGTAGGTATCGGTATCGATCTTTTTGGAGTGCCGAAATGAAATTTTGGCCTGGCCCGCACGGCCGGTGTAAGTGTTGGTGTTGGTGTCGGTATCGGCGTCGGTATCGGCGTCGGTATCGTCTGTTTTTCATGTAGTTCATTCCGCTTCCGGCTGCGCCGGGGGTTTCGCTGCGGGTGCTTCATATTTCGTAGCTCTCCACGAGAAAGACTCGCCATACCCTGTGAGAGCGGTTTTTAACCGCGATCAAGAAATCGGCACCGAATGCGCTTCAGGCGCAAGCATTGGGGTTTTCCCTGAAGTCTCCCGCATGATGCTCCTTCTCCCCGATGAATCCCCCGCATCGAACCCCCCGCCGCAGCCTTTACTCGCCTGGAGTTCAGTCGTTGTCAGTGGAGCGGAAGCGGAACGGTTGTCGTTGTCGTAATCGTCATCGGTCTTTTTGGAGTGCCGAAACAAAGTTTTGGCCTGGCCCGCACGGCCGGTGTAAGTGTTGGTGTTGGTGTCGGTATCGGCGTCGTTTGTTTTTCATGTAGTTCTTTTTTCCGCCAGCTGATAGTTGATCTCTAATGTTCTGTGGGAGCGGATTGTATCCGCGATATCCTTATCGTTACATGCAGTTGCGGACAACAATCGCACTTACAAAGTGCTCCCACACTGCCGATCTGGATTTTGATTCTAATGTTCTGT
>Ga0129302_1002868_pt1 | contig 12080 bp, 15 predicted proteins | sample BlaSprsedimmetaG_FD_94476 | JGI IMG/M metagenome (GOLD analysis project Ga0129302, IMG submission 94476) | Hot spring sediment bacterial and archeal communities from California, USA to study Microbial Dark Matter (Phase II) - Blank Spring... | ecosystem: Environmental > Aquatic > Thermal springs... | reverse complement strand
GTCGTCGGGGCGGCGACCTTTGCAAAGAGCATGGAAATAATTTTAAACGCCAGATCCCAGTCGTTGTTCAGCCCGCCCCGCCTTTTCACCTCGGCCAGGTCTTCCAGCGGAAAAAGCGGGGTCGGAAGAATCTCAGACCCTCGGCTCTGTTCAAAAAACGAGCGTGCAACCCGCCTGACCGTCTCCCGGTAGGAATTTGTAACGTCCACGAGCACGCCGTCCATATCAAAAACAAGCAATGATTTCTTTTCCATAAAAATCTTGAGATCTCAAAGAATAAAATTATTTCCAAGAAGTGAGTCGTCGTATGGCTGAATAAACAGCATAACCCACATGAAGAGCCACCCGGGTGCCGGTCTCCGCAGCACGCTCCACTCCTCCAGCCCCGCTTCGGGAACGACGCGGACCCCTCTCCTGCCTGACCCCTTCATTTCGGCGTGCTATATGAGCTGCAACAATTTCGTAGGCCTCGTTGATCTGGGCGGCCTTTTTTTCCGCTTTCATCTTGAGCCTGGCATTTGCGGAAAACCTGTCCGGGTGCCAGACGGAAATCGCATCCCTGTAGGCCTCCTTCAGGTCTTTCATGGTCGCGTCCGCGTGAAGATCCAGGATTTGATAACAACGTGAAAGATCCACCGTACACCTCATGCCGTCGTGATCGCCGATCCAGGTTGTCGTTCGAGCCGACGTTCCATTATTTTCGAATCCAACAGGGCCTGAATCAAACTATTGATAAAAATAGCACCGGGAACCCACCGGTGCAAGTCCGCTTTTACAAAACCACATGCCGCTTCCGGGTGTGGGAGCGGTTTCTTACCGCGATCCGGCCCGCACGGTGCATCAAGTCAAAACGTCGTTTCGACACTCCTACACCGTCCCTCACCCGGTTCACCCTGGAGTGCCGAAATGGAATTTTGGCCTGGCCCGCAACTGCAGGGGAAGCAATATCGCGATTACAAATCGCTCCCACAGGAGAGCCTGTAAGTTCAAGATCGGAAAAGATTTCAATCGCAATGTTTGCCAATTTTCCGGCGCTATGATACAGAATCTGAACCTCGCGGGGCAAAAGCCGGCCCATAAGAATACAGTTCGGCAACGGCTTCAAATCCATTTTATTCGGGCTCCGACTGAATGAAGATGAAAAAAAAGAAGGTTAAGGCAAAACCCCCGGTCCACCTGATGAACCGTCTGAACGACCTGGAATCCCGGGCCGCCGATATCGGGCTGACGGTACATTACGATTTGATGGAAGCCGCGGGCCTCAAGCTCAACGGCGGGCTATGCAGGATAAGGGGAAAACTCCATCTGTTCATAGACCGTCGAGCCTCCGCCGTCGAACGCATAGCTGCAATCGAAAGCTCCATAGAGCAGATAATGGTCGCACCCCCTGAGGAAAACGCCGGCAAAAACAACCAGGTAAACACAAATGAACCCGATAAATAAAAATTTGACCCGAAATATCCGCCATGAACGACTGGTCCACACCGTCGCACCGTTTTCGGCTGCGCTGCTGCTTTTACTCCTTACATCTTCCCTTTGCAGCGCAGCATCCCCCGGAGCATGTTTTTCAACACTCGCCGGGAATGACGCAGCGGCCCTGGCCGGCCCTACCGGTCATATTCTTTATGCGATAAACGAAAAAAAACCCCGGATCCCGGCAAGCACCCTTAAGATATTGACCGCTCTCACCGTACTCCGGAGCTTCGAGCCGTCCCACAGGTTCCCCACGATGCTCTTTATCGGTAAAGACAGATGCCTGTATGTCAAGGGCTTCGGAGACCCCCTGTTAACCTCAGAGGCCCTCCTTGAAATGGCGGAAGCGGTATCCGTAAAAACCCGCAGCGTCGAACAAATTGTCGTCGATCATTCGTATTTTTCGGAAGTCACGATTCCGGGTGTCAACTATTCATCCAAACCCTATGATGCACCGTTGGGAGCGCTTTCGGCGAATTTCAACACCGTCAAAATAGCTCCGGGACCCGGAGGAAAGCTTGTTTCCGCAGAAGATCAAACCCCCCTTATTCAGTACGCCAAAGCCCGCCTGGAACGTCTTGGCGCAAACCACAGCGGTCGCTATACCTTCATCCATGACGCAGCGGAAGCCGCAAATTATACAGGGGAACTGCTTTCTCATTTTCTAAAGCTAAACGGGGTCGCGATCGCGGGTGGGGTCAAATCCGGGAACGTTCCGCCGGATGCCGAACTGTTGATGACGTTTCTGTCTCCGTGGACGATCGAAGAAGCTGTAGAGAGAATGCTTGAGTTTTCAAACAATTTCGTCGCCAACCAGCTGTTCCTGGCAGCAGGCGCACGCCAATTCGGGGCACCGGGCAGTCTCGAAAAATCTCTGCAGGCAGCAAAAAAACTGGCCGTCGAGGTATTCGGCCTCACATCTCTGGAAATTGTTGAAGGGTCCGGGATATCGAGGGAAAACCGGATCAGTGCGTCCGACATGCTCCTCCTGCTGCGACATTTCTCTCCGTACCGCTACATGCTGAAGCAGGAATTCGGCATCACCTACAAGACAGGCACACTGAGAGGTATCAGGACACGGGCGGGCTACCTGGAGCCGGAGCCGGGAAAACCCCACCCTTTTGTGCTGTTCATAAATGAAAATATCGAAAACACCGATAAGATAATCAAGTGCCTCGGTCGAAACACCGCCGCCTTGATCAAATCAGAAACCACGCATTGATCCCGTCCCTGCATCCTGCAGCGCCCTTCAGGGGCTGCTGAAAGCACCTCAGCACCAATCGTCCGGCTCCAAAGATTTCCGCTTATGTCTCTTTTTTTTCTCCTCAAACCTGCTGTCGTCGGCTTTATTGGCGGCTTTACATTTTTTACGCCTGCATTCCGGGCAGCGTCTAGGCAGGCTGAACCCCTTTGATTCCATCAATTCAATCTCGGCATCGGTAACCTGGAAAGGTTTTTCACACTGAGCACAGAGGATAATCCTGTTCGCCATTCTTCACTTCACCTCGAGTATATCTGCATTTCGGCAGCAACTTTTGACGGCGAGCACCCTGTTGTGACCCTCGCCGACAAATTCACCCAGCACCTCTACTTCCTTTCGCAAAAAAGCTTCGAGCTGATCGCCCGGCATTTCGATATCCAGCTTGTAGATCTGCTCATCGAATGTTGACAGCGCAGCAACCGTAACCCGACCGTTTTCATCCCAGTCTGCAGGGACGATGATACCTCGCAAACGCACTGGTCCTCCCTCTGAACCATGCCTCTCCCGCTGCGCCATTTTCGGTCTCCGCCGTTGGTCGTGAACCAGGACTCGTTTCCTGTTATGTCAAAACCTTAGGCAAGACTTATGCCAGCATCCATTGCATCCTGACGGAGGGATTCATTTCCAGCCTTAAAGCACAGTATTTATAAAAAAGAAAGATTGACGGCGTTATAAGAACTCACAAATGAGGCGGCTATGGAAAAAGTTCACTGGACATAAAATTCTCCACCTTTAAAAAGACCTGCATCGAAAATAATATACCCATCGGAAAATTATCCGCGCTGCAAACCGATAAACGGAATCTCCGATTCACACCCCCTGTAAATCGGAATGTCCGTTTCTTATTTCATTATTTCTTAAAAAGCGCTTCAAGCGCCCTTTTCGCATTCTCGCCCGGCCTCTCCGCTGTGGCTTGCAGTCCCCGCGGGGTAAAATATTCACACGAATTTGCCCGTTCGTTATCCACCACCTGCTCGGCTGAGACTTCCCGGCACTCATTGTAAGCCCCGGGATCATAAAACGCACATTGTCTACAGCACCGCAGATCCCTGCCACAGCGCGGGCATTCATCGCTTTTTACAACCCGTTCCGAAATTTTTATCTTTTCTCCACAAAAAATGCATGTCATTTCCATGGCAGCCTCCGATCAAAATTTTGACAACAGCATGTTCACAGGATAAAATTTTTTTATGGACACTGATTACATTCCAATTGAGATCATCGATCACACGGCGGACATGGGTATAGTAGCCCGGGGCTGCGATCTGAAATCCCTTTTCCGCAACGCGGCCCTGGGCCTGGTGCGGCTTATCGTATCAGGCCCGCCGGTAAAATCCGACAAAACAGAAAAGGTTATGCTTGAAGGCGGCGACGCGGCGGATCTTCTCGTAAAATGGCTCGGAGAAATCCTCTACCTCCTGCAGGGAGAAGAACTGGTGACGGTCGAAGCCCGCGTAAAATTTGTTTCCATGTGCATTCTCGAGGCAGAGCTGGATGTCGCCGGATTTGATCCCACCCGCCACGAGATGATACTCGATGTAAAAGCTGTAACGTACCATCAGAGCATGGTCTGGAATGACGGCAACCACTGGCTGGGGCGCGTCATCCTGGACCTTTAAGTGAACTTATCAACCGGAAAATTCACTGTGCCCATCCGGCATTTCCGGATGCAATACCGAGGGAGTACCATGAACATCCATCTAGAGCAAATAGACCCTTACCGCTGGCTAATACCCCGGACCGGAAACATGCGGGTGCCGGGAATCGTGTTTTCGAGCAAGGACTTGATCGGAACCCTGGCTGAAGACCCGTGCCTGATCCAGGTCGCAAACGTCGCGATGCTCCCCGGCATCCTCGAAGCAAGTTTAGCAATGCCGGACATCCACTGGGGCTACGGTTTCCCAATCGGCGGTGTCGCGGCATTCGACAGCGATGAAGGCATCGTGTCGCCCGGCGGAGTCGGCTATGACATCAACTGCGGGTGCCGGCTGCTGGCCACCGATTTCACGGTTTCCGATGTCGCCGGAGCGGTTCAAGATATGATAAATGCGCTTTTCGCCGGCATAGCCGCCGGGGTCGGATCCAAAGGTTCCATTCGCCTCTCAAAAGCTGAACTGGCCGCCGTGGCCGTCGAAGGCGCCGCATGGGCCGTCAAAAAGGGATTGGGAAGCCCGGAAGACCTGGAATACACCGAAGACCACGGTACGATGCCGGGTGCCGACCCATCTTTGCTGAGCGATCGTGCTGTCAAACGGGGCCTGGATCAGCTGGGCAGCCTCGGATCCGGCAACCACTTCATCGAGGTCCAGGCGGTTGACGCCTTGTACGACCTCGATGCTGCACAGGCTTTCGGCCTGTGGGAAGGTCAGGTCACAATTCTTATTCACTCGGGTTCCCGGGGGTTCGGGCACCAGATCTGCGACGACTTCCTGAAAGAAATGACTTCCCGGGCCGGGCGAAGCGGCCTTGGGTTCGATCTCCCGGACCGGCAGCTTGCCTGCGCTCCCGTGAAATCGGACCAGGGGCGGCGTTACCTGTCTGCCATGGCCTGCGCGGCCAATTACGCCTGGGCCAACCGCCAGGTTCTTATGCACCGGACACGGGAAATACTGGCCGCCACCCTGGGCGTACAGAACAGGCCCGGGAGCTTCAAGCTCATCTACGACATAAGTCACAATATTGCAAAAAAGGAGACGCATAAAGTCAACGGCCGCAATCGTGTCTCCTATGTCCACCGTAAAGGGGCGACCAGGTCTCTACCCCCAGGGCACCCTTCCCTGCCTTCCCGGTACAGCGGCGCCGGTCAACCGGTTTTGATACCGGGGGATATGGGCACTGAAAGCTACGTGATGGCCGGAGCCCAGAGAGCGATGGACCTGAGTTTCGGCTCATGCTGCCACGGAGCAGGCAGGATATTGAGCCGCACCCAGGCGGTAAAACGAGCCAGGGGGCGGTCGATACGCAGTGAACTCAAACTTTCAGGCATCGTCGCCCGTTCGCACGGAAAAAGGACGCTCGAGGAAGAAATGCCCGAGGCCTACAAAAACATCTCCCAGGTAGTCGAAATAGTCCACGAAACAGGCCTGGGCAGGAAGGTGGCCCGGCTTAGGCCCCTCGGCGTGATTAAAGGGTGAAACTGCAGCCGGGGGTTCAGCGACGGAAAAGATATGTTTTTATAGCAATCCGCATTCAGAGTATCAACATAAATTGTATCTATCCATGGAAGTAAAGGCCATGAAAAATCAAATACCACGAAAAAACGACTCCGCGCCGATTGACGATCGCTCATCAGCCCTGCCGGCGGCCAGTGTAGTTCTTGCGGCCGGCAAGGGTTCCAGAATGACCGGTTACGACGGCTGCAAAGCACTCCTGCCGTTGTTGCCGGGAAAAAATCCTTTTGAAGGCCGCTGTCCTATACTCATTCATATTCTTGAAAGCCTGCCCTCCGGACCAGCAGCCCTTGTGGTTCATCACCGAAAAGACCAGGTCATAGAGCAAACCGCCGGGCTTTCTCTGACATACTGCGAGCAACCCGTCCTGAACGGCACCGGAGGCGGATTGCTGGCAGCCCGGCGTTTTCTGCAGCAAAACGCCGCGGCAGGAATTCTTATAACAATGGGCGACGTCCCGCTCGTCACCAGGGAAACCTATTCAAGGTTGATTCAAGCGATCGAAGACGTCCACATGGCGGTTCTTGCATTCGCTCCCGCCGACAAAAAACGATACGGACTGCTTGAAGTGGACGGACACAGTGTCAAACGAATCGTAGAATGGGAATACTGGCACCGTTATACAGCCAATCAAAAAGAAAATCTTTATTTATGCAATTCCGGAATTTATGCGGTGAGGGGGGCCACCCTTCTCGACTACCTTCCGGTTATCGAATCCCGACCCCACAGGGTGACCAAGCATCTCGAAGGTGTCGATACCCTTGTCGAAGAATATTTCATCACGGACCTCGTGGAATATTTGAACAGAGACGGGCGCGAGGTGGGTTACCTCCTCGCCGCCGAGGAACAGGAGGTCATGGGTGTCGACGATCCCGAAGCGCTCGAAAAGGTCCAGAGGTTGTATGCGGAGCGATGCGGCACCCCTGATTAAAATTTCCTACAGAGTTCCCGGAATCGAGCTAACGGCTTCCACCTTGAATTCCACGACATTTTCCGGAAGATCCTCGAATACAATGGCAAATGGAATCGAAGAACCGGAAGGAACATTCACGTTCATGCCGTCCATTCCATTCCTGTTGTTCATCGCCGCGGTTATTTCTTCGTGAGACATCAATTCAAGCTCTTCATCGGGGATGGGGTTTCCGGCATAGACCGTGCGGCTCAAAACCACCATCTCCTTCTCGTCAAGAATACTTCCCTCCAGCTCAATAAAACTCCTGTCGCCTGGAAATTCGTTTTTCACCTCCCCCCGTACCACGAAAAGGCTGCCGGTAATCCTGGACTCGACAAAATTTCCTGAAACGCCTGAAAGCACAAGGCGACTGACACCGTCATCAGGTATTTCCTCTGCTGATTCAAAAAGCTTCACAGGAATATATTCTTCAACATATTCCCTGAACATTACCGGATCCCAATAGAATAAAGCGGCAGCCATCAAGGCGATCGCCAGGATGATAATGAAAAAAAACCGAAAGATCCGCCACAACATAGATGGCTTTTTTTTCTCTGCTTTTGAAACCGGGAAAAAATCCTGGGAATCCTTTCGGCCATCCGCCGGACTATTCCTCCTTCTTGAACCGCCCAGCTCATCTTCAAGGAAATCATCGTCGAATTCGGACAGGAAATCTTCGAAATCATCTACACCTCCGGGCAGACGACGAACGGAGGAAACGACCTTTTCTTCATCTCCACCATGTGCTCTTCCGTCACCGGCTCTCCCTCCGGGAACCGGAACCCCCGTGGGCCGGGTAGGATAAACGGTAAAAATATGTCTGCAAAGCGAACAGCGCACCCTCGTGCCCCCCGCTTTTACGGCATCATCATCCAGTCGAAATTTTGTGCCGCACTTTTCACAGCTGATGATCATCTCAAACCCCCACACCTACCTTCACTCTCCGGGCTTCAATACGCAGATGTCTCGAAGATACCGGTATTTCTCATTATAATCCAAGCCGTATCCAACAATAAACCCGCTTCCCACGGCAAAACCGAGATAGTCAATTTGAACATCACACTGCCTGCGTTCTTTCTTGTCAATCAACGCACAAACAGAACAGTTTGAAGCTCCCAATTCCATCACGTGTTCGACAACCGCTGCAACGGTCAGGCCGGAATCGACGATGTCCTCCACCAGGATAACCGGGCTGCCTTCAACCGGTATTTCGATATCCTTTGTGATGTCAACCTTTCCGCAGGACTCCATCGCGGAACCATAGCTCCGGGCCCTTATAAAATCCATCCTGACCGGTATGGTGATGTTTCTGACAAGATCGGCGAAAAAAAACACCGCTCCATTCAAAATACCCACCACAACCGGCTCGCGGCCCCGGAAGTCATCGGAAATTACGCCACCCAGCTCCCGGACCCTGTCCTCAATGACCTGCTGCGCGATAAGCACTTCCATGTTAAAGCCCCCGGGCACCGTTCAATCGAAACTTTAAAATACCATTCAACAATGGGAATCCATTTTACCCGCTTCCGAGTTTTCCTTCGGAGGATCCAGGAAAGGTAACGGAACGTTTTTCCTGTAGGCCGTAGCCTGGCAGGACGCAATGAGTTTTTCCCTTTTGGTGTCCACCACCCGTATCGTGTAGGTCCCGGTACGACGCCCCAGGTGAACCTCGTTCGCCTCGGCCCTCAGCCGGGAACCCTTGAATGCCGGCGAATGGAATACTACACTGATATTCAATGCCACCGCAATCGTACCGTGGGAATTGCATGCAAGCTGAAACGCTTCATCCATCAAGCCGCAAATGACCCCGCCGTGAACATAGCCGAAAAGGTTTTCATCCTCCACACCGGGCAACATCTCGACAACTGCATGGCCCTCGGAAACATCCACCACCTCCAGGCCGAGCTTACCGACATATCCTTCAGCAGCCGCCTTCGCGATCAGGCGGCCCTTGACCACCGAATCCATAAATCACCTCCCGGTCCGGTCAAAACATCACAGCAGAATTAATCCGTTTCATCCTTCCGGCCCCTGCTCTCACCGACCGCACGGAAAAATACAGTGAACACCGTCCCCCCCGAGTCCAGGCAGTCCTCGACTGAAGTACAATGCGGGCAAAGATCGACATCACCCGGGCATTTGTCCCTCGCGCCGGGGATATGCTTACACCGCTTCGATGACATATGAATACGGAATCCGTAGCGCTCGGAAAAAATTTTCATCCGCAGCAGGTCGGCCCCTCTCCCGCCGGCATTGAAATCGAACGGGCTTTTAGATGAATAATCAATGGTTTCCTGGGTAGTGAAAAAACCTTCAAATATCCGTCTCTGATTTTCCTCCGTAATCCCTACGCCGTAATCCGCTACCACCAGTTCAACACCATCCCCATCGGGCATAACCGAAACTTCCACGCGTCCCCCATCAGGTGTGTTTTCGACTGCATTTCTAACCAGCCCGCCCACAACTTTTCCGAGTACGGCAGATGGAATCATCACAGGTTTCACAGGCTCAAACTCCATCTTGAAATCGACATTGCGGTGGGCAAACGAATCTTTTAAATCATCCAGGAAACGGGGGACGAATTGGTCGAGTCTTATGGGCTCGGAAACGTATTCTCTGGGGCCGAATATATCGTCGATCCGTGCCGACACCCGCTCCACCAGGTCGACGTCGTCCGACTCGATTTCAACAAGGCCGGCGAGCTGGTCACGGCATGCGTCCAGCAGCGAAGTCAGCAGGTAATGCGTGCGGTAATGACCGTTTCTCATTATATCCTCGACCTCGTACTGCACCTCCAGTATTCGTTCCAGATTTCGTCTTGCACGATCCATAACCGGTCCCCATAATTTTTTAGGCACCGAGGAAATTCGTTTTTCAATTATACTCAAGCATGCCCCCAGAACCGAAAGCGGAGTCTTCAACTCGTGGGAAAGATGGTTGATAACCTTGTCTTTAGCTCGGTTGAGGCTGCTTACCTCCTTGTATGCATCTTTCAACTCTTCGGCAAACCTTACATTTTCAATGCTGAGAGCCACGCTGCTCGCCAGGGTATTCAGCAGTTCAACATCAATATCATCAAAACGGCCCCATTTTTTATTCATGGCGGACAATACCCCGATGACACGGTCTCTGCTCCTAAGGGGTACATCCAGAAGACTCCTGGTCGTAAAGCCCGCTTTCAAATCAACCACTGGATAAAAATCCGGGTCAGAGGACACATCGTCTACAACGGCGGGCTCACCGGTTTTGATAACCCTCCCGGAAACTCCCGTGTCAGCGGGCCAACGCTGTTCTTTCGCCAGTCTCTGCGCGGTGCTGTCTTCGTGGGCTGCGGCTTTAAAAAAAAGTTCCTGCTTTTCCTCGTCCAGAAAAATCACCAAGGCTCCTTCGACTTCCAGGATACGCTTAACCTCGGTAGTCACGAAATCGAGGAGTTCATCCAGCTCATGATGTTCAGGCAATGCAAGGCTGAATTTCAGCAATGATTCGTTGTTGCGGGCGATGCGTGTTTTATGGGTTATATCGCGCGCGATTCCGCGGAAACCCACCGCCTTTCCTTCCTGGTTTCTTATAAGGTGCGCGGAAAGGGATATAACCCTTGTCTGGGAATTTTTCCCGACCGTTCTCCAGACGAAATCGGTGATCCCAAGGCCGGACCGGTAGACATTGTCAAAATTTGCAAACGCACGCGCAGCGCTTTCCGGATCCATAAACCTCCGGATGTTTCGGAATTGAATCTCGGACCTGGGATACCCGAAAACCCTGCACAATGCATCGTTGAAATACAGAAAATAGCCGTCTATATCGATTTCATAGACACCCTCTTCTATGTCCTCGACAAAAGCCTTGTAACGCTCGCTCGAAAGCTTTTGGGTGGAGGTATTCATTCCACCGGTGGATTCGCCCCCGGGCTGCAAGGTTTTCGTCCCGTCTTTCTCGTCTCCAGGGCACTGAGTGAATCTTGACATTGATACTCCGCATTGAAAGGAAGTTACCCGGTGTATATATTCCATCCCGCCGACGCCTGTCAATCGATAATTATCAATTTATTACTAATTTTTCAAATATATAATCACAAAAAATAAAAAAATATGAGCTTTTCCTACTTCACTATATGGACTTTTTCCAATCAAACTTGTATCATTTTTTTGTCTTGTGGCTGCGGAGATTTTGATTTATACTTTTATTTTATACTGAAAATAGAGTTTTGATAGATTTAAGATAAAGAAAGCTGAGTTAAATATTTATTTTTATATTTATTTTAACGCTATTGAGAAAATGATTCCATGACATCGAAATATTCAACAGTTGAAATTTTCACGGATGGGGCCTGCAAAGGAAATCCCGGGCCGGGCGGCTATGGTGCGATCCTCAAATATGGCTCTAAAGAAAAAGAAATCTCCGGCTGCGAAAAACAGACCACCAACAATCGGATGGAAATGATGGCTGCGATCGCCGCCCTCAAATGCCTCAAGCGGCCTTGCAGCGTTGTTCTGACAACAGATTCCACCTACCTGGTCAAGGGAATGACCCTGTGGCTTCCCGGATGGATCCGCGGCAACTGGATCAACTCCCAGAAAGAGCCGGTTAAAAACAAGGATTTATGGGAGCAGTTGATCGAACTCAGCAAGCATCATAAGATACAGTGGAAACACGTCAGGGGGCACCGGGGCCATCCCGAAAACGAACGGTGCGACCAGCTTGCCCGGAAGGCGATAAGCGGCTGCAGCTGAAGTGCGACGAGAGTTTATCTTCTCCTGCACCCCTGCTCCACGGATTTCAAACGCCAATGCTGGAGGACAATTTAATGAAATGTCCGAAATGTGGATATATAAGTTTTGATTACAATCAAAATTGCCCTAAATGTAAAAAGTCGTTAAGAGAACAGTCAACAAAAATGAACATGCCCGATTACAAACCGGCCCCGCCTTTCTTTCCGGGTTCATTGGCAGAAAAAGCTGTGGATTTCCAGGTAGACGAGCTTGCAGGAGGCCCGGGATATAAAGGGCCTGAATCAGACTTCTACCAGAGCCATGATGAAATGAAGATCGATTCTGACGATGAAAACTACCATTCGGCCCTTGAAAACGAAATCAGTCAAAATGAGGCTGCCGAGCACAGTAACTCGAAATACGAAGGAATTTCTTTCGACCCGGGAGCAATTGGGCTGAAACAAGGCAGGGAGGGGCGTGAAGAGTCAGGGAACACTGCCAAGGTTGTTGGT